>Ga0187843_10000240_pt1 | contig 43698 bp, 42 predicted proteins | sample SpaLakP09_SKY_43_FD_134516 | JGI IMG/M metagenome (GOLD analysis project Ga0187843, IMG submission 134516) | Oligotrophic lake water microbial communities from Sparkling Lake, Wisconsin, USA - SP09_SKY_43 | ecosystem: Environmental > Aquatic > Freshwater > Lake | place: USA: Sparkling Lake... | reverse complement strand
TGCTCACGTTGATCACTCCTGCACCCCACTGCTGCAAAAAACAGCAGGGTAGGTGGATAACGTGGCTCAAAATTGGGCGTGACGGATGCCCTTTAGTGGCTCAGTTTTGCTCGTGATTCAACACGCATTGGCCGTAGTCGGGAACACGTCGCCATCTGCGTTCTCAACAACCTCGCCACGGTCGTTCCGGGGCCGAAGTGTCTCCAGGACACGAACTGCCCGGGTCGACAGAGGCAAGACAGGCGGGACACCTTTGTTCGCCGCAGCCCTTGAGGCAGGCGGGAAACGGACCATCCGGCTATCAAGATCGATCCACTCCCAACGCAGCGAGAACAAGGAACCCTGTCGAAGGCTGGTCTCGATGGCCAAATCAAATGCCGGTGCTGCGTATGGGTTTCCGCTGACCTGGAGGCGCGTATGAATGCGCTCATACTCTCCTGGTAGAAGTCGGCGGTCGCGGGCGCTGCTACCGCTGGGCTTCCGGATGTTCTTCAGTGGATTCATTAGGACGTCCAGCCCACCCCACTCCTTACGCGCGGTCTCGTAGAGGTGACTTACCAGCTGCAGCTCCAGCCTAATTGTGTTTTCGGCGCGGCCTGCAGCCCGCCGCTCATCACGATAGCGTGCGAAATCTGCTCCACGGAGGGAGCCGAGTGTCCGGTAGGCAAGCTCGTGCCGGAGCCAGCGAGCAATACGCGTGTTCTCTTGCTTTGGATAGCGCTTTGTCGGGACGATCTCACGCTGATACCGCTCGAGCGCCTCTCGGAGCGTTGTGCGCTCCGCCTCAGTGCGGTCCACGTACATCCCGGCGTCCATTTCGCCTTCGGTGCGCCGCGCCCACTGCTGGGCCTGCTGCCGGGTGTCGAACGTGCGATAGATAGGTTTGTACCCGCGGCGTCGAATCTCGACACGCCAGTACTCACCACGCTGACTGATGTAAGCCATTCTCCAGACTCCTGTTGCTCAATGAAGCGCTTGGTCTGGATTTTTCCGTTCCGGCAGTTTTCCGGCAAAGGGCAGTTTTTGACACCGCCGCGCACGAGCTACGGACGAAAAAAAAAGCACCGCGATCGCTCGCAAGTGCTTGATTTTCTTCACCGGAGGTGAACTGGTGGGTCGTGCGTGACTCGAACACGCGACCAACGGATTAAAAGTCCGCTGCTCTACCGACTGAGCTAACGACCCGGAAAAACTGAATCCGCGATTATAGGGAGTCGACCTATGACTGTCAAGACGCCGAGCCCTTGCGCCGGGCTCAGGCCATACGCTCCAGACGCCACATCTGATATTTGAACGCGAGGATTGCGCCCACGACGATCATGGCAAAGACGATGAAGGAACCGATCGCCAGCGTCGACACGCCGGACAGTCCCTGCCCGATCGTGCAGCCCAGCGCGGTGACGCCGCCCGCGCCCATCAGGATGCCGCCAACGATGTGATTGGCCACGTCCTCGGCGTTGCCAAACCCTTCCCAGCGGAACGTGCGCGAAATCAGCGCGTAGGCCGCGGCGCCGGCAATCACGCCGAACACGCTGACGATGCCGATCGTCAGCACCTTGCTCTTGTCGCTGAACATCATCAGCCAGTCCAGCGTATAGGCGTAGGGCGCCACGAAACTCAGACTCTCCATGCGGCCGCTGTTCGTGCCGACAAACAGTTCCTCCAGCGTGTTCGGGTCTTCCGACACATAGCCGAGATGGCCGGACACGTACCACATCCCAACGATGATCAGGCCGACGGCAAGGCCGCCCAGCAGGTTGTCGAACGTTCGAAACCCGTTGCCCAGCAGCGCCCAGATCACCAGCACCGCGCCGATCACCGCGCCGAGCGCCAGTTGCAGAGAGCCGCGCGCCATTCCCGTGGCATGCGCCACAAGCGACGGCAGATCCTGTGTGGACGGCAACGCCACGGACACGGCGTCCACCGTATTCACGCGCACCACGCCAAACAGACCGCGCAGGGTCATATACGCCGACAGCCCGAGAAACACGAATACCACCAGCGATTTGAGGTTGCCCGCGCCAATCCGCACCAGCGTCTTGCTGCCACAGCCCGATGCCAGCACCATGCCGAAGCCGAACATCAGACCGCCGACCGCCGCCGACAACCAGCCCAGCCGTGCCGACGTATAGATCGTCTTGGTCGGATCGATCAGCCCTGCCCACGCCAGCACGCCGGTGCCGATCATCGCCACGCCAATCGCCAGGATCCACATGCGCATGCGGCTCCAGTCGCCGATGTTCACGATGTCCGAAATGGCGCCCATGGTGCAGAAATGCGTGCGCTGCAGAACGGCGCCAAACAGAAACGTCAGGACGAAAGTACTCAGCAGCACCGTGCGCGTCAGCGCGGGAATATCGATTTCAGGCATGTCGGACCGGGGGCTCGGGATTTCTGTTTCTATTCGAAAATGGGGACGCTCATGGCTGGCGTCCCTCTGTATTGCGCGGCCGCTCAGGCAGCCGCTTGATAGCGCGTTGGATCGGCTACGCCGGCAGCTTCGAAGCCTGCCCTGCGGATACGACAGGAATCGCACGCACCGCACGCGCGGCCCGCATCGTCTGCCTTGTAGCACGACACGGTCAGGCCGTAATCGACGCCAAGCGCCACGCCGGCGCGAATGATCTCGGCCTTGGTCATGTCGATGATCGGCGCATGGACGCGAAAGCGGTCGCCCTCGACGCCGGCCTTGGTGGCCAGATTTGCCAGCGTTTCGTAGGCGGCAACGTATTCGGGACGGCAATCGGGATAGCCGGAATAATCGACCGCATTGGCGCCGAAGAACAGGTCGCGGCCGCCAATCGCCTCGGCCCAGCCAAGCGCCAGCGAAAGCATGATGGTGTTGCGCGCCGGCACATAAGTGATGGGAATCCCGCCGGTCGCGCCGTCGGTGGGCACGTCGAGCGAATCGTCGGTCAGTGCGGACCCGCCGAAGCGGCGCAGATCGAGATCGATGATTTCGTGGCGCCGGGCGCCAAGCGCCGCAGCCACCTTGCTGGCCGCTTCCAGCTCCGACGAATGGCGCTGGCCGTAGCGCATCGACAAGGCATAAGTCTCAAATCCCGCCGCATTGGCCATGGCGAGAACGGTGGCGGAATCCAGGCCGCCCGAAAGTAGAACGATTGCGCGTTTGGTCATGATGGGTTGCGCGCGGAACAAGCGCGCTGTTGGACACGCCCCGGTCAGGGCGAAGCGCGTATTTTAGCGCGCGCCCTGCCGGAAAAAACAAAACGGAGGCATCAGCCTCCGTCATGGTCCACAGCCCGCCGCGGATTTCACGCCGCTCGGGTTTCCCGCAACCCGCGCGAATACCATCGAGCGCCTGGGTTCGACTCGCGCACCGCGTCCGTTACTTCAGCGTCTTCAGCCTGTTGCTGGCGGCCTGGGCGCCTTCGGTCCCGGGGAACTTCGCCACCACTTGTTCCAGCGTTTTCTTCGCGGCCGCCTTCTGGCCGGTTTCGAACTGGTTGTTGGCGACGGCGATCATCGCGTCCGGCACCTTCGCATGGTCCGGGAACTGCTGGATCATGTTCTGCAGGACGTAGGTCGATCCCTTGTAGTCGCGTTGCGCGTAGAGCGAATTGCCGAGCCAGAACTGCGCCAGCGGCAGATACGGGCTTTGCGGATACTTCTTCGCAAACGCCGAGAACGCAGTGCCGGCGCTCTTGAAATCGCCCGACTGAAACTGCTTGAGCGCGGCATCGTACTCGGGTTTTTCGGTCGGTTGGGCCAGGCCTTCGCGACCTTCCACGTTGACCTGTTGCGGCTCGAATTTCTTCAGGCGCGCATCCAGGTCGGCGTAGTAATCCTTCTGCTGCTTTTGCAGCGTATCCACCGTGTTCTGCAACACTTCGTTCTGACCACGCAATCGTGCCACTTCCTGACGCAGACCTTCCAGCTGGTTCTGCATGTCGAGCTGGGCCCGGCTGCTTTGATCAATACGCTGCGATGCCGTTGCCTGGAAACCATTGAACTGGTCCCGCAGCTGGATCACCGCCTTGCGCGCCTCGTCGTCATCGAACACGCCGGCGTGCGCGGAACTGGCTGCCAGCAGACCACCGCCAGAGACGGCGGCCAGCCACAGCAGGGTGGAAACGCGAGCATTCATGAAGAATTATCCGTGGATCAGTAGACGATATCGGCGCGACGGTTTTCAGCCCACGAGGCCTCGTCGTGACCGGTAGCCTTCGGCTTTTCCTTGCCCAGGCTTACGGCTTCCATCTGCGATTCCGGCACGCCCAGCGACGACAGCGATCGACGCACGGCCTCCGCACGCTTCTGGCCCAGCGCCAGGTTGTATTCGCTGGTACCGCGCTCGTCGGTGTTTCCCTGGATCAGGATCTTGCGGCTCTTGTTCGCGCCCAGGTACTGGGAGTGAGCTTGCAGCAGACCTTGATAGTCGGACTTCACAGCGTAGCTGTCGAAGTCAAAGTAGACGCTGCGCTTGGCCAGCGGGCCGTTCGGGTCGTTCAGCGGATCACGCGAAACGTCCACCGGCTGCACCTGGCGCGCGTCGGTGCTCGGACCGCCCGTGCCGGCGCCCGATTTCGAAGCGTCGTCGAGCTTGACACCCGAGCTGCAGGCGCCCAACGCCAGCAGGGCGGCCAGGGCGAGCGATTTGGTCATCATCATTTTGGACATGGCGAGAGACTCCTCTTTTTCTACTGCATGAAAGGACCCCAGGACGGCTCGCGGACCTCGCCGGACTGGAGTGACAGAACCTGTTTCGTTCGGCCATCCGTGGAGACTGCCGCCAGTACCGAGCGGCCGCCAGAACGGGTGGCGTACAGGATGTATTTACCATTGGCGGCGAAGCTGGGGGCTTCGTCGTTGGTTGTGTCGGTGAGCGAAGTCACATCACCATTGGACAGGTCCTGCAGCTGCAGACGGAAGCCGCCCGAACGCGTGATATAGGCCAGATACTTGCCGTCCGGCGAAATGCGCGGACTGACGTTGTAGTTGCCCTTGAAGGTCACGCGTTGCGCTGCGCCGGATTCCTCGCCAGAGGCCGGCATACGATAGATCTGCGGCGCACCGCCGCGATCGCTTGTGAAATAGATGCTGCGGCCGTCCGGCGCGAACTGCGGCTCGGTATCGATCGCGCTGCTGCGCGTGATGCGGCGCAGCCCGGAACCGTCGGCATTGACCAGGTAGATCTGCGTGTTGCCATCGCGCGAGAGGGCCACCGCCAGGCGCTGGCCATCGGGCGACCACGACGGCGCGCTGTTGTTGCCCTTCTGGTTCGACACCAGCGTGCGCTTGCCCGTGGCCAAGTCATGCACGTAGACCACCGGCTTGCGCGCCTCGAACGAGACGTAGGCCACGCGGCGGCCATCGGGCGACCACGACGGCGAGATGATCGGCTCGGTGCTGGTCAGTGCCACCTGTGCGTTCTGGCCGTCGGAATCGGAAATCAGCAACTGATAGCGGTTGCCCACTTTCGACACATACGACAGGCGCGTGGCAAACACGCCGCGCTCGCCAAGCAGCTTTTCGTAGATGTAGTCCGCGATCTTGTGGGCGGTCACGCGCAGTTGGCTCTGCGACACGTTGAATGCCAGGCCGCCCAGGCTCTGGCCCTTGACCGTGTCGTACAGGCGGAAACGCACCTCGTACTGGCCGTTGCCGCTCGGTGTCACGCTGCCGGCGACAAATGCATCGGCGCCCTTGGACTTCCAGCTGCCGAGATCCACCTGCGCGGATTCGGCGACCGTTGCGCCAGCCGGATCGATATTGCGGAAGCGACCGCTGTGCTGCAGGTCGCTGCGAATGATGGCGGTCAGATTCTGCGGGGCCTGCGCCTCGCCCTGGAAGTTGGCCGTGGCTACCGGAAACTGGTTCGATCCCACGCCGGTGATTTCCACGTTCAGTTGCGCGTGCGCGACGCCGGCCGACATCAGTGCCGCCGCCAGCCACGCCATGAGCGCGTGCCGGCTCTGGTCGCGGGTGGGGGTGGCGTTCTGGCGCCGGGACAGCCAAGTGGGGGCCCAAAGCTTTCGCATGCTGCTCCTCAGTCGATATCAGGATTCATCGGTACGGCGGGCACAGCAAGTGATGCAGCACGGAACGCATGCAACTTGGCGCATGCTCCGTTTGCACACGTCTTGCACGCTGCCGGCCGCGTCAGGCAACCGTTCATGGTAGCGATGCGACCAGTGACCAACGATGAAGGTTGCATTCTGTTGCAAATCATGGCGCTCTAGCCGTGCTGGCCGCTCAGTCCTTCGGCCGGAACGTGATCGTGAATTCAAACGATGGCGCTTTGCCGTCCTCATCGCGCGGCAGCGGATCCGATCGCTCGACGGCGCGCAGCACGGCGTTGTCCCAATCCGAGCTGCCGCTGGACTTGGCCAGGCGTTTGGACAGGATCGATCCGTCGGGCGCCAGGCGCACCGCGACGACGGCCGCCGGATTGCCTTCGACATCGCCATTGAAAATGATGTTCGGCTTGACGCGGCGGCGCACACGGTCCGAATAGCCCGGCGACGCCTTGCCGCCCGATCCCGCGCCGGAGCCAGTGGCCTTGCCCACACCGCCGCCGCTATTTGCCGAGGTGCCGCCACCCGCCAGCGCCTGCAGACGCGCCAGTTCGCTATTGCGCGCCGCGTTGGCCTGCGCCTTGGCCTTTGCCTCGGCGTCGGCCTTTGCCTTGGCTTCCTTCGCCTTCTGGTCAGCTTCCGCGCGCGCCTTGGCCTGCTTCGCCTTGTCTTCGGCGTCAGCCTTTGCCTTGGCTTCCTTGGCCTTCTGATCGGCCTCCGCACGGGCCTTCGCCTCGGCTTCCTTGCGCTCCTGCTCGGCCTTCTTGCGTGCGTCTTCCTTGCGCTGGGCTTCGGCCTGCTGCTGGCGGATATCTTCCTTGCGCTGGGCTTCCTTCTTTTCCTGCGCGCGGCGCTCGGCTTCCAGGCGTGCTGCTTCCTGGCGTTCGGCCTCTTCCTTGCGCGCCGCTTCCTTGCGCGCCTGTTCTTCGCGCGCCGCGGCTTCCTCGGCCTGCTTGCGCTTCTGGCGTTCCAGCGCGATATCGGCCTCCTGCTCGGCGTTGCTGCGCACCGCAGGCTGAGGCGGCGTCGGCACGGGCACTGGCTGCGGCACCGGACGTACCGCCGGCGCCGGCGCGACGTCCGGGATTTCTTCCCACAGTTCGGCCTCGGCGCCTACCGGCGTGCTGCTCTGCCAATGCACGCCGTAGTACAGCACGATGCCGAGCAGCAAATGCATCAGCAGCGCGAGCAGGAACGACCGCATCGTGCCGCGTTCCTTGACCGGCTGATAGGGATAGGCGCCGGCCTTCATACGCGAAGGCCGTTGCAGAAGAGGACGTGACGAGAGGCTGGCCACTTGGCGACGGGGGCTCGAGAACGCTTACTTGGACTTCACCATCAGACCGACGCGCTTGACGCCGTCGGCCTTCAACACGGACATCACGTCAAGCACGGCTTCGTATTTGACGGCGCGGTCGGCCGCAATCACGACCGGCTGGTCCGGGTTTTCATTCTGGCGCTCGTGAACGAAATCGATCAGGCCGCGCTTGTCGAGCTTGCGCTCGAACGCGTTGCCGGCGTTGTCCTTGCCGCGCGCGGTCAGTTCGCCGTCCTCATGGACCGTGACGATGATCGGCGGCGTCTGCTGCTGCGGCGTGGCGTTGGCCACGGACGGCAGGTCCACCACCGCGGGATTCACGATCGGTGCTGCCACCATGAAAATAACGAGCAGCACGAGCATGACGTCGATATACGGGACGACGTTGATCTCGGCGCTGGCCCGGCGGCGTGAACCGCCGCGGCGCTGGATGGCTGCCATGGCTCCAAGCTCCCGATTGGTTTAACGAGTCTGCCGCTGCAGGATGTTCAGGAATTCTTCCATGAAGCTTTCAAACCGGATGGCCAGGCGATCGATCTCCGTGGCGTAGCGGTTATAGGCAATCACAGCTGGAATCGCCGCGAACAGGCCGATGGCAGTGGCGACCAGTGCTTCGGCAATGCCGGGGGCAACCGAGGCAAGCGTCGCCTGCTGCACGTTCGAAAGGCCGCGGAACGCATTCATGATCCCCCACACCGTGCCGAACAGGCCGATATACGGACTTACCGAACCCACCGAAGCGAGGAACGGCAGGTGCGACTCCAGGACATCCATTTCGCGCTGGTATGCGGCGCGCATGGCGCGTCGGGCCGCATCGAGCAGTGCGCCGGCATCGTTGCTGCGCTCACGGGCCTTCAGGAATTCGCCCATGCCGGATTCAAAGATACGCTCCAGCGCGCCGGTGTTGTGACGGTTATTGACCGCGCTGTTGTAAAGAGCCTGCAGGTCTCCGCCGGCCCAGAAATCGCGCTCGAAACCCTCGGTCTGGGTGCGCGCGGCGCGCAGCGCCAAATGCTTGCGGAAAATGTATGTCCACGAAAACAGCGACATCACCAGCAGCAGCGCCATAACGGCCTGGGCCAGCAAGCTCGCGTGGAGCACCAGCGAAATGATCGACAGGTCTTGTGTGACGGTCACTGGATTCATCGAGCGTTTTTTATGGTGGCAAGAACAGGGGCGGGTATTGGAGCCGGGCGAAATGTGATTTTATCTACGCATCCGACACGGATCTGGCCGGACGCAAGCAAAACACCCTCACGCCAGGCTTCCTGGGCGAATTGGACTGAGGCCGGTCCAACCCGTTCGATATCGGTACGAATTTGCAACTGATCATCCAGCCGGGCGGGCGCATTGTATTCCACAGAAGTACTTCGTACGACGAAGACCACGCCCGAAGTATCTGCGAGCGTTTGCTGTTCGATGCCGAGCGAGCGCAGCCATTCGGTGCGGGCCCGCTCGAAGAACTTCAGGTAGTTGGCGTAGAACACCACGCCGCCGGCGTCCGTGTCTTCCCAGTACACGCGCAACGGCCACACGAAATTTGACATGGCGGGCATTGTAACGGAGCGCACTGGTTAACCCGTAGGCGACTTTGCAACAGCAAGTTGCGAGCCAACCGCCCGTGGCGCTTGCCGGCATGGGCGGGCGCGGGTATGGGGCGGCTGCGCCGCTGTCTTGCGGCGAGGCCCGCCTTCGCATAAACTCTGGCGCAACCATTCCACCTTGCGCGACTGGCGAAGTCAGTGGGTACTACCACGAGGAAGCGCAAGTTCCTTGGGCGCGATGTTCATAGCGCCTGCCGCTCGCCTGGGCAGCGAATGGGAAGCAGGGTGCGCCCTGCACCGGTCGGCCATACGGGTTTTACGTGGCCGGGCGCCGGTGCCGGACGCCAGTGCTTTCCGCGCGCGCCCTACCCGCGAAGTATTCCCAAGAAAACCGATAGCGCCGAATGCATCCGATTTTCCTATCGACATTGCCGGCCGCTTTCCTTTTTACAGACGAGTCACGCCATGTTTGAACGCAGCCGCTTCACGATCGAGCAGATCGACCCCGAGGTCTTTGCCGCGATCCAGAAAGAAAACCAGCGTCAGGAAGACCATATCGAACTGATCGCTTCCGAAAACTACACCTCGCCCGCCGTGATGGCCGCGCAGGGGTCGCAGTTGACCAACAAGTACGCCGAAGGTTATCCGGGCAAGCGTTACTACGGCGGTTGCGAATATGTCGACGTGGTCGAGCAGCTGGCCATCGATCGCGTCAAGCAGCTGTTTGGCGCCGAAGCCGCCAACGTGCAGCCGAACTCGGGCTCGCAGGCCAACCAGGGCGTGTTCTTCGCCATGCTGAAGCCGGGCGACACCATCATGGGCATGAGCCTGGCTGAAGGCGGTCACCTGACCCACGGCATGGCGCTGAACATGAGCGGCAAGTGGTTCAACGTGGTGAGCTACGGCCTCAACGCGCAGGAAGACATCGACTACGACGCGCTGGAAAAGCTGGCCCATGAAAAGAAGCCGAAGCTGATCATCGCGGGCGCGTCGGCGTTCGCCCTGCGCATCGACTTCGAGCGCATCGCCAAGGTGGCGAAGGCGGTGGGCGCCTACTTCATGGTGGACATGGCCCACTACGCTGGCCTGATCGCCGCCGGCGTGTATCCGAACCCGGTGCCGCACGCGGACTTCGTCACCACGACCACCCACAAGAGCCTGCGCGGCCCGCGCGGCGGCGTGATCCTGATGAAGGCCGAGCATGAGAAAGCCATCAACTCGGCAATCTTCCCCGGCATCCAGGGCGGCCCGCTGATGCACGTGATCGCCGGCAAGGCCGTGGCCTTCAAGGAAGCGCTGCAGCCCGAATTCAAGGCGTACCAGGAACAGGTGGTGAAGAACGCCGCCGTGCTGGCCGAAACGCTGATCGCACGTGGCCTGCGCATCGTGTCCGGCAAGACCGAAAGCCACGTGATGCTGGTCGATCTGCGCGCCAAGAAGATCACCGGCAAGGAAGCCGAGAAGATTCTGGGCGATGCACATATCACGGTGAACAAGAACGCGATCCCGAACGACCCGGAAAAGCCGTTCGTCACGTCCGGCATCCGTCTTGGCTCGCCGGCCATGACCACGCGCGGCTTCAAGGAAGACGAGGCGCGCCAGGTCGCCAACCTGATCGCCGACGTGCTGGACAACCCGCACGACGAGGCCAACATCGCCAAGGTACGCGAGCAGGTGTCCGCGCTGACGCGCCGCTTCCCGGTCTACGGCTGAGCGATACGCTGATTGCGCGGTAGTTAGCGCGCACCAACGGCGCCACTGCCCGATGGGTGGTGGCGCCGGTTGACCCGCCACAGATCCGCGGAAGAACTCAAAGATGCAAAATGCGGACTGGCAAATTTCTCCGGGTGGTCAGGCATGAAATGCCCCTTCTGCGCTCATTCCAATACCCAGGTCCTCGATAGTCGCGTATCCGAAGACGGCGAGACCGTGCGCCGCCGCCGCCGTTGCGAAGCCTGCGACCGCCGGTTCACCACCTACGAGCGCATCGAGCTGTTCTTCCCCGCCATCGTCAAGAAGAACGGCTCCCGCGTCGATTATTCGCGCGGCAAGCTGAAGGATTCGATGCGGCTGGCCCTGCGCAAGCGCCCGGTTTCGGCCGAAGCCATCGACGAAGCGATTCTCCGGATCGAGGAAAAACTGCTGGCGCTGGGCGAAAAGGAAATGCCAAGCAGCCAGTTGGGCGAACTGGTCATGCGCGAGCTGCGCAAGCTCGACAAGATCGCCTATATCCGCTTCGCCTCCGTCTACCGAAGCTTCGAAGACGTGTCGGAATTCCGCGACGTACTCGACGAATTTTCCCCTCCCACCCCACGAAAGGGGTAGTCACTTCACTAAAAAAGCTGTCTAATCTGCACTGACCTCCTTCGGGTAGGAGGTTGACCAACGAGCGCGCGATTCAACCGCTACACCCTGCGGCACCGGCCCATCAGAGGCCCGGACGCAACAGAACGCAGAACGCCAGCGCGCCGAGAAAAAACAAAAAGAACTGTCGTTTATTGGACGGGAGTCGTCATGGGTCAATCACGCTGCCGGGGGGCAGCCGGCTTCACTATGCTTGAAGCATTGGTCGCCATCGTCGTGCTCGCCTTCGGCGTGCTGGGCGTGGCAAACCTGCTCATCAAGTCATTCCGCTTCGCGCAGCAGTCTTCCTATGACGTCGTCGCCCTGCAATTGGCCAACGACATGGCGGATCGCATGCGCGCAAATCTGGTGCAGACCAACGCGGGCGCCTTTGACAACTTCGACACGAAGCTGGGCATCCCACAGATTTCCGACGCAAACAATCTCTACAAAACCGCCTGTGCCGGCGCGTCAAGCGTATGCCAGCCGATCGCGGCCGCTTTCGATACCGCCGAGTGGGCGCGGCGCGTCACCGCCGGCCTGCCCGGCGGACGGGCCGTGATCTGCCGGGACACCAACACCTGGACCACCACCGGCTATTTGTGGGACTGCAACGACACGGGCGGCGCCAATGCGCCGCTGGTCATCAAGATTGGCTGGATCTCGCGCTTCAATGACAGCACCGATACCGGCACGGCCGATGGCCTGGCTGCCGATGGGTCCGCAACCGTGCAGATCGTCGTCGTGGTTTCACCGGGAGTTGCAAGTTGATGCCGCGCCGATGTGCTCCGCCGCTACCACGCCGCGATGCCGGCTTTACGCTGATCGAGCTGATGGTCACGCTGGTCATCACGCTGCTCGTGCTGATGGCGGGACTGTCCTTCTATCTCATGAGTCGCAGCAGCTATGCGACCATCGACGATAACGCCAACCTGGAAGAACGCGGCAACTTTGCGATCTCCATCATGACGCGCCTGATGCGTCAAACCGCGTACGTACCTGTCGTCAGCGATACCGGTGGCATGCTTTCTGTCACCTCGGCGATGCTGACCGGCCTGGACAACTGCTCGACACCCAACGACAGCGAGACGCTGAGCTGCGGACCGGGCACCGCGGTCAACGGCAGCGACGCGGTCATGATCCGCTATTACGGCATCGGCAAATCGGAAACGCAAAGAAACGTGCCGGACGGTTCGGTCATCGACTGTTCCGGGCAAGGTGTGGCGGGATCGAGCAGCAACGACACCGCCGATACCGAGCGCGGATTGTCGATGTTGTTTATCGCCAATGGCGCCAGCGGCAAGCCATCGCTGATGTGCAAGTACCGCGCGCGCGCGGCCAACGGCGTCGAAGGCACGACTTTTGTCACGCAGGAACTGGTGCCCGGCGTCGAAACCATGCAACTGCTGTACGGCGTCACCACAAACGGCGATGACGTGCCCGACAAATACGTCACCGCGGACGGCATGGCGGCCACGGACTGGATCAACGTCAAGACGGTAAAGATCGCACTGGTCGTGCGTGCGGACAATCTCAGCGCCGATGCAGGCACGCCCGCCACGATCTCGCTGTTTGGGCCGCTGTACAGCGGTGACAACGCGACATACACGCCCACGGTTGATACCAAATCGCTGCGCAAGCTGTACTACGCCACCGTGCAGATTCGCAACTATCAGTCCTGCGGAGATCCGTCATGCCAATGACCATCCGACCCGCGAGGCTCCACCGCTCGCGTCGCCCCACAGGCATCGCGCTGATTACCGCCGTGATCATGCTGCTGGTGATCACGCTGCTGGCGCTGGGCGGCGCGCGCCTTGCGCTCGACACCAAGCGCTCCACGCGCAACCAGCGCGACTTCGAAATCGCATATCAGGCGGCGGAAGCGGCGCTGTATGACGCCGAGATCGATATTCAGGGCGCCGTAGCGGCAAAGAGCCGGTCGAGCATTTTCGCGCCGGACAAGCCCGTGGGATTCCTCGCGGGCGGCTGCAACACCGGCACAGCGGCGCCATCGCCATACCTCGGCCTGTGCGATACCTTCCGCGGGACCGGCGAGCCGATCTGGAACACCATCGACTGGACGGCCGCAACCGGCAACAGCACCGTGGAATACGGCACGTTCACGGGGCGCCAATATCCGACGGGATCGGGTCTCACGCCGGCCCGCAAGCCCCGTTATCTGATCGAGCTGCTGCCCGACAGTTCGAACGGCGGGTCGGCCAGCAACGACGCGGCCAAACGTTATCTCTACCGGATCACTGCCATCGGATTCGGACCCAACGACACCACGCGTGCAATGGTCCAGTCGATCTATCGCAAGTCCGACTCCTGAGCCCCTTGCCTTCGTCTGCCCCCACCAAACCGGGAACGCATTCATGAAGATCCAACACCGATTATTCGTCGCCTGCGCCATGCTCTGGTGCACGCTGTTGTCTGCAGCCACGACCGTACCGACCGTCTCGATCTCGAGCACGCCGCTCTATGGCCAGTCGCAGAACATCCACCCCAACCTGATGCTCACGCTGTCGGTGGAGTTTCCGACCACTGGTGCGGCCTATCGGAGCGCGTACGACAAGTCGCAAAACTACCTCGGCTACTTCAACAATACGAAGTGCTACACGTACAACGCCACGAATGGCTACTTCACGATTTCCGGCGCCGCATCCAGCAATCATGAATGCTCAAGCGCCTTCAGTGGCAACTTCATGAACTGGGCGTCCGCATCGGCGATCGACGAACTCCGTCTCGCCATGACCGGCGGCGACCGGGTAATCGACACCCGTACGCAGACCGTCCTGCAGCGCGCGATGCTGCGCGCCGACTTCTTCAAGAGCGGCAGCTACTTCCCGCTCAAGAGCATCGACGGCAACGGCACCACCAGCGCACCGAGCAAGGTCACGCCGTTCAGCTACAACAAGCTTTACATGGCGTCATGCGGCAATCACATCTATTTTTCCGATGCCGACGACTCCACGGCCAACTGCACAAGCCTGGGCAAATATGCCGACGTTACGGACAAAAAGGGCGCGGTGACCGAACGACGCGGCTTCCGCGTTCAGGTGCAGGTTTGCGACAGCAACGAGGCCACCACCCGCACCGACCTTTGCTACAGCTACGATGGGACGAACTACAAGCCTGTCGGTGAAATGCAGCGCAATGCCGACCGCGTGCGCTTTGCCGCCTTCGGCTACCTCAACGATCCCACCAACAACTCGAAACTGGCCCAGAACGAGCGTTATGGCGGCGTGCTACGGGCCCCGATGAAGTATCTCGGCGATAACGCCGTCAACGCTTCGCTCAACACCATCGCCAATCCGGCCAAGGAATGGGACGCCTATGGCGTCCTGCTGCAAAACCCGTTGAACGACGCCACCACCGGCAACAGCGGCGTGATCAACTACCTGAACAAGTTCGGCCGCACGATGGTGACCGATCTCGGCAAGCCAACCGACAACCCTGTCGGCAGTTACAAGACCTACGATCCGCTGAGCGAGCTGTACTACGAGAGCATCCGCTACCTGCAAAACCACCCTGACGGCCCCACGCCCGAAGCCATCAACAACATCACCACGGCATACGCGGATAACTTTCCGGTCTATACGACCTGGACCGATCCGCTGCTGAACAGTTGCCAACGCAACTACGTGCTGACAATCGGCGATATCAACACTCACCAGGATCACTACATCCCCGGCAACGGCATCGCCAACCAGGGCGATCCGGCGCGCGCCGCCGACAGCTGGAGCAACTTCAACGTGGTCGACTGGACCAACAAGGTCGGTGCGCTGGAAACCAACACACCTGCCGCGGGCAACGCCAATCCGCTGGATTCGTCGTTCACGAACCTCGGCACCAAGAATCACCCGACTTCCAGCAATTCCACCTATTACATGGCCGGCATCGCCTACTGGGCGCACACGTCGTCCTTCCGGCCAACCATGCCCGACGCGCGCGTGACGACGTTCGGCATCGACGTGAACGAGAACGGCAACGGCACGGTCGGCAGCACCCAACGCCAGAGCCAAATCTTCCTTGCCGCCAAATACGGCGGATTCAAGGAAGAGACGTCCGATGGCGGCAACAAGGACGGCAATCCGTTCAAGACCCTGGGCCCCGGCGGCACCGTGGTGACCAACAACACCGAGTGGGAAGCGGCGCCCGCCGGTTCGAACATTCCGTCGAACTGGTTCCTGGCCAGCCAGCCGGCGCAGATGATCAACGCGATCAAGCAGGTGTTCACCCAGATCACCAGTTCCGCGGGCACGCTGTCCGGCGTGGCGCTCAGCAGCACCCGCATCGTCGATAGCGGCTACGTCTACACGCCGGGCTTCGACCAGCAGTGGAACGGCAAGCTCAATGCATTTCCATTGACCAAGGCGCCCGACGGCACCGTGTCGATTTCCTCGACATCGGCCTGGGAAGCCGGCGCCAAGCTGACGGCACGCAGTTTTTCCTCGCGTTCGATCTTCACCGTCAGCAGCACGACCGGCGCGGGCACGGCATTCGCGTGGGGCAATCTCGGCAAGACGCAGCAAGACGCGCTGAACCTGAATCCCGGCACCGGCACCAGCGACGGCCGTGGCCAGCAACGCGTCGATTACCTGCGCGGCGATCGCAGCCTCGAAGCCGACAGCCTGGGCAACGGCGGCGTATTCCGCGGGCGCAAAACCGTGTTCGGGGACATCATCAACTCCGGGCCGCTGTATGTCGGCGCGCCGTCGCCTTCGCGCACGGGCGCAGGCTACAGCACCTTCTTATCGAAGTACGTCGCGCGCACGCCGATGCTCTACGTCGGGGCCAACGACGGCATGGTGCACGGCTTCAACGCGACAACCGGCGATGAGGTCTTCGCCTACGTGCCCAATGCAGTGTTCAACAACCTGACGCAGCTGACTTCGCCGACGTACAACCATCGCGCCTATGTCGACGCTACGCCGGTCGTCTCGGACGTCCAGGTCGGCGGCAACTGGAAGTCAGTGCTCGCCGGCGGCTTCGGCGGCGGCGCGCAGGGCGTGTATGCGCTCGATGTCACGGATCCGGTCGGCAGCCTCAGCGGCGCGGCCTTCAACGCTTCGAACGTGATCTGGGAATTTACCGACAAGGACGACGCCGATATGGGCAACGTCATGGGTACGCCAGTATTTGCAAAGTTGCTGAGCGGTTATGACAGCAGCAACCAGCCGCTCTACAAGTGGTATGTGATTGTCGGCAACGGCCTGAACTCGAATCAGCCGGACGGCTCCGCCAATTCCAATGCGCCTAGCGTGCTGTTCATCCTGTCGCTGGACAAGGCGCCGGGCGCGGCGTGGTCGCTCAATGGCAACTACTGGAAGATCGTTACGCCCTCGCCTTCCACCACGGCCACGGCCAACGGCCTGAGCACACCCGCCTTGATCACGCAGGTCAGCGGCGCGGCGCTCGCCGCGTATGCCGGCGATCTGCAGGGCAATCTGTGGAAGTTCAATCTGACCGGCACCCCGGACACCTGGAACGCCAGCGCCGGCGGTGCCCTGCCCGCCTATGGCGGCGCGCCGGGCAAGCCGATGTTCGTGGCCACCTCGCCGACAGGCGCCCGCCAGCCGATCACGATGCAACCGCAAGTCGTGTATGCGCCGGCCGGCTACATGGTGCTGTTCGGCACCGGCAAATATTACGAGCTGGCCGACACCAACGCCGCCACCGCCCAGACAAATTCCTTCTACGGCATCTACGATGGCGGTGGCACCAACTATGTCAGCGATCGCAGCAAGCTCAACAAGCTGACCTTGAGCTACTACGACAGCGGCAAATCGATCCAGTACTCGGGCAGCGCGGCAGCGCCGGGCTATGTCGCGCCACGCAAACCGGGTTGGGTGATCGATTTCCTTGACACCACCGAGCGCCAGATCACGTCCGCAGTGGTATCGGGCGGGCTGGTCTACTTCAATTCGATCTACACCGCCACGGGCACCTGCGGCACGTCCGGCGGCAGCCGCAGCTACGCGCTGAACACGCTGACCGGCCTGCCAACGCTCGGCATTTCGGGCTATCTGTCGACCATCGGCCTGCTTGGCGCGCCGTCGATCATCATCACCAATGTCACCGTGGGCGCCCGCGACTCGGTAGGCGGCTTGCCCCAGACAACGCGGACGCAGGTCATCGGTTTCGGTACGTCTGGCGCGGCCACCACTTCGCCGCCGCTCGATTCCAACAGCCGGCCGGGCCGCACAAGCTGGCGCGAAGTGCGTAACTTCACGATTGCGAACTGACAGAAAGCCGCCATGACACGCCATATCAAACGCCGCCAAAGCGGCTTCACACTCGCTGAATTGATGACCACGGTCACCATCATCGGGATCCTGTGCGCGTTCGCCTATCCGTCCTACCAGGAGTTCATTCTCAAGGGACGCCGCACCGAAGCGAAGGCAGCGTTGATGAGCAACATGCAGCTGTTCGAGCGACACTACTCTCAGGTCAACACGTACTCCACATCGAGCACGGATGCCACCATCTGGAACGGCTACAAGACGTTTTCCGGCGACGCCAGCAACGGCAGCAACTATGACATCCGCGCCATCCAGTGCCCCGGCACCAACAATGGCCAATGCATCGAGCTTCAAGCCATCCCAAGGCGCACCGACGCCACATGTGGAACGTTAGTGCTGCGAACCAACGGCCAGAAGAACAACATGGCCAACGGCACCACGTATTCCCAAACCGCAAATTGCTGGTGACCGCGATGCCCACGATCCACGCCCGCCGCATGCGCGGCTTCACGTTACTCGAGCTGATGATCACGTTGGTGGTTGGCGCGGTGCTGGTCGGATTCGCGGTACCCAGCATGTCGGGCTTCATCCGCAGCAATCGCGTGATGACGACGGCAAACAGTTTCAACTCGGCGGTGTCAAAGGCGCGGACCACCGCGGCGGCCACCAACAGCTATGTCACCGTGGCACCACTGGGCGGCGACTGGAAAAACGGCTGGCAGGTCTTCAACGAGCATGCGTCGCCAAACGGCACTTACGAGGAAGGCATCGACACGCTGATTTCCGAATCCGATCAGCCGCCTGCCGACATGTCGATCACCGTCGCGACCACACCACAGGGCCTGGGCTCGATCTCGTTTTCGCCGGTCGGCTATTCGCAGACAGCGGCCACTAAGGCCCAGATGGCAATGACGGTCGGCTTTGCCATTTCCGAAGCACAGCGCGTGGTGGAAATCAGTTTGCTGGGCCGCGCACGCGTCTGCAATCCTTCCATCGACACGACCACCTGCACGATGCCGTGAGGCATCCGGTCACACGCCCGCCGTTTCCGATATCCATTCGGAAACACACTGACGCAAGCCCTCAACAAACGGACACGTTTTAACCCCTCGCTAGCCGCTATCGTGGGCATCTGTTCTCTCTGAACCGATGCACCATGTGTTCCACCAAATTTCCCCGTGCCGTCTCACCGGGCTCACGTTCTCGCCATGCGGGGCACGTGTTGTTCGAGTCGCTGCTCTGCATCGCGCTGATCAGTCTTGGCGTGATGCCGCTGGCCGTGCTCGGCAGCCACTGGCTGCGCTGGTCCGGCGATCACGAGCAACTTACCGCAACGCTTCAGCTGGCGGCAGAACGCGCCGAAGCGGGCGCCGCTACGTGGCCGCTGGTCGGTGGCGATCCGCAGCGCGTTGCGCTATGTGATGCGCCGACTGTCGGCGCCGGATGCACGCCGGGCCATCGTGTTGCAGTCGCCGGCTTGTCCCCCGATACGACGACAGAAATCGGCGCGGGAAAGCAACCGCTCGCGGGCGTCGCGTTGTGGGTGTCGCCATGACCGGAGCTCGCCGCAAATGCGGCTTCACGCTGGTCAGCGTAATGGTGGGGATATCCCTCGCCATGATTGCCTCCGTGGCGGCGCTCGCCACTTTCCAGGTGCTGCGCGATAGCTATGCGGTAACGGCCGATAGCGTACTGATAGAGGAACGCGGGCAGCGCGCCCTTGCAATCATCGCGCACGCCGTTCGGCAGGCGGGATGGATACCCGCCCATGTGTCGATGTCGGCCGCACATCCAGCGCCCGATGCGCCAATCGAAGGCCGCGACGATTGCGGACAGTTGTCATCACAGCCGCAGATGCAGTGCACCCGTTCCGGAGTGGCCGCCAGCGACGCACTGCTCGTGCGCGTATCCGGCAGCGGTCTGCCGACGGATAACACATTGCCTGACGGCACCATGAGCGATTGCAGCGGCTACGCGCTGCCCGCGACAGCTACGCCCGCCGATGACGCCCCGCTGCCGTACCACGCCGCCACCAATCTGTTCTATATCGGCAAGGCCAGCGACGGCGTGCCGCAGTTGCTGTGCCGCTACCCCACGCGGCAAGGCAACCGTGTGCTGACCAACGCCTACACCGCAGGCACGCTGGTGCGCGGCGTCGAAACCATGCAATTGCGCTATGGCGTGGACATGGACGACGACGGCAACCCCGACCGCTTTATTCCCGCTCGCACTGTGCAAGAACTGGGCGAGGGGGCGTGGCATCGCGTGCGCGCCGTGCAAATCTCGATGGTGGTGCGAGGCGACCGCCGCACTGCCCAGCCCTATCCCGTGACAGTCCTGCAGCTTTTCCCTTCCCAGGCCGACGGCGACGCATCGGTGGATTCGTCGTTCCAACCGCCGGCTCGCTCACCGGTGCGCCGTCGCGTCTTCTCGACCACGATCCGGCTGCGCAATCCATCGCCATGCATGGAGGCCAAGTGCTGAAGCCACGTCCACAAACAGGCGCTGCCCTGATTGCCTTCGTCGCCATGCTGATGTTGCTGATGGCGTCGATCAGTGCCGCCATTACGCTCTTTCTCATGATGGGCCGCCAATTGGCAAGCCAGCAGTTGGATCGCGAGATCGCGTTTCGCGCAGCGGAGGCCGCGTTGCTCGACGGCGAGTCGGATCTCGTTGCCGCCGCGCATGGCGACGACGACCGATTCGCGGTATGGCCCGCCCCCGGCGCCTGCGGTGAAGGCGCACAGGCCGGCCTGTGTCGCACCAGCGGGCGGGACGCCGCGTGGCAAGCCTGGCTGGACGGCAGCTCGGCCAGCATCGCAAGCAGCAACCTTGGCGTTGCACTGGGTACGTTTACCGGTGCACAACTTCCACCGTTGCCGCCCGACGTCATCGGTGCCACGACCCTTCCCCGCTATCTGATCGAACTGCGGGACGACGCTCCGTCGCCCACACGCGACGCATGGCCCGTCTTCCGCATCGTCGCGCTGGGTGTAGGTCGCGATCCTTCGGTACGCGTGGTATTGCAAACGGAGTTTCAACCATGAGGATTTCCCAGCGAATCCATCTTGGCCTGACCGCCATCGCATTGGCGATCAGCCCGGTGGCGCTCTGCGCGTCGCCGCCAGGCCAGTTGCCGCTTGGCTACCGCATTTCAAGCGGGGACTTTCCCTGGACCGGCAGACTGCATGCGCTGGCCTTCCGCACGGCGTCACCGTCTTCGTCTGCGGTATTGACAAAATGGGAGGCAGGGTTCCAGCTCGATCAACGCCAGACGCCATCGCGGCAGCTCTATCTGGGCGGCGCGCACCTTGGCGCACTGCATTGGGATTCCATCGACGCAGAGGCAAAAGTGGCGCTGGACAGCGTGGACCCAACCGAGCGCGGTGCCGCCCGTCTGGCATGGCTGCGCGGCGACCGCACGGACACATCCTTGCGGCCGCGCGATACGCGGCTTGGCAGCGCCAGCGGCGCACGCATTCATCTGGTGTTGCCGCCGCAATGGCTGCCCATGCAGCCTGGCCATGCCGATTACCGGCGGCGCCATGTGTCGCGGCCGGTGACGCTATGGCTCGGCACACGCGACGGTCTGGTTCATCAATTCGATGCCCTGTCCGGAGACGAACGCGCAGCCTACCTGCCGTACGCAATGCTGCATGGCGCCGCATCGCTGACGTCGGTCGACGGGCCCATACCTGCCGCGCCCTGCCCACGCCCCGAAAGTGTCGATGCGGATCCCGCGGGCACCTGGCGCACGCTGCTGCTTTGCGGCGTTCCCGCCAGTGAAACGCCTCGATTCACCCAGCCGGGCGCGGTTTTCGTGCTCGACATTTCCGACCCGGACGCCGAAGCCAGTCAATTGGGATTGCTCTGGGAAGTCGGCGCATCGCCAGCGCTGCCGATCTCGGGCGACGGGCCGATCCGCGCCGCGATGTGGATCGAGCATGGCGTGCGCCGCTGGGCCGTCGTGGCCGCGCTTGCCCCTGACGTGGAGACCAGTGCGCGCGCTGGCATTGCCTTGCTGCCGCTCGACCGCTCGCCCCAGTTCTGGGCCGCGTCCGGCAACGTGCCGCGCATCGGCTTGCCGGACGCGGGCTGCGGCGTGCCCGCGGCCACTGCCCATCTGCTTGCCACCACGGTGAACGGCAATGTCGACGGCACGTCCCAGGCCGCCTATGTGGTGGACGACACCGGCCGGCTCTGGCGCTTCGGACTTGATCATCTCTCCCGCAACGACAGCGCTTCGCCCGCGACCTGCATGCATCGCCATCAGGCGCCGGCCCCGGGCCAGGCAGAGGCACCTGTCGTCATCCAAACCGGCACTGGCCCGCTCGTGGTGTTCGGCTCGGGCGGAGAGCTTTCCGCGATTCCCGATCGCCCCGGCCGCGGCATGCCGGCACAGGTTGATGCGCTTGCCGATGGCGACGGCGTTGTCCTGCGCACCCGTCAGGCCGGCGTGGCCACATCGGAGAACGGCTGGACGCTCCGGCTGCCCCATGAAGGCGAGCGCATTGAAACGCTGCAGGGACCCACGCCGGTTCATTTGAGCTTCACCACCGTAACGCCAGACGGCCGGCAACGCAGCTATCTGGTCGATGCCGCGACGGGAGAATCCGTGATCGCCACCGACGCCAACGGCGCTATTGCACCGGCGGTGACAGGTCTGCCGTTCGACGGCGAGGTCGCCCCGGTCGTCGTATCGACGGCCACGTCGACCGGGGCGGATACGTCGACCGGCAAAACATCGCGCGACGCGTTCAGGCTTGAGCTTTGGCAGATCGATGGCGACACCGCGCGTCTCACCCAGCAAGCCACCTGGTACCGGCAGCGTGGCCGGCTCGGCTGGCGCGAACTGATTCGGTCACCATCATGAGCAAGGAACGTCTCCACCTGCGCGCGGGCCACTTCGCATTCTCGCTACCGGAGCTGGTCGCGGCGCTTGCGATCGTCGCAATCGTGATGACGCTTGCATTGCCGACGTGGCAACGGCACATCGAACGGGGCTGGCGGATGCAGGCGCGCGCCGAGATGATCGCGGCGATGCTGACGCTCGAACGACACGCTTTGCTCACCGCCACCTACGCAAGCGAGCCGGGCGGCGCTTCGCCCGCCGGCGACTGGCCAAAGCCGCTGCCACCACCCCCTGCTCCCACGCGTCACTGGCTGACAGCCACCAGTTGCGCGGGGCGCTCGCTTTCGCATTGCGTGGAAGTCCGCGCCACACCAGTGCGCCCCGATGCGGCGTGCGGGACCCTGGTGCTGCGTAGCAGCGGCGAGTGGCTTTCCGTGCCCACCGAACTTGGTGAAGCCCTGCCGCTGCCGCCCAACTGTTGAAATGACCCGCACGATCTCATCGCAGCAGGGCGCCACCCTTGCCGAAACGCTCATCGGGCTGGCTGTGGCGCTGACCTTGGCAATAGCAGCGTGGCCCATGCTGCGCGACATGCACGCCACCATGATCGCCACACAGACCGCGGATCGCCTTGCGGCGTCGCTGGCGCTGGCGCGCTCCACCGCAGCCAACCGGCGTATGGAGGTCCTGTTGAAGCCGCTCGGCGACAACACAGCGCTCGATCACGGCTGGCAGCTTAGCGTGCCCGACGCAGACGCGGACACCACGGACGCACCGTTTGCAGTCGTTGCGCTCAACGAACGATGCCTGGGCGTGGCATTGCGCGGTACGGGAGGCGCCGCGGGGAGCCAAAGCCTGCGCTTGACAGCTGTGGGATACTCACGGTCTGAGCATGGCGGTTTCTTTGCCGCCACGTTTCAGGTGAGCTGCGGCCACGCACAACGACAAGTCCGGCTGGGTGCCCAGGGGCGCATACGGATTTGCCAACCCGGCGTGGATACCGACTGCGATTGACCACCCGACGCCAGCCCATGCGCGCCCCGCCTGACGACGCCAGGTCCTGACTCCCGATTTCCTCTTTCGGCCCGATTCCGCACGCCATGTTTTCCGATTCCGACCACACCGCCATGGAACAAGCCCTCGCGCTGGCAGCGCGCGGGATGTTCACGACCACGCCAAATCCTCGCGTCGGTTGTGTCCTGATGAAGGATGGCCGGATCATCGGTCAGGGTTACACGCAGCCAGCCGGACAGGATCACGCCGAGATCCAGGCGATGAAGGACGCCATCGCGCACGGGCACGATCCCGCCGGCGCCACCGCATACGTAACGCTCGAACCCTGCAGCCACTTCGGCCGTACGCCGCCATGCGCTGACGCATTGGTGCGGGCGCGCATCGCGCGCGTGGTGGCGGCCATGGAAGACCCGAACCCGGCGGTGTCGGGTCGCGGACTGCAGCGGCTGCGCGATGCTGGCATCGATGTTCGGTGCGGCTTGCTGGAAAAAGAGGCACGCGATCTGAATATCGGCTTTGTTTCGCGGATGACGCGCGGCTTGCCGTGGGTGCGCGTGAAGGTCGCCGCGTCGCTCGATGGCGGCACGGCGTTGCATGACGGCACCAGCCAATGGATCACCGGTCAGGCTGCGCGCGACGATGGTCACGCCTGGCGCGCGCGCGCCTGCGCCATTCTCACCGGCATCGGTACGGTGCGCGACGACAACCCGGCGCTGACCGTGCGCGCCGTTTCCACACCGCGCCAGCCGCAACGCGTGCTCGTCGATTCGCGCCTCGAAGTTCCGCTCGATGCGCAGATCCTCAATCGCGACACTGGCGAATTCGCGAAACCGGTGCTCGTGTTCTGCGCCATCGACGACAAGGCCCGCCGGCAGGCGCTGGAAGCGCGCGGTGTCGAAGTGGTGGTGCTGCCCAATCGCCATGGCAAGGTCGAACTGCGCCGCATGCTCGAGGCGCTCGGGCAACGCGGCATCAACGAACTACACGTCGAAGCGGGCTTCAAGCTCAATGGATCGCTGATTCGCGAAGGCTGCGCGGACGAACTGCTGATTTATCTGGCGCCGAAGCTGCTGGGCGATGCGCAAGGGATGTTCAATCTCCCGCCCCTGGCCAAGCTCGACGACGCCGCATCCTTCCGCTGGCATGAAGTGCGCCAGATCGGCGACGATTTGCGCTTGATTGCGCGCCGTGCCGATAACACGCACTGAGCCGGCACCAGACAACTACGCACTACGCATACTTGAAGAGGCAAACATGTTTACTGGCATCGTGGCGGCGGTTGGCCGCATCGAATCGGTCACCCCGCTTGGCGACGTCAACGCAGGGGTACGCCTGCGCGTGGCGGCCGGCGATCTGGACTTGTCCGATCTCGGCATCGGCGACAGCATCGCGATCCAAGGCGCATGCATGACGGCCGTGACGCTCGAGCCCGGCCATTTCGAAGTCGATGTCTCGCGCGAATCGCTGGACAAGACCGTGGGGCTGGATCAACCGGGCCGCGTCAACCTCGAGAAGGCACTGCGCCTGGCGGACCGACTTGGCGGTCATCTGGTGTCGGGCCATGTCGACGGCCTTGGAGAGGTGGTGCGCTTCGCCCCGGTCGGCGAATCGCACGAGCTGCGCATCCGCGCGCCGCGCGAGCTTGGCCGCTATCTCGCCTATAAGGGTTCTGTGGTGGTCAACGGTGTATCGCTAACCGTCAACAATGTCAGCGATTCGGCCGAGGGTTGCGAATTCTCGATCAACCTGATTCCGCACACGGTGGAGGTCACCACGCTCAACGAGCTGTCGGCGGGCAAGCGCGTGAATCTGGAAATCGATCTGATTGCACGCTATGTGGAGCGGATGCTGTCGGCATCCGGCGCGCAACACAACGGCTGAGCATACCTGGCCGTTGAGCTGAGGCGTCAAGCCTGAGGCAAAGCACGACCAGGACCGATATCGTCGGGAGCGACCTGCGGCCGTTGCCCGTTCCTTCCTGTCAAGGCGCCGCCGGGCAAGCGGCCTTCGGCAGGCACACCGAAGACCGCCGGCGCTTTCAGATGCGTTACACCTTGATGTCGATGGTGTTGCCCAGATGCGGCGGATTGCTGCCGGACGATGCCACAGGTGTCGCGCCTTGCAACAGTTGCGCAACGCCTTGGGCCTGCAGATCCAGCGTCTTGCGCAGCATCAGCAGCGCCACCGGGTCACTGCCGGCATCGGCCGCGCCCAGCGAACTGACGAGGGAAGTACTCATGAAGGACTACCTTGTACGAGTTGGGAAATACGGCGCGCGCGACGCACTAGCGTGCGCCACGCGTCCGCATCCTTGTTTTCGGCGGCAAACCAGATACCTTGAGCGGCCGCTTGCCGTCGACCGGAAAAGCTAACGGTCCAGCGGGACAAATCGCGGGGCGCCTGCCACATCAAGCGTGCCGTCGCCATTTTGGACAAACAATCCCCGCGCTGCGTTGTGCGGATGCGCCGCGGCTTCGGCAATGCTGAGCACTGGCGCGTAGCAAACATCGGTGCCGCCCAGCAAGGCGTCCCAGTGCGCGCGCGGCTGGCTGCGGAATAACGTCGTGAAACGCTGCTTCAGCGCCGCCCACGAGCCGGCGTCGTACTGGTTGGCGGGATCTACGTCCGTCATGCCCAGCTTCTGCAGCAGTAGCGCGTAGAACTGTGGCTCCAGCGCGCCGATCGTGATAAATCCACCATCGGCGCACTCATATACGTCGTAGAACGGCGATTGATGGAAGGGACTCGGCGCCGGGCCGTCCAGTTGGCCATTGTTTCGCACCCACAACGCGATGCTGCCCAGCATGGCGACCATATCGACGATCGCGCCATCCACCACGCGCCCGCGGCCCGTGGCGCGCGCGTCCAGCATCGCGCAGACCATGCCGAAGGCCAGCCCCAGTGCGCCGCCGGCATCGCCGACCACTGTCGGCGGAATCATCGGCGTCTGGCCCGGACGCGCCGCCAGCGACAGCATGCCGGTCAACGCGACATAGTTGAGGTCGTGCCCGGCCGCCTGGGCCAGTGGCCCACTTTGGCCCCAGCCGGTCATCCGGCCATAGACCAGCGCGGGATTGCGCAGCGCGCAGTCGGCGGGCCCCAGGCCCAGTCGCTCCATCACGCCGGGTCGATTGCCCTCGATCAGTCCCGCCGCGCTGGCTACCAGATCCATGGCTTGGGCCAGATCGCCCGGCTGCTTGAGGTCGAGCGGCAGGATGGTTTTGCCCCGCCGCAGGGGGCTCGCCCTTGCGCCGCCCAGTTGCTCGGCCACGGCCACGCGCTGGCGACGGGCGACGACCACAACCTCCGCTCCCATGTCCGCCAGCATCCTGCCGGCAAGCGGCCCCGGGCCGATTCCTTCGAATTCGACGATGCGGATGCCCTGCAGCGGTGGTGTCATGCGATGTCTCCTGTTTGCCGGCCAAAAAGGCGTCTTCCGATATGCCGCTTTACGCACTTCCGTGCAACCCGGGCCAACCCGTGGCTGCGGATCGGCGCTTCGATTGGCGCCGCGAACCGGGGCATCGCGGAGCGGCATGGCGTACAATAGCGGCCTTGATTTCGTCGGCCTCCAAGCATCTGCGCCGCCCTGCCCGCCGCTGACACCATCGGCACCCTCGCACCCGCCCGTTATTCAGACGTCGCCCCAGCCATGACTATCGCCCGTACCGAAGACATCATTGCCGACATTCGTGCCGGCCGCATGGTCATCCTCGTAGATGAGGAAGATCGCGAAAACGAAGGCGACCTGGTCCTGGCGGCCGATTTCGTGACGCCTGAAGCCATCAACTTCATGGCCAAGTACGGGCGCGGCCTGATCTGCCTGACGCTGACCGCCGAACGCTGCCGCCAGTTGGAGCTGTATCCGATGGTGTCGCGCAACGGTACCGTGCATGGCACCAACTTCACGGTGTCGATCGAAGCGGCTGAAGGCGTGACGACCGGCATTTCCGCGGCGGACCGCGCGCGCACCGTCCAGGCCGCGGTTGCCAAGGACGCGCGTGCCACCGATCTGGTGCAGCCCGGCCACATTTTCCCGCTGACGGCCCAGCCCGGCGGCGTGCTGATTCGTGCCGGCCATACCGAGGCCGGCTGCGACCTCGGCGCCCTGGCCGGCCTGACGCCCGCCGCGGTGATCTGCGAAATCATGAAGGACGACGGCACGATGGCGCGCCTGCCGGACCTGATCGAATTCGCTCGCGAACACGACCTCAAGATCGGCACCATCGCCGACCTGATCCACTATCGTAGCCGCACGGAAAGCATCATCGAACGCATGGGCGAACGCGACATGCAAACGCCCTGGGGCACGTTCCGCGGCGTGATGTATCGCGACAAGCCGTCGGGCCGCGCGCATCTGGCGCTGGTCAAGGGCCAGCCGCATCCGGAGCGCGATACGCTGGTGCGCGTGCATGAACCGCTGTCGGTGCTGGACGTGCTCGAATCCGGCCGGACCACGCATTCGTGGAGCGTGCCGGCCGCGCTGGAAGTGCTGCACGGCAGCGAGCAAGGCGTGATGGTGCTGCTGAATTGCGGCGATTCGCCCGACGAGCTGTTCACGCAGTTCGCCGCGCTGGACGCGCCGCAGAATCGGCCGCGCCGCAAGCCCGATCTGCGCATCTACGGCGTCGGTGCGCAGATTCTGCGCGACGTGGGCGTCGGCAGGATGCGCGTGCTGGGCTCGCCGCAGAAAATGCCGAGCATGACCGGCTATGACCTGGAAATCGTCGGCTGCCAGCCCATGAGCGGCGAGCCGGGCTGCAACTGAGTGGCCCCGCGGGCCGCACCGAATCACACTGAATCACAGGACATCGGCCATCCGCGCCGATGCCCGACCGAATGAATGGAGAACTGACAATGGACCACGGCTTCTACGAGAGCAACCTCGACGGTGAAGGCCTGCGTATTGGCATTGTGCAAGCCCGCTTTAACGAGCCCGTCTGCGACGAGCTGCGCGAAGCGTGCCTGGCAGAGCTGGAAAAACTCGGCGTCGAAGGCGAAGACACGCTGCTGGTGACCGTGCCGGGCGCGCTCGAAGTCCCGCTCGCCCTGCAGAAGATGGCCGAAAGCGGCCAGTTCGACGCGCTGGTGGCGCTGGGCGCCGTGGTGCGCGGCGAAACCTATCACTTCGAGCTGGTTTCGAACGAATCGGGCGCCGGCATCACCCGCGTGGGCCTGGATTTCAACGTGCCGATCGCCAATGGCATCCTGACTGTCGACACCGACGCGCAAGCGCATGCCCGCACGCGCGAAAAGGGCCGCGACTGCGCCCGCACCGCCGTGGAGATGGCCAACCTGGTGGTGGCGCTGGATTCGCTGCGCGAAAACGAAAGCAACGACGAGGAAGATGATGAGTAACGCGTCCGACATCGGCGACAAGGGCGACAACGGCGACGTGGCCGGCAAGCCCGCTGGCGCCAAGCCGCGCCCCGAACCGAAGGCGCCGCCCAAGAGCGCGCGCCGCCGGTCGCGCGAACTGGCGCTCCAGGGCCTGTATCAATGGCTGCTGAATCGCCACGACATCGGTGCGATTCAAGCGCATCTGCATGATGCCCAGGGCTTCAACAAGGCCGACGTCGAGCATTTCGACGCGCTGCTCAATGGCGCCGTGCGCGAGGAAGAGCGCCTGACGGCAGCCTTCGCACCGTTCCTGGACCGCACGGTCGAAGAACTGTCGCCTGTGGAACGCGCGGCGCTGCTGGTCGGCAGCTACGAGCTCGTGCACTGCCTGGACATCCCCTACAAGGTCGTGATCAACGAGGCCGTCGAGCTGACCAAAACCTTCGGCGGGGTCGAAGGCTACAAGTATGTCAATGGCGTGCTGGACAAGCTGGCCGCCCAGGTGCGGGCGCCCGAAGTGGCAGCTCGCCGCTGAACGCGCTTTCAAACAGCTGTTGCATTTCGGCGCACGGCGTTCGATGATGCCTGCGCCGGCAACAACACCCGCCCCGGCGGGTGTTTTTATTGAATCCGCGTCCGATGCTGCCGCGCGCAAGCATCCATTTGAGGCCGTTCGCCCCCGATCGCCATGAACTCCCAGCACATCGCCACCGCCTCCCGGTTGGCCAACATCGAAGCATTCCATGTCATGGAACTGGCCAAGCAGGCGGCAGAGCTGGAGCGCGCCGGCCGGCACATCATCCACATGGGAATCGGCGAGCCCGATTTCACGGCGGCGCCGCCGGTCATCCACGCGGCCGAGGCTGCCATGCGACGCGGCGTCACGCAGTACACCGGCGCGCTGGGCATCCATGCGCTGCGCGAAGCGATTGCCGGCCACTACAAGACTGCGTATGGGCTCGATATTCCCGCGCGACGCGTGATCGTCACGGCGGGCGCTTCGGGCGCGCTGTTGCTGGCGTGCGCCGTGCTGGTGGAAATCGGCGCGGAAGTGTTGATGCCGGATCCGAGCTACCCCTGCAACCGCCATTTTGTCGCCGCCTTCGACGGCCACGCCAAAATGATCCCGAGCGGCCCGGCGGAGCGGTTCCAGCTGACCGCCGCGCAGGTGGCGTCTCATTGGGGCGCCCGGACGCGCGGCGTACTGCTGGCGTCGCCGTCCAACCCCACGGGCACGTCGATCCTGCCTGACGAACTCAAAGCCATCCTCGCCGAAGTGCGCGCGCGCCGTGGTTTTGCCATCGTCGACGAAATCTACCAGGGCCTGTCGTACGACGGACCGCCGGTTTCCGCGCTGGCGCTGGACGACGACGTCATCACGGTCAACAGCTTCTCGAAGTATTTCAATATGACGGGATGGCGCCTGGGATGGCTGGTCGTGCCCGATTCACTCGTATCGGCATTCGAAAAGGTGGCGCAAAACCTGTTCATCTGCGCGTCTGCGGTGGCACAGCATGCCGCCGTGGCGTGTTTCTCGCCCGAGGCGCTGGCGATCTATGATGCGCGCAAGGAGGAATTCCATCGCCGCCGCGACGCGATCCTGCCGGCGCTGGAAGCGCTGGGCCTGCGTGTGCCGGTCAAGCCCGATGGCGCGTTCTATGTCTATGCCGACTGCCGGCATGTGAACCATCCCGCCGCTGGCAATGCAGATCGGCTGACGCAGGCGATCCTGCACGACGCGGGCGTGGTCATGGTGCCGGGGACCGATTTCGGCCCGCATACGGCCAACGACTACATCCGAATTTCGTACGCGACGTCCATGGCGAATATCGAGGAAGCGATGCAGCGCCTGCATCATTTCCTGCGCTGAGTCGGACAGCCCGAAGCAATGAAAATGGCACCCCGCGGGGTGCCATTCTTTTTTGCGACGCGGACCAGCCGCAGCGCAGGACGCCGGAGCGTCCGGCCGACGATCAGGCGGCCTGGGCGGTATTGCCGGCGGCCTCGAGCTTTTCGCCGCCATTCTGATGATGCTCGGCCTGCGTCTTGGCATCGGCCGACGCCTTGGCGGCTTCGGTGGTGGGCAATCCCAACAGCGCGCGCAGTCGAGCGCGTTCGGCCAGGACCTTGGCACCATAGCCACCGTCGGTGTTGGTCGTGGCGCCGACGTAGTACTTCAGCCCGCCTTCAATCGAACCGGCGCGGGCGATGCAATCCTTGAGCACCAGCGCGCCGATCTTGATGTTGGCGTACGGATTCAGCGCGGCGGCCACGCCGCCCACGGCTTCGTACTTGTCCTGGTGGACCTTGGTCATGACCTGCATCAGGCCCTGCGCACCGACGCCGCTTTCGGCGTACGGATTGAAGCTGGACTCGATTGCGATCACGCCCAGGATCAGCAGCGGATCGATCCCGACTTCGCGCCCGGTCATGTAGGCGGCCTTTACCAGTTGCGCGGTCGCCTGCGTTGCCACGCGGTACTTGCGGGCGATGTAGTCGGCCACGGCGGCCTGCTCACGGGCAGAGCCCAATGCCGAGCTGCTGCGCGCATCCAGCGCCACTCGCTGCAGCGGGATCTGCGCAGCCAGATGGGCCACCGACGGAACCTTGCCTGCAGCGGTCTGGCTCCATTCGTCCACGCCCGACACCGTCGGCAAGCCTTTCACGCCAGTGCCTGCGACTACCAGGCGGGCAGCTGCCACATCGGCCGACATCGCCGGCACGGTGACCTGCGCTGGCGCCTGGCTGACGGCGGCGTCCACCAGCACGGCAGGCGCTTCCTTGCCCGCCAGCGCACCGGCGAGGGACGTCCGCCATTGCTGGCTCACGGTCAACGTGACTGCGGCAGCCACGGAAAGCACCCCGAGACTGTTCAGGGCGTACTTCAAGGTTGTTCGGCCGCCGCGCAACAAGGCGCGACCTGCCACCGGATGGGCCAGTCGCACCTGAAGTGCGCGGCTCACACCGGGAACCGGCTGTCTGAAGCGGACCTGCAATGCCCGCCCGATGCCGGGAAGATGAAGGGTTTTCCAACCGCTCATGCTTACCTCCATCCGCTGCCCGCTGCGCGCGCCACAATACAGCGCGTGCCCGATCTCAACGTACTCAAGTAAGGATGCTGCGCCACCTAGCAGGGGTGTCCAGCATCTGTTGGCGGGCGCTCCCCATGCGCCCAACGAGAAACAGGGTACGAGCTTGGGGAGCCGCACCCTGCCACTTAAGACTCTACGACCCTGGCATCCCGCCAGGTGACTGCGCACCGGGCGCCTCCCGGGCACCGCTTGGTGACAATCGAATGGAAGTTTGCTGACGTCGCTTTTTTCGCTTCACCCTCTTGACATCGGGCACGAAGCTATGTTGCGACGCAACACTTCACAGAGCAGACCGGATTGTAGGAACGCTTTTATAACCCGTCAAGCATAATAAACCGAAAAATAACTACTTTCAGAAATATGTAACAACGCTTTTTACGACGTCGGGGGCTTGTCGTACGACCTCGAATCGCAAGCCCCACCTAGCCTCACGGCCATCGATCCGATCCCGTGATCTCGCAATTTACTTACAATTTCGTCACCATCCCGCACGCGATTTTTTTGCGCCATTGAGGTGGCGTGTGTATCGTCACACACTCCGCCGCCGTCCCGCCGGATTGGCGCGACGCCGCATTCCGAACCGAATTCACCATGCAATACAAAGACTTGCGCGATTTCATCAGTCAACTCGAGCAGCGCGGCGACCTCAAACGCGTGAGCGCCGCCGTGTCGCCCAACCTCGAGATGACCGAGATCTGCGACCGCCTGCTACGCGCCGAAGGCCCCGCCGTGTTGTTCGAACGGCCGCGCCATGACAATGGCGATATATATAAAGTGCCGGTTCTGGCAAATCTGTTCGGCACAACACAGAGGGTGGCGCAAGGCATGGGCGCCGCCTCGCTGGAAGACCTGCGCGACATCGGCCGCGTGCTTTCGGCGCTCAAGGAACCCGAGCCGCCGCGCGGGCTGCGCGAGGCGGGCAAGCTGTTCACACTGGCCAAATCGGTCTGGGACATGGCGCCCAAGCGTGTCAGCAGCCCGCCGTGCCAGGAGATCGTCTGGGAAGGCAACGATGTCGACCTGGGCCGCCTGCCGATCCAGACCTGCTGGCCCGGCGACGCCGCACCGCTGATCACCTGGGGCCTGGTGGTCACCAAGGGGCCGCACAAGAAACGGCAGAACCTCGGCATTTACCGGCAGCAGGTGATCAGCCGCAACCAGGTCATCATGCGCTGGCTGGCGCACCGCGGCGGCGCGCTCGATTTTCGCGAGCACGCGCTGGCCAATCCAGGCAAGCCGTTTCCGATCGCCGTGGCGCTGGGCGCCGATCCCGCCACCATCCTCGGCGCGGTCACGCCCGTGCCCGATACGCTGTCCGAATATCAGTTCGCCGGACTGCTGCGCGGCAGCCGCACGGCTTTGGCCGGCTGCCTCACGCCAACGTTGTCCGAACTGTCGGTGCCGGCCTCGGCCGAGTTCGTTCTCGAAGGCCACATCCAGCCTGATCCCGACCATCCGTCCGGCTACCAACACGCGCTGGAAGGTCCGTATGGCGATCACACCGGCTATTACAACGAGCAGGACTGGTTTCCGGTCTTCACGATCGAGCGCATCACCATGCGCCGCGATCCGATCTACCACTCGACCTACACCGGCAAGCCGCCCGACGAGCCGGCGGTGCTCGGCGTGGCGCTGAACGAGGTGTTCGTGCCGCTGCTGCAGAAGCAGTTTCCGGAAATCACCGATTTCTATCTGCCGCCCGAAGGATGCAGCTATCGGATGGCCGTGGTGCGCATGAAGAAGCAGTACGCCGGCCATGCCAAGCGCGTGATGTTTGGCGTCTGGAGTTTCCTGCGCCAGTTCATGTACACCAAGTTCATCATCGTTGTGGACGACGACATCGACGTACGCGACTGGAAGGAAGTGATCTGGGCCATTACGACGCGCGTCGATCCCAGCCGCGACACGGTGATGGTCGACAACACCCCGATCGACTATCTCGACTTTGCCTCGCCGGTGTCGGGGCTGGGGTCGAAGATGGGCATCGATGCGACCGACAAGTGGCCCGGCGAAACCACCCGCGAATGGGGCACGCCGATCCGCATGGACCCGGCCGTCAAGACCCGCGTCGACGAAATCTGGGGATCGCTGTTCGAAGCCGGCAAGTAAAGCGGCGCTCCGCTATCATCTGCGGACTTCCCATCACTCTCATGGCCCGCGCAGACGGGCCGCGGAGGAGACAAGATGACCGTTGCACCAGCAACCGGCGGCGCGCCGATGTGGACGCCGTCGGCCGCCTTTGCCGACAGCAGCCGGATCGCCGCGTTCATGGCGTGGCTGCGCCGCGAGCGCTCGCTCGATTTCCCCGACTACGCCAGCCTGTGGAACTGGTCCGTCACCGACCTTGAAGCGTTCTGGCAGAACGTCGTCGATTATTTCGACGTCCGCTTCGACACACCGGCCCGCAGCGTCCTCGATCGTCGCACCATGCCCGGCGCACGCTGGTTCGACGGCGCGACACTGAACTACGTCCAGCAGGTCTTCCGCCACGCCGGCAGCGGCGAGCAGCGGCGCCGCACCGCGATCCGCCACGCGGGCGAGGCCGTGGAACTTGCCGATATCAGCTGGGAGACGCTCGAAAAGCAGGTGGCGTCGATGGCGCACGCGCTGCGTCAGATGGGCGTGGCGCGCGGCGATCGCGTGGCGGGCTACCTGCCCAATATCCCCGCCACGGTCGTGGCGTTCCTGGCCACCGCGAGCATCGGCGCGGTGTGGTCCGGCTGCGCGCCCGACATGGGTCAGGTGGCGGTCATCGATCGCTTTCGCCAGATCGAACCCAAGGTGCTGATCGCCGTCGATGGCTATCGCTACGGCGGCAAGGCCTACGACCGCGCCCCGGTGCTGGCCGATCTCGTCGCGGCGCTGCCTTCGCTGACCGATATCGTCATCGTGCCGTCCATCGGCAGCCACATCGATACCGGCAGCCGCGTGCGGCGCCACAGCTGGGCCGATGTGGTCGGCCACGACGTGGCGCTGCGGATCGATCCGGTGCCGTTCGACCATCCGCTGTGGATCGTCTACTCGTCCGGCACCACAGGGATGCCCAAACCAATCGTGCATGGGCACGGCGGCATCGTGATCGAGCAGCTCAAGCTCATGGCGTTCCACAACAATCTGGGCCCCGACGACGTGTTCCACTGGTACAGCAGCAGCGGCTGGATCATGTGGAACGCGCAAATCGCGGGGCTGCTGCTGGGCACCACGATCGCGCTCTATGACGGCAACCCTGCCTGGCCCGACGCCGGCGTGCTATGGCGATTCGTCGACGATGCCCGGGTGACGATGTTCGGCGCGGGCGCAGCATTCTTCACCGGATGCATGAAAGCCGGGATCGAACCGGCGCGGATCGCCGACGTGTCGCGCCTGCGCGGCATCGGCTCCACCGGCTCGCCGTTGCCCGAAGAGGCCTACGCGTGGATCTACGCGCATGTCCGTAAAGACGTCTGGCTCGCGCCGATGTCGGGCGGGACCGACTTCGCGGGGTCGTTCGTGGCGGGATGCCCGCTGCTGCCGGTATACGCCGGCGAGATGCAATGCCGGTGCCTGGGCGCAAAGGTCGAAGCCTTCGACGACAGCGGCCGCGCGCTGATCGACGAAGTCGGCGAGCTGGTGTGCACGCAGCCCATGCCTTCGATGCCGCTGTTCCTGTGGGGCGATGCCGACGGCAAACGCTATCGCGACAGCTATTTCGACACCTATCCGAACGCCTGGCGGCACGGCGACTGGATACGTATTTCGGCGCGCGGCGGCGCCACGATCTACGGCCGCTCCGATGCGACGATCAATCGCCATGGCATCCGCATGGGCACCAGCGAGCTGTATCGCGTGGTCGAGGAATTGCCCGAGGTGCTCGACAGCCTGGTGGTCGATCTCGAATACCTGGGACGCGAGTCGTACATGCCGCTGTTCGTCGTGCTGCGCGATGGGTTGCAACTCGACGATGCCCTGCGCGACACGATGCGCGCTCGCATCCGCGCGGCGTTGTCGTCGCGCCATGTGCCGAACGACATCGTCCAGGCGCCAGCCGTGCCGCGCACGCTGTCGGGCAAGAAGATGGAGGTGCCGATCAAGAAGCTGCTGCTCGGCCACTCCGCGGACAAGATCGCCAATCCGGACGCGATGGCCAACCCCGATTGCCTGGGCTGGTACTTCGCCTACGCGGCCGACTATCTGGCGCGTCAGCCGCGCGTGGCGTGAGGCTGCGTCGCGCGGTGCGAAACGCGCCGGCTTCGCTCACCGCCCTTAGAACTCGACGTCGAGCTCGCTGATTTCGTCGGGCTCCTCGCGCGCAGCGTGAATCCATTCCTGCATCTCGGGCATGGCAAGTATGGTCTTGCAGAATTCCACCAGCGGGGCATCGAGCTTGACCCCGTAGGTGACAAAGCGCGTGACCACCGGCGCGTACATCGCGTCGGCCATGGTGCGATGCTTGCCGAACAGGAACGGACCGCCATAGCGCGTCAGGCAATCGCTCCAGATGGCGACGATGCGATCGATGTCCGCCTGTGCGCGCGACCAGACCTTCAGGCCGGGAAAATGCCCCTTGAGATTCATCGGCAACGCTGCGCGCATGGCCGCAAAACCGGAATGCATTTCACCGCAGATGGCACGGCAGTGCGCGCGCGCCACCAGGTCGTCGGGCAGCAATTTCGCCTTCGGCCGGATCTCGTTGAGGTATTCGGCAATTGCCAGCGTGTCCCACACGGTAACGCCCTGATGCCGCAGGCAGGGCACCAGGATCGACGGCGACAGCAGCAGAATTTCGGCGCGTGCGGCCGGATCATCGGGCGGCACCAGCACTTCCTCGAATTCCAGACCGGCAAAGCGCGCCAGCAGCCAGCCGCGCAATGACCACGACGAATACGTCTTGCTGCTGATGGTCAGAGTGGTCTTGGCCATCGTGCCTCCTCCGCTCCGCTGGAGCGTGACATTCGCTTGCAGTATCGGCGGCGCGGACCGGTTTGACCAGTTCGCACCCATGCGGTGCGTGGCACCGGCACGCCAGCACCAGCGCGATGCCGCGTGCCCGCTTGCCACGCGCTGACTACGCCACGTTGCACAGTTTGCGTGTGTCCGCCCACGCAATGCGCAAGCCGCATGCCAACTTTCATGACGATGGCATATATATTGCGGCTACTGGGCTCGAATATGCGAGGGGACCGAGCCATGCTCTACCAGGCCTACCAGACCTACGCGGACATGATGCAGCCGGCGTGCTCGCTGGCGGACATTACGGCCACCCTGATCGATGCATTCCAGCGCATGGTGCCGCGTGCCGACCAGAGTGAGTCATTGCGGAGCCTGCGCGCCGGCTGCGAAGTGCTGGCGCTGGCCCGGCTCACCCACTATCGCCCGCCATTCGGCATCGACAGCGTGCGAATCAACGGCGCAGCCGTGCCGGTAGTCGAAGAGGTGATCACGCGGACGCCGTTCTGCTCGCTCTTGCGCTTTCGGCGCGAAGGCATGCCGCAGCAGCCGCGCGTGCTGCTGGTGGCGCCGATGTCCGGCCATTTCGCCACGCTATTGCGCGGCACCGTGGAAACGATGCTCCGCGATCATGACGTCTACATTACCGACTGGCACAACCCGCGCGACATTCCCCTGGTATTCGGCCGCTTCGGCTTCGACGAATACGTGCAGCACCTGATCACATTCCTGCATGCGCTGGGCGGCAATACCCATCTGGTGGCCGTGTGCCAGCCGACGGTCGCCGCGCTGGCGGCGGTATCGCTGATGGCCGAGGACAACGACCCGATGCAGCCGCCGAGCCTCACGCTGATGGCGGGACCGATCGACGCGCGCGTGAATCCGACCAAGGTCAACGAACTGGCGACCAGCCGCCCGATCGAGTGGTTCGAAAACACACTGATCGGCTACGTGCCGCTGCGCTTCGCCGGCGGCCTGCGTCGCGTTTATCCGGGTTTCGTGCAGCTGGTTGCGTTCATGAGCATGAACCGCGAACGCCACGAGCAAGCCTTGCGCGACCTGTACGACTTGCGCGCACGCGGCGAACACGACAAGGCCGACGCGATTCAATCGTTCTACACCGAGTACTTCGCCACCATGGACTTGACCGCCGAGTTCTATCTCGAAACGGTCAGCCTGGTGTTTCAGCGCTTCCTGCTGGCGCAGGGCCTGCTCGATGTGGGCGGCCGGCGCGTCACCACCGCCGCCATCCGCCGTACGGCATTGCTGACCGTGGAAGGCGAACGCGACGACATCTGCGCCATCGGCCAGACCATGGCCGCGCAGGACCTGTGCGCAAGCCTGCGGCCCTATATGCGCATGCACCACATCCAGACCGGCGTCGGCCACTACGGCGTATTCAACGGCAAGCGCTGGGAATCCCAGGTCTATCCGCTTGTGCGGGACACGATCCACATGAGCGACGACATGCGGGCATGAGCGCGGCGTGCGCGACGATGCACTACAGCGCCGCGTCGCGCCAGGACTGTGGCGGCGTCTCTGTCCACGGCGTGACGGGCGGCACCTCGCACGGCGCGAGCGCGTCGATCGTCTTGAAGTCGGCCGGCCCGACGATCTCCAGGTACTCCATGTCGGGCGAATAGTCGAACAGGTAATGCACGATGCCGGGACGCTGATGCACGCAATCACCCTCGGCCACCAGGGTTTCCTGATCCTCGTACATGAAACGCGCCCAGCCCTTTAGCATCAGCACGACATGGAAATCGGCCACATGACGATGCCAACCCGTGCCCTGCTCCGGCGGCAGGTTCGCCTTGACGAGCTGTACCAGCAGCTTGCCTTGCGTGGCATCGGCAATGCCCAGGTCACGGTAAAGAAAGAAGTCGCGCAGACCCTGGTCGACAAATTTTGTGTCGAACGGACGAACATGGGAAAAGCGTGTGGTGGAAGCCAGCGACACTGGCTGGAGCGGCGGCAGCTGCGACATGGAGCACTCCTTGTTCAGCATGGGAATGGGCCACGAGCACGGTCATGGCGCCCTTGCGCTGCAACATTCAGGCCGGGCGATTTTGGGGATGAAGTGGCGCGCGCGACATCGCGGCCGCCTCCACGGCTTGTCCATGCACGACGACCGCGCAAGACCCGGCGCCGAAATGATGCGCGTCGCCCCATCGTGGCGGCACGCGCTTGCGCTACGCTGCGGGTTTCGGAGATTGCAGACCTTGAGCCGATGACGACCACACAACGCTTTCAGAACCAGGAACTGATCCGCATTGGAGACGACGACAATTATCTGCTGCTGGCACCGGGGCACGGCGGCCGGCTGGTACGGTGGGTGCGGCGCGGGGAGGACATCCTCTACTGGCCCGACGATGCCGACTGGACTAACGTCGCGCGGGTCAGGGGCGGCAATCCGCTGCTGTTTCCGTTTATCGCCCGGCACCTTGTAGACGGACAAATCGGCAAGTGGCGCGACCGCGCAGGGGTCGTGCGCGATATGCCGCCGCATGGTTTTGCCCGCGATCTGCCATTCGACATTTCCGACATTTCCCAGGCCACGGTCAGCCTGACGCTGAGCTCGTCGCCGGCAACACACGCGGCGTATCCGTTCGGGTTTGTATTCACCGCAACGTATCGGGCGATACCGGACGGCTTCGAAGTGACATTGCACATCCGCAATACCGGCGATACGCCCCTGCCTTACTACGCCGGCCATCACTTCTATTTCGCCCTGCCCCATGACCAGCGCGCGCAGAGCCGCATCACACTGCCCGCCACGTCGCGCGTCAGACAGTTGCCCGATGGCAGTCTGACCGCCGCCGAGCCCGGCGAACGCGCCTACTCGATCAGCGACCCACGCCTGCAGGACACTTTCCACGTGCTGAACGGCACCGGACCCGTCGCACTGGAAATGCCTGCGCGCACCATCGATTTCGCGCTCGGCGGCAACGGCTCCGTGCCGTGGTACGCCGTGACCACGTGGACCGAGCGCGAGACGTCGGACTTCTACTGCGTGGAACCGTGGCTCGGCCTGCCCAACGCCATCCACCACGGCCACGGCTTGCGCTGGGTGCCTGCGGGCGCCGCGGAGCACGCCACTTGCCGCGTCACCGTCAGATAAGGCTACGACAACAGATGCTCGAAATCGAGGCCGCCGATCAGCACCTCGGCCTCGGCCTGCGTGCGCGAACCCAGATCGATCCGACGCGGCTCCTGCCAGGCATAGAGCTTGGCCGGCAGCGCATCCAGATATTCCGCAAAGCGCAGATTGCCGCCTGACGCGAACAGTCTCTCGACTTCGAGCCCATCCCAGGACAACGTGATAGCGAGCGGATGTGCATAGCGCCCACGCTCGGCCCGCGGCGGCGCCCAGACCCGCAGCCGCGCCGGTTGATCGAAGGCCACCGGCGGCAGGATCTCGGTATGCAGCGTGCCATGGGACAGCTGCTGCACGCGATCCACGATGCGGGGCAACAGTTCGGCAGTGAAACGTTCGGCAGGATTCGGATGCACAGGCGGGGGCGTCTTGTGAGGATGGCTGCTATTGTGCGCCGATATTTCGCCGACGGAAGACACCGCACGGCGGCTCACTGCGGGAGAGCCGCAGGCCGGGTCCGGCGCGGACATCGGCGCAGCGAGCCATGCTACAATCCGCCCCCAGCAAGCCATGGCGGGCGTCGTATAATGGCCATTACCTTAGCTTCCCAAGCTGCAACGGCTTAACCACACCCACTGTTCATGCGGGTTTCAGACGCGAATTCTCACGCCTGTTCATTTCCCCACAAATTCTGCGCGTTTTGACGCGATGCCAGTTCCGCCCCCACCCAAATTCAAGAAAAGCTATTGACATAGGCCGGCGAATGGAGGCTACAACGGCGCAACTTTTTAACGGCGGACCTTGTATTGAGAAACCGCCTCCTCAACTCGAGTTTGCGCATTATAGAGGCTGAGTGAACAAAGCCCGGAGCCCGTGACCGAAACAGCTAACAGTATCGCATGTGTTACCGATGGATTTTTCCAATCTCCCGCCCAGGCTGCCATGGATACCATAAGAAATATAAAACCCCACAGCAAGGTAACGTGGAAGCCAAGACGTAGCCTCCAGTATTCTGGCCACTGCTGAAGTACACCCTCCTTATCTTTGTCCGGAAAAAGAAGCTTCCGCCCAGATGTTAATGACCAAGCAAAAAGTGTCGCGGGAACTACCACAAGCCACTTAAGCTGATCATCAGACACCTGAATCCCGTGCAAAAGGGAGTCAATTTGGATAGGAAAAATAACTCTGAGGAAGAGCCCAGTTACCACAATCAGCATTTCTGGCGCAATGAGGAAAAACCTCGCGAACTCGACTGTCTGCTTCATGGATGCCTCATATCTCGTTCCACGCTTGTTCGTCGGAAGTGGATCTCCGCCTGCGCGGCCAAGTCCTCAGGCACTGGGTCCTTTGAAAACAGGAAGGCCTTCTGTGTATCGGAAGTTCTGATCACGACCTCTTCACCATGCTGGTCCCCAACCACACGGCCAGATCCATAGCCATCCGCTGCCATGAGGATTGCCGCGTCACCGATGGCAACGTCCTTCTCAGGTTCATACTCTCGGTTCTCAAGAATCCTTGATACCAGTTTGGCAATATCAGTGGCAAGACCCTTCATGCCCTCTTGCGACTCTCTCACCGTTACTTCGGAAGCATTTCGCTCCTCAATATAACGATTCAATGATCCCCACAACGCCCAAACAACGGATTGGGAGGATGAACGCGAGCTGAGATTTGCCGAATTCGGTCTAGCGACTGTAATTTGATGCCAAAGGCGCGATAATCTGATACAGCCTCAATTGAACATCCTACGAAGAAATTATCGTAGGTTGCTTCGATCACGGCCTTAAAGCGCCTAGCGAACGTATCCGCCTCAATGTGATTCCATACATGCATGTATGCAATCCCAGAATAGTCCGGCAAATATACGAAGCTTGCGCTTGCAATTAGCAGATTCGGTGCAATTGCATCCACCTCGGACTTAGTGGATGTATCCACAACGGTTACGTGCCCCTCGTCAGAGTATTTCGAAAGCCTGCCAAAGACAAATGGCAAGTTGTCCGCACGTCTATCCACAACGCTAGTAATGGTCCACTTCGCCTTCCCGACCATAATTGTCCCCGCGTTTGATATGGCATCCATCAAGCGAGATTGATCTAACGTACCGAGTTTAATCACTCTCCCCAGATAATAACGACCTCGTTGCATCCTTTTCTGTCCGTTGTCTTGTTTACCCGTCACTCGCTAGAGTGCAGCATGAGGCAATCCATTGCAACCCCACGTCGGAAAGGACTAGCGTGGGCGGACGTAGCTCTGGGAAGACCGTCAGCTTATCGGAGTCAAAAAAAATGACTCCATACGGAGTCATTTGGGCCGGGACATCATCGCCTCACTTCGTCGGCGGAGCTTCCTTCGCCTTAATCAGCTGATAGTAGGTACTCGCGCCGGCTCTCGTCAGCTTCACCTCGTCAATGAACTTCTGAATGATGTCCTTGCGAGTGACGCCCTTCACAGCAACCATCCGCTCGTAGATTTCCGTCGCAACCACCATTTTGGTCGGCGCAGCTTTTGCTTCAGCATCCCGCTTGGCGGCAACCATCCGCGACCACTCAGCGTCCGCATGACTGCCCTCATTGCCCTCCCGCGCCTGGTCCTCCGGCTTCAGTGCACTAGCGCCATCCGCCACAACAACTGCTGCCGGTTTCGCCTGCCCACCATTTGCCTTGACAGCGCTGGTCTCTTTAGCGTTCGGGCTTGCGACTGCCTTGGGATTGGTCATGATAGGGGCTCCTGATGTCATTGTAGCCCCCACTGTCCAGCGAACCGTCACGGCAGACAACTCATGGCGCATTGAACAGTTTCCGCCTGACCCAACGCCGGATCGCCGAGCAACAGTGACAGCCTTCGCGTCACCGCTGTGCAAACACCATCTAACCTATTGGTTTTGCTAAGATTTTTGATCCAACACTATACCGCCCGAGTCCACACCCCCTGCGGCTTCGCGAGCTAACATACTGTATGTAGTACGCACACTCCCACGGTGGAGAGAGGCTTATGAAAGAGGATTCCGATCCTTCGTTTTCCGAAGAACTTGCTGACCTGCCCGTTTGGGACCGCTCATTCTGGCTCTCACGCGCGTTTCTTGAAGCGAGTCGATGCTTGTGCACGAGCATGTTGGGTGGCGATTTTAGTTCCCAGTACTCTTCCAGCCGAGTCATATTGCACTTGGCTCGCCAGGGAGTTGAACTGTTCTTGAAAGGCGCAATTGGCGCCGTTTCCGAGCGCTCGGTTCCCCAGACCCACGATCTGAGCAAACTCTTCTCCGAATATCGTCGCCTTTATCCCCAGTTGATATTCTCCTTCGAACTCCCTTCCCACTTCCGCGTCAGCTTGAACCTTGACCTCTTCCCGGAAGACCAAGAGAAGTTCCATTCGACATTGGACCAACGCCATCGATATCCTGCGGACAGGAAGGGCAACGCATTCGCCACCACGGAAGTGTTTGACTCAGTAACGACGTTGACGCAGCTAGAAGAACTTGACTACGCTCTGAAAGTGCTGGAGTACGTACGCATTCGACCATTTCTGAGTGACAAAACTGGCGCTGGAATAGGCGACGTGAGCGAAGCATCCACGGCCAACACGACGGCGGCCAGCGCGAAGTCCAATGAGCAACAGTGACAGTTTTCACGTCACCATCACCCACCCCTCCCGTATCCCCTTGATTCAACAGGAGTTTCCGAGCGAGGTCGTTAGCTTAAATAGGCCCGGCGTAGGGAACTGAACCGCCCCGGGTTTAGTGGAGGCTCCACTCTTTGAGAGAATGGAGCCATGAGCAAGCAAACCAAGTTTTCCCCCGAGGTCCGAGAGCGGGCCGTACGTCTGGTGCAAGAACAGCGCAGCGAACATCCGTCGCTGTGGGCCGCAGTCGAGTCCATCGCACCAATGATTG
>Ga0187843_10000239_pt1 | contig 43776 bp, 50 predicted proteins | sample SpaLakP09_SKY_43_FD_134516 | JGI IMG/M metagenome (GOLD analysis project Ga0187843, IMG submission 134516) | Oligotrophic lake water microbial communities from Sparkling Lake, Wisconsin, USA - SP09_SKY_43 | ecosystem: Environmental > Aquatic > Freshwater > Lake | place: USA: Sparkling Lake... | reverse complement strand
TCCAAAGCATCAGCGGATTCAGACCGACCCTCGACGACCTTTTCCCAGAGAGCTACGTTTAGCTCAGATAAGCTGGGGTATTCCGATGCTCTTTTCTCCGAATAAGAGCGAGTATCCGGGGCTGGCGGTACCACCTCAGTCGTCAGAACTTCGTAGATTTCCCCGTCACGCTCCTCCGTAGACGATGAGGTTACCCTCTCGCCAGCTGGGGGATATGCTGGGTGATAGGGTTTGACACCTATGGCCGCCAGCTCCTCCTTTGACCAGTATTGGAATACGGTCTGGGGGTGCTGAATTTCGTTGATTGTTATTCCTCTTGGGGAGGAAATGATTTGGTTGTTGGTTGTTATCCACATATATGTGTTCTCCTTATCTTGCTCTGGCGTATTTGAAGGGGGATTCAGCGAAGGCTGCAAAGATGTAGGTTTTAGTGTCGACATTTATATCAACATTGGTAGAGCGAATCTTCCAACCATTAGCAGTAAAGTCTTGTGCATACACAGCATTTGATTCGTCAGGGTTAGGCAAGTTTGCTCGCAATAAGGTCTGCTCGGGGTTGTACGTATCCCGGGCGGTATCGATGATGTTCCAGTTGCCAGTTGTGTCAGTACGTTTGTACATAATCCATCTCGGTCTAAACCCGCAGTATACAAACGGACCATCTGCACTTCCGTTACCAGTGTAAGAACCAATCTTGCTGAAGCCTTCGACTTCGGCGAAGCAGTAGGCGACGTAAGTACGACTCGACTCATTTACTCCTACTGTGCTGCCAAGGGTAACAACAGTAGAAGAAGGATTGGTCGAATTGAGGAAAGTTGAAAAACCTGGGGCTGCGGCAGCGGTACTATCTAAAGCTAGTATGGACGTATTAGGTAGACTTCCGTGGTACGTCAACCATTGATACGTGAAGTTGCGACATTTAAATATTATTAACTTAGGGGAAGCACCTAAACCGTGTCCGATGGTGGCGCCACCTGTACTATTCCCAGCATAAGTAACCACACTAACCCCAGCTATTGGATTTGCCCTAACTGTGCTGGTTATAGATCCAGATGTGTTAGTTGCGCTAGATGAGCCTGCGTCCCATGCCCAAGCAACATAGGTGCTGTTAAGAAAGTTTGACTGAGTGTCACTTCCTGTAATTGAGAATCCGTTTGAGTCGAAGGATGTCAAAACATCGGTACGCAAGACTTCAGCAGTAGTGTCGTTTGATTGAAGCCGCCATCCAGCCCCGCGAACAGAATCAAAGAGTCCATTACTATCTGCTAGGTTTCGGCGTTTTAACCACACTAGATCGGGGCTAAAGCCAAGACTGCTGATTGTCTGCGTTCCACTATTACCAGTATAAGTAACCACATCCATCGCCGTGCTCGACTTCTGGATGGTCGGTTGAGGTAGTAACGTGGTGCAGAGAGGCTTGAAACCAAATGGGGCATCGTAAGCCCAGGGGCGTTGGCCGAAGTTTACAGTAAAAGAAACGGCAGACCCATTGGACGAAGAAAATGCTGGAGACATAGTTCCAGAAAGACCGCTAAATGCTGTCCCCTGCGAAACTCCGTTTTTGTAAAAGACAAGAGTCCCCGCATCCATATTTAGTGCAATGCCTATAACATCATTTGTCGTGTAGGATGCCCCATAATTTGTCCCAGTGCCGTTATTGTATTTTTGCCCGTCAATAAAATAACCCCACCCATCTGCGTTTGATCCTATGTATGACGTGAGAGCTCCAATATCTCTAATAATTCCAGGGCAATTATTACCTCCGTTATTTGTCACCTCCCAATACCATTTCCCAGAACTAACGGCCATTGTTGACCTTCCGCCCCTTGGATTAAGGGTAGATTGAACATACTGAAGATTTCCATTGCTGATCGTCCCTGGGCAAGAAAAATCCAATGGATTTAGCGTCGCATAATTCCCCCGCACCTCTCCCCCGGTAGGCACGGGTAGTTTGTTGTAGTCCCGTAATGCCTTAAAGCCGGAGGGTGCAGCGTGGATGAAGGGGCGTTGGCCGAAGTTCACATCCATTACGCCGTACTCATTCGAATAGCTTAGGATACAAGGCGTAAGACTTCTCCCAGGTGTACCCCCAATTGTCCCACTGGTGATTTGTACATTGTTTCTTCGAAAAACAAACGTGTTCGCGTCAAGATCGACCGAAACTGAAAGCACATCCCCCGCTAGAAAAGCAGTTCCTCCATCCGTGGTGGCTCCAGCAAAGTTCTTGAAAAACCCGCTATCAAAAAGCACCAAGGCGTCGGTTACTGAACCGGGGCCTATTGATGAGTTTGTTACATTTGAAGGGCTAAGACCAAACGCGTTGTAAGCAGTACTGGCAGTTCTTCCTGGATATGGAGCATTAGCAAGAGTAACTTCAAAATACCATTTTCCAGCAGACATGCTCATCGTGCTGTTTGTTCTTCTCCAGTCACCCGGACCGGCATACCGTAGATTTCCATTCGTAAAGGTACCGCCTGTTATTGAAAGAGGATCTAGCGTACAATAATCCCCCCTCGCCTCACCCCCAGCTCCGTTATCTGTTCCATAGTAGGTTGGAGAATCAACTAGGCTATCGTTCCCAACCCCAGCCTCGACGGAGAGGTTATTTGCTACCCAGTTATTGTAACCCCCCGTTGAAACAGAGGCATCTGCGCCAATAGCAAGTGTTGAAGTCTGAGCAGATGCCCCCGTAACCATATAGGGTCCAGTTGAGGAGCTTGCCTCAAGTTGCGCGCCCCAAACAAAAAGTCCGTTTGTACCACTTCCAGCAGTTCCTGTTCCGTATGATAAAATCGCCAGAGGGGAAGCAAAAGCTCCAGTTCCCGCGTTGGCAGTCACCGAGCAACGATACCACCCATCACCAACAGCAGAAATCGCAGGAACGACACCTGACGTAAGTGGAATAGTTCCAGTAACTACATCAAAGTCTGAAAAGTTATATGTTCCAGCTTTATTTTGTAGGTATAAGCGGAAGACAGTACGCTCGCCAGCTTTAGCGTAAGCAGAAAGAGTATAGGTAGTGTTATCAACAGCTGTATACGCTCGATTGAGTTGATGATCTCCTACCGTGGCTGTTTCAATTAGCTTATCGGCAGTTGTTGTTCCGTTTGGTGCTACAGCTGCATTTACTGTTACAGTTGATTGATGCTTTGTCCACGCTGCATTAGAAAAGTCCTCTGAATGTGTCAAAAGATTTTGCGTGGTTCCTTGATTTGTAAAAGGTAAATAGAACCCATTCGTTCCGTAAGTCCCAGTATAAGCCTTGGGTTTCCAGAGGTAGGTGTTGACGTCACGAGTTCCAAAGCTGGATGGGGTTAAGGCTTGTCCGTCGACGAAGTGAACTTCTGCTAGATAGCCTCCAAAATATCCTCCAGTCGGGGTTGAAGCTCCTGTTGCGCCTATTTTTTGCAGGACGGTGTTATTAATCGATGAGAGTTCGCTTGGGCCTGGATTTGTTTGTGAAGAAAACGATGTTATTTGTGAGCCGTTGACGTAAATCCTTATTCTTTCTGAGGCTGTTGCGTTGGCTGAATCCCAAACTACAACTAAATGAAACCATGAGCCAATGTCCCTAAATACTTGGCTAGTTATTCGCCTGCCCAAAACCGATGTTGTTATTCTATTGAAGAAATCAAGATTGTTATTGCTATCAAAATAAAAAGCCGAATCAGTAGTCCCCTGACTCCCACCTTCCATCAATATATGCGCGCCGCCAAGGCTACTCCGTTTAACCCACCCACTCCACGTCCAAGTCGTGCGGTTACTAGCAACCGAAGGTGTTCTAGTTAAAAAGGCGGAATCAGCCGAGTTAAACCTAAGACTTTTACTGATCTGGTAAGTATCATCCACAAGAGTCGTTGAGATAGACCCGAAATTTGTCGGTGAATCTACAAGGCTGTCGTTACCAGTTCCGGGGGTTACGGAGAGGTTATTTGCTACCCAGTTGTTGTAGCCACCCGTTGAAACTGAGGCGTCTGCGCCGAGTAGCAAAGTAGACCCAATCGCAGTACCATTTGTCGCAAAGTACGGCCCAACTGTTGAAGATGCTTCCGTTTGCAGACCCCAAATAAAAATAGAACCAGTACCATTTCCAGTATAGCTAAGAGATCCAGCAATAGCGTTGTTCATGATATAAAACGCACTCCCACACGCCGCAGCACCAGTCCCTACATTTGATACGGAGATTCTGTACCATCCGTTTCCGACAGAGGTAATCGCGGCTGAAGCATGAGACCCCGAAATAATAGTTCCATTAGAAAGATCCGCAAAACAATAGTTTGCGACTGTCCCATTCCAATTCTCAAGAGCTACTGCCGATCGAGTATTGGCTTTTACGTAAATTGAAGAAGTAAAGGTAACCCCGTTAGTGTAAGTTAAGTTATTAAAATAAAAACGATGAGTTGCCGTTGCTGAGTTTTCAGTAAAGGTATCAGCAGTAGTTGCCCCATTTGGTGCAGTAGTTGTATTAGTTGTGACACTAGAGGCGTCCTTCGGGTACATCGCCGCACTAAAATCCTCACTAAATAAAACGCTATTCGACCCAGTAGTTGTGTTGGAGAACGGAAGATAAAACCCATTTACTCCATATGTCCCGGTAAAAGCTTTGGCTTTCCATCTTCCAGTTGTTGCGTCGGTTTCTCCGAAGGACGATGGGGTGAGAGCTTGTCCGTCGATGAATTGAACTTCTGCTATATAACCGTTAAAGTAATTACCATCATACGTCCCAAGTCTTCCAATAGCCATTCCAACAGATGCTTGATTAAATCTGCTATCAGCACTAGGGCCTGGGTAGGTGCTTGCTCCATCAAATGCGGTTAGCCTAACTCCGTTAACATATAGCTTCGCTCTCTCGGATGCCGTGGCTTGAGTTGAGTCGTATTGAGCAACCACATGATACCAAGCTGAGGTATCTCTAAATAGACTTGATGATTGGAGATACCAATCCCACCCACTTGTTGCGTAGTCCCCAAAGAACAATGTATCAGAGCCAAACCCGAAATATACACCATTAGTTCCAGATGGAGCCTGAGCACTACCAAGAATATAATTAGCTTGGGCTGACCCAATTGTTGATCTCTTCACCCAAGCACTAAATGTCCAAGTCTTGCGATTTCCAGAACTGGCTGGAGTGCGACTTAAATACGTTGAGTCAGAAACATTAAAACGCAAGCTACGGCTTACCTGATAGGTATCGTTGTCGCTAGTAGACGCTTGGCTACCGAGCAGACCAAGCGGGAGAACTGGCCAAGACATACCTTACGCGTAGTTCAACGACGATACGCCGTAAAGGTGTGTTGTTCCGTCGGTGTGAGTGTTTGCAACAAAGGTAATGACGTCGATCTTGCCGCCACCAGTGCTGAGCGTTGGTGCGCCAGATGAAGTAGTGGCTCCAGCGAACCGATATCCTGTGACACCAGTAGACCCGAACGGGAATGATAGCGTTTTCCCCCCACCTGCGTCTTGTTTGACAATCAAGATGTACACCGCGCCAGCGGCAATGGCGCTTGGAGTTCCCATCGTCGCGGGTCCAGTCAAAGTGAGAACAGCTACTTGAGCCAAAGACAGATCCCAAGCAACCGTAGATGCAAACGTTAAGGGAGTTGCCGTGAAGTTGTGTGTGCGAGTGTACTGTTGAGCAGCTCCAAGAACGGCTACTTCACTCGTGTTAACCTTTGCGGCGGTGACGTTTCCGTTAAGGATTTTGGCTGTGGTGACTGCATCGGTGGCAATCGTAAGAACTGTCCCGGCAGCGGCTTTTGTCACATCCCCAGTAAAGGCAGTAGTGCGAAGGCCTGTAGCATCCGTGAATTCAAGTCCGCCAGATACTGAGATTTGCTCGATAGCTCCAGTACCAGCACTATCTCGACCAACAAGCCGATCGGTTGTGATATTGGAAAGTTTTGGGAGGCCAATGCTGTTATCGGCTAGAACCGAACTTAGGCCATCTGTTAGAAGTTTAGAAAGGTCGCGAGCTTTGCTCATGGGTCTATGTTATCCTTACTTTTAGTTAGTCAATGGGGTGACTACCCAGGTTTTGCTCTCTTCATCCCAGATGTGTCCCCCACCATCTTGGGGGTATGGGATTGGAGATTCCCACAAGCACGTCTCCTCGTTAAGAATCCAGCTTGGGAAAGGTTTAGGTGGGATGAAGGCATCCCTAGCTGAATCGTATGTGTAACCGATGCCAGCATAGTTTTTGCGGAACGATTTGTTAAAAGATGTTTGTTTCCAAGTTCCGGGAATCTTGAGGGTTTGATTTATAAACACCTGGCCGAATGGTTCCGTTTGTGGGAATGCGTAGTCTGGCTCGTTTACAACAGAGTTGTTTACTGAAATTACTTGTTGGACTAAGTTATCTGAATTTAGCTGTGCAAAGTACGCCATAAAATTACCAGAGAATGGTTCCCGAATCGTTAAAGGTGTAGATTCTGAACCCACCAGCGGTTGTTAGCGTCGGGCTTCCAGTAGTTGTGGCCGCTGGGAATGCGTCAGAGTGGCGAATAATCACTACCCCTTTTGCCCCAGACCCACCAGTTCCTCCACCAAGTTGTCCGCCCCCGCCACCACCGCTACCCGTGTTTATTGTTGCGTCACCGCCAGTGCCGGTAGACGCACTTGATCCGTTGCCACCCCCTCCGCTTCCTCCCGAATTACCCGTTGCCCCAACTCCACCACCACCTCCACCACCGCCAGCACGAGTAACACTCGTCCCAGTAATCGAAGAAGGTGTCCCAGCACCGCCAGCGCCTCCTTGGTGGGCAACATAGTTTCCACCAACGCCGCCGCTACCTCCTCCGCCACCTCCTCCAAGAGGGCTTCCGCTTCTGCCGCCAAGACCGCCATTGTTCCCCTGGCTTGGTGAAGTAGCAGGCGTGTTCCCAGAACCCCCCGCTACTGTACATCCACTTGAGCCACCGAAACAATCGTGAGACCCGCCGCCACCGCCAGAACCTCCGCTTCCCCCAGGAACAGCGCTATAGCCACCACCACCACCACCCCCAGCTGAAGTAATCGTACTGAAAACAGAAGGAGACCCGTCTGGAGCAACATTAGCTGGTGCGCCACCAGCCCCTGCCCCCACCGTAATCGTATAGTTGACCCCACCGCTAACCGACAAGGTGGATGCTCTATAACCACCAGCCCCACCTCCGCCACCACCGTATCCAGATCCACCGCCACCACCCCCAGCAATCACAAGGTACTCAACCGATGGAGGAGCCATAGATGGCCAATTCCCATTCAGATTAGCTACAAACACTTCTGGCAGACTCCACCGCCCAGAAGCAAGCAGTTGGGTAGGGTTATTGGCAACGCCAAGAACACCCCCATTCCAATTAGCCATTAGGAAATTTCCTCGTAAGAACAGACGGCTTCAAGCCTGCTTGAAGCACTCGCCGTAAGGCGAAGGCTGTCTCCTTCCTCTAAATAGATTGCCTTAGTGACGACATCTAATGTTGCGTCGGCTGGAACAGTAATCGTGTTGGCAATCCGATAGGCTACGGATGATCTAAATATGTCTACATTTGCAGTAGCACTATTTACACCGTCTATGTTGCTAACGTAGAGAGCATTTATTTTGAATACCTTGTTACTTCCAGACGTGTTTGTAACGATAGCGGTTGCAGAAGTTGTGATAGCCTGGACTGCTGTTTTGCCAGTAATCGTTGCTACATTTACGATGTTGGGTGCTGCCATAGAATTATCCTCCAAATACAATAGTCATTGCGATTGATTTTCCTGTTAGTGTTCCTTTTGCTGTGGAATCTAATTTAGCATAGGTCACAGAGTTGTCAGCTATCCCAATAGTCGTGACCTGCCCAAAGGCTAGGATGTCCACAAAGTCAGATGCCGAGCATCCGCTGACTAGCGTAATTGTTCCAGATCCTGTGGTTGTGTAATCCAATGTAGGAGCCAACAGAATTCCGTTTATAAAGACGTAAATAAACCCAGGGGTGAAGAGTAAGGGATTGCCGTTGGTGTCGACGCCTGTAAAGAGAGTTTGGTTCGCGCTTGCGATATATCGAAAGGAGGCCAAAGCTGCTGATATCGGGCTAGCTCCAGAAGCAGAAATAGTTAAAGAGCCAACCCCTTGAGCAATTGACACACCATTCCCAGCCACAATCTGTTTATATTCCAAAGAGGTTCCGCCCGAGTTTGTCCCAACAACGTAATTAGCTAGGCCGGGGCTAGCCAGTTGCGGAACAGCACCAAAAGCAACTATGTCAACGTCGTCGTTAACGGCGCAAGCCACACTAAGAGTGATTGAAGTTCCGTTGGTGGCCGTGAAGTCGGAATCGTCAAGTTTCACTCCGTTCAGATAAACGCTTAGATACTTTGGCGTATAGACAAGGCTTGTTGAAGGCGTTGAGGTGTCAGCTCCGCTGAATACTGTTTGCCCAGCGGTAGCGTTGTAGCGATAGATCGCAACAGCTCCACTTGCTGACCCCCCTCCTCCACTTCCCCCGCCCCCAGTATTTGTAATTGTGACAGTCCCAGCAACGTCGGAGATACTAATCCCAGTGCCTGAGGTTAGTGTCTTATTTTCGAAGGCTGTGCCGTCGGAATTAACCCCAACAAATGTATTTGCTGGACCAGCAGTTGTGCGCCCAGTTCCTCCGTTGGCTACTGATAAAGCGTTGGTCAAAGAGAGCGACGTCGCACTCGCTGCCCCAAGGGTTGGGGTAACTAGGGTTGGGCTATTTGCAAATACCAGTGACCCGGTTCCAGTCTCGTCAGATATAGCAGTCGCTAGTTGAGCCGAAGTAGCCAAGAGGGTGTTGCTGGAAAGATTAATTGTCTTGTTGGTTAGCGTGTCGGTCGTCGCTCTCCCAACCAAAGTGTCGGTGCTTGTAGGTAGCGACAAAGTTCCCGTGTTAACGATTGAAGAAATATTTGGAGTCGTGAGCGTTGGGGAGTTTGCAAATACTAGGCTTCCGCTTCCAGTTTCATCTGTGACGGCAGAGGCAATCTGAGAGGACGTAGCCGTCAGGGTGTTGTTAGCGAGGTTGATCGATTTGTTGGTGAGCGTTTCGGTTCCGGCTAGGGTGGCTAAGGTTCCCGTGGTTGGGAGGGTTACGCTGGTGTTGCCAGTCGTAGTCAAGGTGGTCGTGTGAGCTCCGCTTGTCGTTAAGCTTCCGCCTAAGGTGACAGTCTTCCCAGCGTTGTTGACCCCAGTTCCGCCGTAGGTCGGGTCGACAATTGTTCCCTGCCACGTTCCCGTCCCGATGGCTCCAACGCTGGTCAGCGACGAACCAGTAACTCCGCTACCGAGCGAAGTTGCAGAAAGAACCGAAGTTCCGTTGATCTCGTATACCTTCCCCGAAACTAGGTTGAAATCTTCGCTCGATGTCCAGGCATTGGTGGCGTTGACCCAGTTGAGGGTCTTGTCGGTTGTTCCCTTAAGAGTGATCCCGCCGCCGTCGGCTGTGGTGTTGGTCGGTGTGGCGACGTCCCCGAGAATTACGTTTTTGTCCTCAACCACAAGGTTTGTCGTGTTGATGTTGGTCGTCGCACCATTGATCGTCAGATCGCCAGTAACTGTTAGGTTTCCAGCAACTGTTGCATTCTCGTCCACAGTTAAGGTGTCGACTTTTGCCGTGCCGTCGACGTAAAGATCTTTCCACTCCAAAGTTGAAGAACCTAGGTCGTGGGTGTCATCGGTTGCGGGAACAAGATTGGAGGCGGCTCTGGCGTTGAAGGTAACCGTATCGGTGTTTGCGTCACCTAGGGTCGTGTTGGCGTTAGCCGTAAGGTTTCCTGTTAGGGTGGTGTTACCCGTTACACCGAGTGTGCTGGAAAGCGTTGTCGCGTTGGTAACCCCGAGAGTGCCAGCGACTGAAGTGTTTCCGCTGGCGGCCGTTACGACGAACTTGTTGGTGTTGACTGCAACATCCCCGGTGACCCCCAAGGTTCCGCCGAGCGAGGCGTTCCCCGTGAGAGTTGAAGCACCAGTAACCCCGAGGGTTCCCCCGATAGTCGCGTTGCTGGTGACGGCCAGTCCTGTCCCAGTAGCTTTAGTTGCGGAAATCGTATCGGAGACGCCGAGTGTGGAGGAAAGTGTGGTGGCTCCCGAAACCCCCAAAGTATTGGAAAGCGTGGTTGACCCAGTGACCCCAAGGGTTCCGCCAATGTTGGCGTTCTTCTCAATCCCAACACCTCCCTCGATCACTAGAGCGCCTGTGTCCTTGTCCGTTGACTGGGTTGTTGCGGACACAGTCTGAGAACCAGTAATTGAGAGATTGTTAAGTGTAGCTGTGCCGTCGATGTGGAGGTTTCTCCAGCTCTTGGCGGCAGAGCCTAGGTCGTACGTGTTATCCGTATTGGGGAGAATGTGAGAGTTGATGTCAGCGTTAAAAACAACGTTGTCCGTGTCTGCGTCACCAAGTGTCAAAGTTCCACCATTAGCCGTCAGAGTCCCCTGGATAACAGCATTTCCAGCAACTGTCAGATCCCCACCCATTGAGACATTTCCAGTAAGCGTGGAGGCGCCAGTAACCGAGAGAGTTGAAGCAAGAGTTGCGGGACCTACAACCTCGAGACTTCCAGAAGACTTGACTGTTGTCGTTGAAATCTGGAGGGCTGAAGCTGTTGCGTCCCCATCCTCGACAATCGTTAGAGACGAGTTTACGCCGTCGGTTGAGGCCGTCTTTAAGAGCTCTTTATAGCTCTCGGCAATCGTGCGATCAAAGAGCGTACTCATTCGGCAAAGTTCCACATAAGGTAAACATTGTTCCATTTCTCGCCAGGGATAAGCGTGTAGCTCTGCCAAGAGTTAAGCGACGCACACAAAGCTACAGCCGTAGAGGCTACGTCTTCACACAACGTTGTTAACGTCGGCGCAATCTCGTCGCAAACGGGTGTAACTTGAAAGGCCATTACATTAAGGAAGGGATTTCGCTCAATGCAAAGTTCTTCATTTGCACTTGAATGTGTCCCTTGGCTCCTCCTCGCATCTCTGAAAGTTCTTTTTGCAATAACGCGATTGCTTTGTTTTCGTAGAAAACGACTTTTTCTGGCTCTTGGCTTTTTAGAGCCTGCACCATTTCTTTGATCGCGGGGTAGTTCCGTATATCCATCTTTTCGCTATCTCGATACTTAGGTAACCACCTTTTCTTGGCCAAGATGTTCACGCATTCAACAGCTTTTGAATCTCGGATAAAATAACGCCGCTTCCACTCATTGTTTACATAGACTTCACCTCGATCGATAAGCATATCATAACCCGAGGTATCTTTTTCTTGGTAACCAGGACCGTTTTCATGGAAATCATATCTTCGATCAAATACGGAAACGGAAGATCCTCCCATAGTAATCCCAAGCACAGTCCCAATTTGGGTGGGCAAAAGAATCTCATTGGTGTTGGTGACGTTGACTCGGTAGGTCTCAATCGTCCCATACCAGCACCCTCTGGCGAACAAGGCTTCCTCCGCAGTATTGAGTAATTCAACCATTTCAGCGTCGGAAGTTCTAATCCCTAGGTTTAAGTCTAAAGCAAGCTTGGCTCGCATATCTCCCAGGCTGTTTGGGATCGTGCTGGCTCGTTTGGTTTGGAAATTAATCCTCCTCGCAGATTCTAGAGCTTGATCTGTTTTAGAAGTTAAACGTTCGACTGCTTTATTTTCGAGAGCTTGGGCTAATTCAAGTTGATTGTTCTCCTCGCGGTACAGAGCCAAAATCATAAGCTTGAGGGCATCCACGTCGTCAATAATCAGAAGGTCAGTATCCGAAGCGGCCGCTACAAAGTTTAATTTACCAGTAATCTCGACTCGAGCTGGAGCCTGACCCTCAATTGAGTAGGTTCGAAAATCGCTTGATGACGGGACAAAGTTTAGGGGTAGGACGTCTGTGGTGTCGGTTAAGTATGCTTGAATCCCGTTGGTCAGAAAACCTTCCGCAGAAGTTGTCGAGGAAACTCGCATTGCACTCTCAAGACCAAAACCAGCGGGAGTAGTGATGTTTGAGGTAGCTGGCGGGAGGGTAAACTGATTATTAACGACGGTGACGGAATACCTTGCGAGAACGCCAAGCCAAGCACGAAGACTATGTAGTCTTCGCTGTGCCTCGTTAATTCTGGCTACAACTCGAGAATCAGTTGGGCAAACGCCATTATCGACAAAAGGTGAAAGCGCCGCCTTGGCTTCAAGAAGGGTGAGCGGCATTTAGGAAACCTTGAAAACCTTGATCTTAAAGGTTTGTGATCCTGGGTTGGCGGTTGTGGTTAGGTAGTTACATCTTACTGTTACGCTGTTGGGGGAAGCCACATAAGCATCAAACACAACGCCCGACGTAGGGCTTGAAGGTAGTCCCACCAAAACAGGGTCTCCCACGCTTGCCCCAGCCACACTTAAGGTTGCCGTGCTGTTGCTCCCAACAGTCGAGTTTGGGTTAACTGGAAAATCATAGGTAAGCGTACCTTCTAAAACTACATTTTGCGTGGGTGGCGAGAGATATTGCGCAAACAAATCCAATAGTTGCTGGGGCGTTCCGTAACAGGTTTGAGGAGGAAGCGAGCCAGAAATTAGAGCCATATCAGAACTTTATCACCCAATTTAAAAAGACAAGGGGTGGGAGATTTGGATGACTTGTTGCTGAGGAGTTCGAAGCTGCGTTATTTGTAAAAGAGTAGTTTAGGGTTACTGCACGCGAACTGCCTAGGCTCGAACCAGGGGGGAAGCGACCAGATTCACCCCCATCCCCACCATTTCCCGTATTACCCCTCTCCACATCCCCTCCAAAACTTGCAGTTAGGCTATGAGTATGGTTGTGAGATTGTAAGCCGACCTCTTGGCTTATAAGGGTATGGGATTGATTCCCGCCTGTGTTGCCTCGAACAGACGCATCTAGGTTGCCAGGTCTAGAATTAGTTAAACGCCCCGAGGAAACGGAGCCACCCATAGTTTCAAGCCCGACAATGGTTCGACCTCGTAGATCGGGTAAATTGAAGGTGATTCGATTGTCTCCCGGCCCATAACTTACACCAATGACATCAAATAAGTTCTTATAAGCCACCCGAGAAACTTCCTGACCTTGGCAAAGAAGCCAACCAGCCGGGATGTTTGTGCTTGGGAGAGGATAAAGAGAGCCTGGAAAATAGAAGTTAGCAACCCCTGTTTTTGTAATTGTGGACGGGTTTAACATAATATTGTTACCCGAAACAACCCTTGAAACGTTTCCAGAGCCAGAAAAAGTAGTCCCTAGGGTACTAAGTAATACTTTTTTAGATTGTCCTTGCGAGACTACTGGGATGGTCAGATCGCCTGTTGGGCTAACGACTTCGGGTAAATAAGATATATTCATATTTTTATAATCCAGTTTAAGAGCAAGAAGGGCGGTAGGTTTGGGTGCGCCTCTGGCGCATTTGCTCCTGTAGCTGAAGATGAAGTGTTAATGCTTAAGGTTAAAGACGTGTTGGCTCCTCCACTGCTAGTATTAAAGCTAGATCGTGGGAATCCCGTCGCATGGCTAGAATTATTACCAGTCCTTTTTGGGTCTGCGTTGAAGTTAAAGCTCCCCGAGAATGAATGCGTATGGCTCACAAGCGGTGTTTGATCGGCTGAAAGTGTGTGTTGCCTGCTACCAGCGGTCTGCCCAAGCGTGGAAGAGCCAGCAACCGTAACCCTACCAGCTGCGCCTAGTTCCATGTTGTCTAAGCCAAAAACAGAGCGTCCAACTAAGTTGGGTATGTTAAAATTGGCTCCCGAGCCGCCATAAGTATAACCAATAGAGCTAAATAAGTCTGAGTACTGCGAAACAGCCAAAGACCTACCATCACAAATAAGCCAACCACTAGGGTCAGATGAGCCAGCATAAAGCGACATTAAGCCGGGGCTTGAGAACGATATAGTACCACTGACCGTAATTGGGTTTGGGTCACAACGTATAGCCTCCCCTGACGATATTTGAGTTACTGTTCCATCGTCAAAGAAGTTTTTAATCTGAAGAACAGATATTTGTTTTGTGACTCCGTTCTGGAGACAAGGTAAAACAGAATCCTCTGCAACAGCATTTGCAGTTGTTAAGTTGGTCACTTTAAAGTTTGGCATAATTATGTCTTTATTAGGTAACTTAGAACTATTACTGGGGGAATATTTGAATGCGGTAGGGCGGCTGCAACAGGGGCGAGAGCAGAAGAACTGGCAGTAGAGGATATAGTTTTTTGAGTGCCGGGAGCAATTTCACCCAAGTTTCCATAATCTGAATAGTTTTCTGGTGGGCCAACATTTGGGTCATCCCAATTTTGGGTATCGGAGTAGTCACCGAACACAGTCATCGAACCAGAGGCAGAATGAGTATGATCTTTAACTGGAGTTTGGGCGGCGGTTATTAGATGGTTTTCTTGTCCGCCTGAAGAGGCTAAGGTGTGAAAGTTTCCAGAACCAAAGGTTGCTCCATTTAAAGGACTTGCTGTTGAAGAATTTGCGGCAACGCCAAATGGAATTCGTCCACGTAGGTCTGGGATGTTGAATGTAGTTGTGCCGTTTCCGCTACCATAGGTAGTGCCGACCACGCCAAACAAAGAGGAGTAGTCGGATCTAGAAATTGCTTGTCCGTTGCAGAAAAGCCAACCCGAAGGTTCGGTTGTGGCTCCCCCAGCGAAAGGAACAATTACCCCGGGCACATTAAAGGAAACAGTTAAACTCTTTGCATCCCCAGTCCCCTCGATTGCAACCGATATACCAGAACCACCAGTTACATTCGCAGCTATTACTGTTCCACCAGTAACGGAATTAAGAACTGAGTTTAGCGTAACCTTCCGTGTAACTCCAGATACCAAACAAGGCAGGAGAATGTTTGTCTGTGGGTTTGCCTCTGTAGTAAGGCTGCTGATGCGGGTAGACATTAGTTTAGCTCCAGATATTCGCCATCAATAGTCTGAAACCCTGATTGTTCGGGGTTCTCGATAACAAATGGGATATTGTTTTCGTCAGCTAAATAATCTCGGACTTCTACGACACCAAATACAATATCCGAGAAGACGCCTTGGAAGCATCCGCATTCAAGTGCTTGGCACTCCTCGCTCATGGGCAAGATCCTCCAACCTGCTCGATAAGCCTCGAAGCAGTAAACATAACCTTTGAAATTGCGAATTGCCCTTCCCACTCAAAACGGAATTGAAAGGTGTGGCCAACTTTAGCCAAAGTATTGTTTGCAGTAACACATTCGTTGGATGGGGTGGGCAGGCGAATTTGAGATCGGTATTGGTCCCGTACATTAGCGGGTTGGTACAACTGGCAGGTCGACGGAGCTGGAATTGCTATTGGTGCTTCAACTGATTCTGAGAAGACAATCGTGAAGTCGTTATTTTCCCTGACTACACTTGTTACTGGCATCCCTGCGCTTTGCATAGCTGTTCGAAGCGTGTCGGCGGTAGTTGTTGCCCAAGTTTGGTTTGTAGTGTTTAACTCAAGAAACGAAGTTCGGGTGTTCCCTAGGCGAACATAGAATTGAGTAGAAGGATCGGTAAACGATATCTTCCAGGTTGTGGCCAACTCTTGGGTACGGCCAGAAAACGAAACAACACTTATCCCAGAAACTGCGGAAGTGTTGGCAATCCCAGTAAGACAAGTTTCAGTTTCGGCACACGTATTAAAGGTATGCCAATTAAACCAACAAGGGTTTTCGTCTGGTCTCCAATAAGCGTTAACAAGAGTGTCCCCAGATAACTCCGCAATCCAAAGATCCCCTCGGGTTAGTTTCTTTAAGTTAAAGGGGGTTTTGAAGTCGAAAGATCTCGTCTCAATTGCACACGGAATCTTCCGGCTAGAGGCTCCAAGTGGAAAATCAAATAGAGCCCAAGGATAATTCTCCCAAAGCAAATTGCTGTTAGAGTCGGTGTCATAAGCAAAAACGAAACATCTTGGAAGCCTTCGAGTGACCCCAGTTACAAGTTGAAGGGTATCGACACCTGTCCACACACCATCAAAAATAGCGGGTCGCTTATTTCCTGAGCTTCCCATCGAGTTAAAATCTAGTACCCCCAAGCCGCGATGGGAAATGGGTCTTAACTTAATCGGCTCGTCCTCGATGTTGTCGTAATTTTCGCGGGGACTTACAGTATATAAAAGTCGATTATCAAAATAAACAGCCGAGCTATCGCCAAGGAGACCTTCGGTGTCGTAATCCATAACCGAGTCCATCTCTGAGCTAAGGGGAGTAGTATTATAACCTTCAATTTGAGCTCTTGCGTGGCGATAGCTTCTTAGACCGTCGAGGCTTCTGAAGAAAATATCGTTGTTGATCGTTACAAGCGATCGATCCGCAACAAGGCCGATGTTGTCGAGAGCAACCCGCATAAAGCCAGAAAGGTTTTTCCAGTCATCTCTAGGGTTTGCTACGGCAAAAGAAACTGCTCCCTTTTCCCCAAACACCAAAAGGTCGCCTTGCCCAGTAGCCGTATCGGAGATTGGCTGAAAGATCATTCCTCGGATGCTCCCCATCTGAGATGGGATTTGAAAACTACCACCTTCATTTAAATACGTTGTTTCAGTAAACCTAAGTAAATCTGAATCTCTGCCTGTAAGCGCAACTGAGGCAAACCCTCCTGTACCCCTTGTTGAAAGCCCAACTGGAATAGAGAAGGTGTTTGCGCTTAAAAGGGTAATGCGCCAAGTACCATTGATATCAGGCGAAGAGCTGTGGCCAGAAATTGTAACAACAGAATTATCTGCAAAGCCGTGGTTCGCTACAGTTTGTAGGATCGCCGTAGCCCCGATACTGGAAAAGTTTAACGCAACTTGGTTTGTTGACCCCCCGTAAACAATATCGCCAGCCGTAAAACTATCTTTTTCTGGGTTAACCACAAAGAGTCTCCCCTGCCCGTAAGTCATAAAGGTTCCAACAGGCACGGATGCAATATTCCCGATAGTATCAAGTGATCCTACGCCAACCTGGTAAACTACCTCTCCGTCAAATATCAAGGGCTTATCGAGCCCGTTTTGGATGATTAGGTATTTTTCCGCTTGGCAATAGTAAACCCTTCTTGTGGAGTCCCAACGAAATGTCCCTGCGTTGTCGATGACCGAGTACTCCGAAACGGGTAACCGAGCTACATATCCCTCAACTGGGCGTATTCTAAACACATATCCTCCCGAGCAAACGATTAAGCACGATTTGTTAGGATCTGTTTTGTTGACGTAAAAGAAAGCTCCTTGGAAATAGTTACCAGTTTTTGCGTTTTGGGCATCTCGGCCAGTAGAATAAAGGGCAAGACTTCCGGGGTAATCGGGATCGTCGGTCAAAAAGATTTGCTGAAAGCCGGGTCTAGTCTTTGCGCGCCCGCCACGAAAAGTCACATTAATCCCAAGTCTTACGGAATTTGGGTCAGCTATTTGAGGGGCTAACGACGAATCCATCCCCCTAGTCCAATTATACTGACCATCAAATAGGGTTAAATCAGATTCGTTGGCCATAAACAAATTCTAGCCTTTCCTAAAATTTCGCAAGACAGCCCAGTTGTCTCTCCAAGAGGAATTGGGTGAGAAGTAAATCGATTTAGTTTTTGGGAGCTTGTTGCTGGGGACAGCAAAGACAGCGTCTTGCGGAATATGGTAAAACACAAACGCATCACATACGTTTGGTTTGTATTTCATCTTCTCTTTATTGATCTTCAAATACGCTCCATACCCATAACCAGCTCCGCGAACAGCTAAGAACTTCATTTTATTGCGAGCGTGTGCATCCGATGCGCCCATCGTGCTTTTAACCTGAACTCGGCACAGCTTCCCCTTCCAATCAGTAATTAGATCGTACCCATCGTCGATTATGGGAGTACTGACAAGAAAGCCTTGTTCGAGAAGCTTTGCGGCTACTTTCTGAACGCCGATTGCCCCAATCCGAAGGCTCATAGCCACCCTCTGCCTAGGACATTTGCAGCTAGACGTCTTCGCCTGTAAACGCCGTCCCCGTCCCGGCTCCCGCCACCATTTGTATTGCCCTCAATCGTCACGAGCCAATCCCCCTCGTTTTTCTCCACAAAGCCAACGTGCGCCACGCGACCCATCGAGTTGAACCAGATTCCAAAGACATCGGCGGCCTTGAGTGGGGTTCCCTTCCTCTGTCTATCCCAGGTTGGTTTCGTGAGAAATATCGGGCTCCAAGCCGATCGAGGGTAGGGATTGAGTAACGTTGACCCAAAGGCTTTGTCACCAACCCACACGATGAATGCGGCGCACCACGGCGCTTTGGTGCCTTCAAGGTTTACGGATGCAAGGATCTCGTCCACCACGGGCCCGGCGTTGCGTCCCGATTTTTCCCGAATACCGATACTTTTGCGGGCTTGTTCAATGACGAGAACCCGCGACGCCTCAACTCCTGGGCTAGCCAAAGAGTCGGAAAGAAACGCAATAAAAAGCGCAACATATATTATTTGCATGAAATAATTGCTGCGATCAGGAGGATCCCAAAAACAAACGAGAAGATTGTCAGCCTTGTCTTGGGACAAGCTTCTTTCCAGTCGTCCTTGAGCACTCCTTTATCGACATAACGATCAAGGATTTTCCAATCCATCTGAAGCACCGACCAACTTAAGAATGTGCAGAAAAGGAATCGTACAGCTCCAAATGCGAGGACGTGGAGCGAACCCAAGTCAACGACCCCAGCGGTTGTGTCGAAACCCTGAAGGATTGGGCCTAGAAAGAAAAATACGATGATAGCGACGCCGAGAGCCAATAGCCCTTGGAAGTTGCTACGAAGCCAATGGATCACCAGGGTATCCCCACAAACTTACGAGCAATTGCCATAGCCCCGCTGAAAAGAAACCCACGGAAAACCCAAAGCACTAAGGCAATAATAGCACCTCGGTAGATCCAAAGTTCCTTTAAAGCCTTCCTTTGTTTTTCCTTCCAAACAACTGCGTCCTTAACAGCTTCGTTCTTTTCCTTAATCGCCTGCTCCAAAGACTCGGTATTGGCATAGCAAGCCTCTTTAGCGGCTTTTAATTGCTCTCTAGCGGCCTCTATGTGCTTCTTGGCCTCGGGGTTGGCTACGGCTGAGGCGGCATCCAACCTTGCCTCAGTAGTTGAAAAATTAGGTAATCCTTTACTAGAAACTGTGGTGCAACCAGAAAGAATGAGACAGGCTAGGATCGTTACGGCGCCCATAGCTGATTTTGACATACTTTTGTCTAGACGCAACAGATGTTATTTGACTCCAAGCTTTTCCCACAACCAAGTACCTACGACGGAAGCACAAAACCCAATTGCACCAGCCCACCCAAACGCAACGTTCATATTCTTCTCTACGTGTCGGAGCCTGCCGTCGTGACCAGAAAGATGGTCGTCATGCCTCTTAATAAGATCGGCAATACCGTCCAATTTTCCGTTAATGGCGGCTAGCTCTACTAGTATTTCGTTTATTTCCTTGCGAGGCATGTATTTTATCCAGTTTTGTTAGTCTCTTATTTAGCCGATCACGAACTGCTTCTGGGTTCAGCCGAAAGCCGCATACCCGAAACAAGTCTTCCGTCATCCCAAAGAACTCACGGAAGTGTTCTGGGGTAAACGCCCAATCTGGCTTTCGCTTTGCTTTGCAAGGTGATATTGCGAGATCGAGATCCGCAATAGCTTGCTCGGCAATAGCTGCCGTCAGATCAAGCCATCCCCGCACTTCCACCTGTCTCGGTTTCGCTTAACCCCTGCTCAACTGCATTCTCAAAAGAAGCATCTTTTTGGATCTTTGCTCGCTTGATGGTAGAAGCCATACGAACTTCATTCCCTTCAATCGCTTCGAGAATCATTTGGCCTTTGGTGTATTGAACCCGAGCAACAACTTCAAAAGATTGCCCTGGTTGTACGCCGTCGGGGGGAACAAAACCATTGGGAACCGGAAAAACTACAAGGTCGTTAGAAACGGGCGTTTCTTGTGCGCCAGTCTCGTCAGCGACTTGTTTGCTTTTCGGAACTACGACTTGATTGGCCAGCATAAGAAAAGGTGAAGGCCCCTAGGGGATAGAACCCTAGGAGCCTCCATTATTAACTTAGGCGTTTAAGTTGCGAAGGAGGTTCAACACAACATTCAGCTTTGTCGCCAAAGTCTGAAAGTTAGCGTTGATGGTCGCCTGCGTAGGAGTAGCCGTGACATCAACAAGGGTTGATGTTGCACTAACAGTTCCAGAAGCAGCCGTAAGAGCACTGAGGGTAGTGGCAGCACCACCCGTAGCGGCTCCAACGGAAGCAATCGTGGTTCCAGAAGTGCCCCAATCCGAGCCGCCGTTAAGGGCGGCACGAATGTTGGCTGCTTCAACTTGATCCAGCGTTTTATTAGAGATAGGAAGAGGCATATAAATGTTCCCCTTTCTCTAATTAGGCGATGGTGTTGCGCAAGTGACGGATCACGTAGCCCTGATGGGGGAAGATGGGCTTGCCACCGTTGCTGAATACAGCCCGGAAGTAGCCTACTGTGCCATCTGGATTTTTTTCGCGATCGAGGATGTTCCTCCAAGTGAACTCACCACGATAGTTTTGTGCGTTGAACTCCATCCCATTACCGATGCTCAAGGGCTTGGGAACCAAGCTCGTGAACACATCGGGAACAAAGATGATGGTATCTTCCCACGCAGCGTTCAAGTATTCAGAGTTAAGCTCATACTTGAAGCCTTGGCGGGCGTTACCAAGATCGTTTGCAACCTTGATGAAGGGGTACACACGAACGAACGCATTGCTTGTGATCTTGTAGCGAGGAGCAAACGCATCAACCAAGTGATGGAAGTTGCGGTAGCTGCGCTGCACACCAAGAGGAGCAAGCAATTCGCTAACCCGATCGCTCCAACGGAAGTCCTGACGGATATCCGCGTTAGCGCGAATTAGGGAGTCACTGGTTTCGGGCGACATAATCGCCAAGAACACAGGGGCTCCGTTATTCCGATCGTAGGCGTTTGCACCCGCTCCGTTACGGAGAAGATCCATATACACCCGATCAAGGATGGTTTGGGTCAACTGAGTTCCACCAGCGAGCGGAGTAGCTCCGTTCAAGAAGCCAGCCGAAGACTGAGCTGCCGAGGTTGAACCAGTCGTGTTACGCTGAACACCAGTAATCGTTGTATCGAACCCAGTATAGGCGGTGGTGTCTGTGGTAGCCACCAACTTGTTCTGGGCGATCGAGATGTACTGATCGCGATAGCGCTGAATCCAGACTTCAGTAGTAGATTCGGTGAGAATCTGCATGATGTTGGCGAGCTGTTCTTTCCGTTTCATCGGGAAGCGCAGATCGTTCAGCGAGATGTTCGGGGATTCGAGTGCCGCGTGGAACAACCCGTAAGTCCGAAGCGTCTGACCGAAGTCAATGGTGCTGGCGGGTGAAGTGGGGAATGCCGAGGCCGAGGCCGAGTCATTTCCAGTATTGTTGAGGGTGTTGGTCCCACTCGCAAAATCCGATGAGCCATAGGCGGCACCGTTTTGCGTTACAGTAGAGGACCAGCTAACTTTAGCAGACCCGTCAGTATTGTAAGGGAGCGAACGCTCGTAAACCAAGACAGAGACGGAATCGCCCATCTCATCCGGCCAAGCATCTTGTTTCACCAATTTGAGCCAGGGGCTCGTATCAACTGTCTTGCGATAAATATCGTCACCGATGCGGGAACTTTCAGAAACCAGCAACTGTTCGATATTTGTATAAGTCGTAGCCATATTATTAAATATCCTTTCAAAAGTGAGTTAAGAACTGTAAGTCCATTGCCGAAGGTAATGGCAGTTCCTATGTTTGGTTCCCCTGGCGGCATCCCAGAGCTTTTATTGCCCGCGCTCGTTTTGGTCTTAGCTAACGCGGTGGCGGCCCGCGAGTACGCCCATGCCAATTCCTAACAGCTAAAGAAATCGTAACTCACTTTGAATTCTGTCAATACCTAATCTATGCTTTGACCCGATCCCAAATGAGAATCGCATTTATACCGACCCGTCACCGGGTGGATTGGACTATATCTTGATGTCGTTAGACACCCTGCTTGTTCAGGCTGGTCATTAAGGCTTCCTAAGCCTCCAGTAGTCTCTACACCTTGACGCAAAGCGTTGCGCCCTTGGCTCGGTATTGTCTTGGGTATCTCCCAACAGTTCCACCGAATTTAAGCAGTACGGGCCGATAATCTGTTAAAGAACTAACTAAAGATAGCATACCGACAGCAAACACCAGCGGGAGATGTAGCGAGATACGAGTAACTTCGACGCTTCTCATATTGCCACTGTTCCTCATCAAGCTCGGGGAAATACTCAAAAGCTCTAGGAGATACGGAAACGTACTTATCCCAGGATACCCATACCCTAATAAGCTTGTTGGTCGGCAAGCCACCCGAGTGATAAGTGTTGAGAAACGAATAGAGATTTGGGGATACAGACTGCCAAAAAGCATAGTTAGAGTGGCCAGAGTCGGCGTATGTGGGTGTCCCATAAATGAAATCGTCATTCCAGTTATACCTATTCATACTTGGGTAATATCTATACGTCGGTGTGCCACTTGAGGGCTTCACAAACTCAAAACCTGTTGCCCCGCAGTTTTCAACATATTTACCAGACCCAGCACTAGAATAAAACGTTCCAGTACGTGGGGATGTTCGGAGCTTGGCTCGATTGCCGGTTTTAAAGGGAGCCGTGTCTGCGTGAAATGTAGCGACCTCGTAAATCGTCGGAGCTTTACGGATCTTTAATGGGAGGACGGTGGGCATATCAGTATCTTAGAGATATAGGAGCGTGGTAATATATATTTGAAAGTGTTACGGAGTTAAGGTTTGAGGGTAATCCGGATGTTTGTCCAGTAATCCCAACGTGTCCCATACTTGCGCCAGCAATTGAGTAATTGGTGAGAGAACCAAAAACTGGTTCATTCTTTGCAAAAGCTGAACTTACTGACCCAGATCCAGCAGTTGCAGCGATAAATACAATCGAAGCAATATACCATCCTTTCGGGTATGCTAGAGACATCGTCTGCGTTTTAGTCGGAGTCATATATGTGGAGGTGCTATCGACAATGGTTACGGATTCATAAAGCGAGGAGTCATATAAACTTGAGCCAACACGATACATCCCCCAAACCGCAGTATTTGAGTTTCCGCTTGTGCCGTAGCCGTTTGCTGCATAGGAACTTTTCATTTCAAGAGCACTAGCTGGAACGTCATATCTAATGTAAAAGGGGAATAGTGTCATTTGCCCAAGGACCGATGAGATTGTGCCACCACCACCGGTACTAAAGTAATCCCAGCAACCATCGGGAGCATAAGTTCGTTTATTGCTCGCGTTGTACCCAGACATCGGGAAAGGCGGACGAACTGGTGCTTTTTCTAGCATAGGTATTAAACCACTTCTGTTACTCTAGCATTTCCGGATGTAGCAAACACTGCCGTGTGAGCCAGTGAAGTTTGATTGGACGGACACTCCCAGTAGTCCCCGGCTGACAGCCTCACCTGATAAGAGGTACTTGTACACGTTGCTCCGACTGAAACGTAAAGCATCCCTGCTCCTTCGTTGAAAACCGTTAGGGTTTTTCTATTTGCACTCGCTGCAACCAAGGAAGTAGATGCAGTTGTACTAGTAAACGTGCTCTGAGTTACGGTTGCACCTTGAGAATTATTAATCGTAACGGTTCCGCTAACTGGTTGAGTTACGGCAGATCCGTCAACTTTAACGGCTGTTGCGTTGGCCGCAGTATTTGCAAGAGTGACTTGGAGAGGATTAGCAGACCCAACAGCAGTCCCCCCTTGGTAGTTTTCAGCCTGAGTCTTTAAGTTTGTAGCTGTTGCTTGAGTAACAGTCGCACTAAGCGTTGGTAAGGCCGAAACATAACCAACGTCAACACGTCCATTGACGGTTGTTATTGATCCGGCGTTAGCCCCAGTAATCGAGTTTTTAATACTTTTGTAAGATGTAAACCTGTACCTAAGCGAACCGTATGTAGCCGCTGTTGTAATTCTAAAATAACGGAAACTTGCAGAATAGTTCTGAAAAGGAACAGCCTGGACGCAGTTTATAATATAACGTCCGGAATAGCTGGTTTGGGTGCCTCCGTACAATGAACCGGTCGCTCCTCTGTAACTATATGTATCAGTCGAACTTAATGCTGGCGCATCATAATAGATTGAATTGTATGTTCCGCTTTGCCAATAAGTACCGTCGGTTGATACATCAATTAGATGTCCACCACTTGGCCCACCAAAACTAGCGGAGAGCACTACATAATCCGCATTTGCTCCTGCGTCGAAAGTTGAGGTCGTGGTGACAACATTATTAGGTGCGACAAAACTTAACGGACCAGAGTTAATAACGTAATCACCAGTAGGCTGAGTTTCCTTAGTATTTAAAGCTGTTCCAGCAGAAGCTCCTTGAACAGTGATTACGTCGGATGAGGGAGTTCCAGCAGTCCCAAGAGCTGGTTGTTTAGCCGCAGTCGAAGCACCAGATGGAAGTGGGAGCGAAGAAGCCGAGATTGGTTGAGTTACACCAGACCCATCAACTGGAATTCTTCCAGAAACAAGAGCTGGAATTTTTGCAAGAAGGCTTGTCCAATTCTGCATTCCACGTTTGATAAATGCTAAGACTGAAAACGTTCCAGTGTCTGTCGTGGCGGCTGATTCGTAGGTTCCACCAATGGAGGAAAGACTCTGTGTGTTTATAGCGATGTTTTCAAGCTCAGAAAAGTCTGTTGCGGAAAGGTTCGCCGTCACCGTGCCAGAGATAGGCAGAGAAACTCCGCCACTAATCCCCTGCACGGTAAGCACATTTGGAGACGGAGTTCCAGCCGTGCCAGCAGTAATGTAGGACACGTCAGCTCCGGCTGAATCTACGACTTTTGTCTTTGCGTTCCCGCTGGTCATGTCGTTGACAGTGACTGTCCCATCCACAGTCAATGATCCGCCGTTATCAGTGACTGGGGTAACGGGAGCGGAGGCTAGGGAGACGGGCTGAGTAGCTTGCCAAAACGTGCCAGTGACTGGGTGCGAAGGAACTGAGGCAAGCGAGACGGGCTGAGTCGCCGGAAGATTCGATACCGAAACACTTAACCCAGCATTGGTGACATTTACATTCTGAGTCGCTGGAAAGGTGACGCTGATGTTCTCTAGGGCAGCAAGACTCGTTGAGCCAAGTTCGACTGTGCCGTCAACGGTCAGAGAACCGTTGTTGTCGCTTACGGGTAGAGGATTGTTCGCATCGTTTTTAATCTCAACTTCGTTAGTGACCGTGACTGGGCCAGTAATGGTGGCCGACCCAGTCTTAGCCTCAATCTTGTTAAGGAGACTGACCGCCTTCCGCAAGGACGTGTCTGCCCCATCGTTTACGAAGGGCGTATCGTCCACGGATTACAAACCTTTTTCGAGGGCTTCTAAGAAGCTAAGACCTTTATCAAGTTTTTCCGACTTGGCTGGTGCCGCGCCAGAGCCAACACCAGGGGTTGCTTTCCGATACTCAGACAAATTGTCCTTGAGGCTCGCGAGTTCCTGATTGGTTTTAGATACGTAATCTTTGAATACCTGCACAACTAGTGGGAGGGTAACCGCCTGATAAGTTAAGGCAGCTCTCTGCTTGTGGTCCAGCGGCTCGGAATCCAGCTTCTCGGCATTTGAGCGGAGTTCGTCGATCGTTTTATTCCAAGGTTCGTTGCCTTCAATCTTTTTGAGCAAAGGCATCTCCTCCTGAAAGGAATTCCAGACGTCTCCAAAAGCTTTCCTAGCTTCTTGATCGTACTGATCACGGCTTGCCTTTTCTGCTTCGGCATCGCGCTTGGCAATTGCCTCTAAAGCTGATTTGCTTTCTCGAACGACTTCATCACGCTTGGCATTAAGTAACGCCAACTCATCAACTTTAGTTCTTACGGCCAAAGCGTCTACGGGATCCATCTCACTCGTAAGTTCCTTGAGGAGGGTTCTCCGCTTCGCCCCATCGGTTTCTAGTGCAGCATCCAGAATTGGGGAGGCTTTAAGTTCGTATACTTTTGCGATATCCGTAATCGTCTGGGTAGTTTGTTTAATCGGTTCGCCAATTGTGGTTTTGTACTCGCGAGTAGCCTCTACCCTTGAAATCCTCAACTCGCCCTCAAGCTCGTCCCGCTCTTTTTGGAACTGCTCAATTTTCGCTTGGTACTCAGAAAGCTGAGAATCGGTTTTGACATCCCCTCCCTTATCCTCAACAGCCTCAGTGCGATTAGCGACTTTGGACTCAAAGTCTTTGAGTTTGGCTTTTGCTTCCCTCAACTCTTTAGTCAGTTTGGCAAAGGCAGTCTGTGCGGCCGGAGTAGATGCTTCTTGGCTTACTTCTGCCAAAGGTTCTTCTGGCTTAGTCTCTGTCTTTACCTCTTCCTTGGGTTCTATCCCTAAAGTACCAAGCTTATCAAGGATCGATGCTGGAGTTTTGGTTTCAGACTTCGGTTCCTCAACCTTGGCAACTGGAGCTGGTGTTGGGGCGGGCTCTGCTTTTACAGCTTTAGCCGCCGCCTTTTCATTGATGGGGGTTTTAGACGGTTCGCTTACCCCTAAAGCTTTGTCGAGTGCGTCAGCAAAAGAAACAACTGGCGCTGGTGCAGGAGTCGGTGTTGCTGGAGCTGTTGGTTGCGAGACTGCTTCGGGTGCCGCTACGGTTTCTGTGGACATAAATTAATCTTCCTTTTTGAGGTTTTCCCAAGGTTCTGGATTGACTACGTTTGGTTTAACAATTTCTTTCAGAGCCTCGATGTTACGGAGAGCATCGTAATACCCTTCGCGACGTGCATTCATCAAGGCATTGTACTGAATCGTATCAACACCTTGCGGAGCTCTTCCCTCGGCTGGTAGAGCAACATCCTTTAAAACATCTAAACCTTTTTTAAGTGTCTCGTTGTTATCCCAGAGATTTTTCCATTCTAATTGAAGATCTTCTCGTTTCGCCCAATCTTGTATTTTCATTGTGTCTTGACGCTAGAAGGTCAATACTATTTAGGCAAGACTTTTCTGTCGTATCTTCTGGGCGGCTTCCGCATCTCTAATTGCCATTTTCTGCTGAACATCGGCCGCCTTGAGCCTTTGATCTAGTTGGGATTCTTGAAGTTTAATTTGAGAGTCAATTTGAGCTTTCTGAATTGCTAGTTGTGTCTTGGGGTCAACTTGACCGCCCTGCTCTGAGGCTCGAGCTCTCGCCTCTCTTTGCGCTTGGGCAGCGAGTTGTTTGCCGATATTCTCAACGGCTTCCCGCATCTGATTGAGAATCTGTTTTGCTACTCCAACTTCCTCTCTTCTTGAGGGGTCTGAAGCCAACTGTTCAACGTGTGCCGTGCTATGCGGGTACTGTACTTGTAAATATGACATCGCAACTTTAGGGTCGACCTGATTCTGTTGCAGAGCCTGCAAGAAACGATTTGCGTCTTCCAAGTGAACTTTGGCGTGGACTGCGTGGTTTTCACCAGGATTTACGCTTACGCCACGGCCACCTTGCATCGCATCGTTTTCGAGTTCCGCAATTTTGGCATCAATCGGAATGCGTTCTACTTCCCCCTTAGGTAGGTATCGATCGACCTGATCGTAACCAACTCTTGCGGCTACCCTGTCACGAATAAGATTTCTCTGACCCACCTCGTCAAACCTCGGCATAATCGCCATAAATTCGTTAAAGGCCAGCATACGGGCTCCGGGGCTTCCAGCCCCAATCGCTCGAACAGCTTGAACACGATACACCTTCTGAACTGCCTTCCAAGGCACACCACGAGCTTCAATCCTCTTGCGGAAAGCAATAGCCTCTTCGCCACCTGGCTCGTCAGAACGATAATTCACAGTAGCCAGACGTCGGAACTGCTCGGCGAGGAGCTTCTGGAAAGGGATATAATAAAGGTTCATTGCCTGAGCCGACAGAAGCGATTGCTGTGCAAGTTGAGCTTGAACTTCGGTTGCAGTTCGAGCATCCCCGTCGGGCATAACCTGTTTTGGATTATAAGTACCAGTATTGTTTTGACGGACAACTTCAAGATCTCGGACAATCGGAAGAACATTACCAGCCAGATTAGGCATAGTTTTATCAACAACATTAATACCGGGAGGCAGAATTGAGAGCGGGCCATTGTACATCAAAGAAAGGTTGCTGACGTCTTCACCAGTAGCTGGCTGGATCATCAAGGCGGAAGAGAGCATAGCTCCGTCGACAATTGCGTTCCGCATACGATTAGAAAGCTGGATGAAGGGGAACAGCTTGTAGCCCAAGCCTCTCACACTATGGAGAAGACCATTCGTGCCGATCCCGTAGGAGAATAATACAAAAGCCTCATTTGCGTGTTGGAATCGACTTGGCTTCTTAAATAGAAAATCATCAGTATCTCCAGCCCGAGTACCAATGTAGTGGGAGATCGTCCCATCGAATTCCTTGACGAAATAGTGGACGCACCGAACAATTTTGGATCGTGCATGAGAGTACATCAGATCATTGTTTTTAAGCTCTTCTTGCAGACGCTCCCAATCGCGAGAATTGGAACTTGTCCCATTGTCCGTGGATAACAGAATGGCTCTGCGAGTTTCTTCCACGTTCCAGCCAAGTTCAGTCGCAATCTTTGGGTTCTCAATAAATTGGTACAACTCACCGACTAGGTAATGTCGCTCGATTGTGGCTACCTCGACCTTGGTGTCGCAGGCGGGTGTTCCGCGTGGAACTTTAAAGTCTTTGAGACCGCACACGCTCCACTTCCAACTGCGGTTATCCTCGAAGTAAGCAACGCCAACACCCTGCGAGACAAATTGATGTGCCAGCATTTGTTGCTTATAGAAAAACTCGTCCCAATCCGTTATTGTTCGGTGGAACTCTTCGGCAATGATGCTTTCCCACTCTACCCTCTGGGCGGGATCTCCCTCGGATGTTTTCACCGAGGCCAGCCTATCAACGGAATTAACTAAATCGGAATAAGCAGAAAGGGATGTTTCGAGAGCTGCGGCAGCCTCACCAAAGTTTAAATTTGCACGATACCCCTGCCCCAATGACTTTAACTGTTGAGGTGAATACGGCGGCTCTCCGTCGAGCATCGACTGAATTTTTTGACGATCGATTGACGAGGCATCGTCGGCGTTCCGTATGGACGTGTAAATTGCATGAGCGCTTTTGGCGTCCTTAATTCTTGTCCTAGGGGCTTTCCCAGAATCGGAGATCGTCTCGAGTTCGATAGACACTATCCAGCTAGTCTAACATTGACGGATTTTCGTCAAGAGGTGTTTAAGCTCCAAGGATTTGACGATCTCCAAACGAGCTTACGTCTAATTTTATAGCTGATTTCAGCCATCCTTCTCCCCGATTCATAACGAGCTTGCCCCCAGCGTAGGCGTTCAGTCTTTGACGACAGATGTCCAACATAAGAAAAGCGGCATCTGCTAAGTCGGGAGATTTGCCCATCCTGGCTTTCATGTCCTTTTTAGGCTCTACCACCAACTTTCCGCCTGAAGACGTGCTGTATTTTCGAGCAGTAAGCTCCCTGGCGAGATCCGAAGTAATTCCCTTGAGCTGCCCCGACCTCAAAAATTCTACACCAACATACCAAAGTTCTGTAACTCGATTCGTAAACTTCTCGTTAGCCTTAACAGGGGACACCCCGCTTGTTGGCATTGTTGTAGGCTTTTCGCCAAACTTGACCCTAAAGATCCTTGGTGACCACATTTCGCTTAAGATGTCACAAAACGGGTCTCCAGCGCCGGTAGCATCGACCGCAAGGTGTTCCGGCCTAACTCCCTCCTTTTCGCATATTTCACGCACCTGGCGGGCAATCTGAAAGTTTCTAGGCTCATTAGCCTTGGTAGAGTCTTCCCGCAAAAGATAAGACTTCCCAAAGGATACCGCAGGTACCCCTACATTCGTCTTCCCGTAAGAGCCGATGTACAAAACGCTTCGATCTCCCCCGTTGGTGAAGGCTGGGTCAAACCCCGCAACCTTGGTAGGAGACCCATCCCATATGGGTAGTGCCTCACCTTCGTATCTTCGGATATCGGCTTCTGAATAAATGTTCTGCTCTGCCCCGATGGGGGATGGGAAAGAACGGATGAACCGCCAGTATGATAGCGAGTTTTCCCCTTGGTAATCCCTTGCCTCGCGAAGTTGCTTGGTTGTGAGTAGGAATGGCCACTCGTCGTCTGAGTCGATATTGGGTGTTCGCTCCCCGTCGAGATGGATGCATTTGCCTCGGGTAGTGTCCCACTCGTCCATCTCAGCGTTTACCCCGTTCCAAGTAACCGTCGGGGTAATAAACTGACCAAAAGGGTCGTATGCAGAGGCGAAGTTTCCAAGGGCGATACATTGGAAATAGGGGTTGGAGTCGAGGTTATGAATGGCCTCGAAGATGGCTGGCGATACGTCCGTGGCCTCGTCCACTAGCAAGAACACTCTTTTGTTCTTTAATCCGATCAGCTTCTCGGTTGCTTCCTTCTCCTTATCCTTGGCCGAAGGGATAAGCGTAATAGAAGACCGATCACTTCCAGCCTCCTCCATAATGAGTTTGCCCATTGAATCGATAATCTTACCGGGGAGTCCTGGGACTTGAATGTGCCTCTCACGGATTACTCCCCACATTCTTTTGCGAGCCTCACGAACCGACGTTGTGGTGACCAAAACTAATGTGTTAAAAGGATCACAGAGCCAATTGACTAAACCCCAGATGCCAATGCAATGAGTTTTGCTTGAAGATTTCGGACCCGAGACGCCGAGATAATTATGCTGACAGGCGGCTTCAAATATTCTTTCCGCCCAAGGGTTCCATTGGAAACCGCCTTTGTTTTTCTTCTTGTCGTAAGGCCAAAGTAATTCAACAACGTTGCGAAAATGCGCATATTTGCCCAAACCTCCCCGCTCTGGAGAAAAGTTTTCGCGGAAGGCCACTAACTCGATTGTTACGTCGGTGGTTCCAGCGGGCCAGACTCGGCCATATCTCTCAAAACCTTGGTTCACACTCAATTGCGAGATTAAAATCGGTCAAGAAAACGTCAAGAATTTTTAATTGATTTCGGTAATTAGCTGTTTGTCAGTGCTTTCTACTTTTTGCCAATTGAGCTATGACCCCGCTTCTGTAAGTTACTAACTTCCAACAATTTCCGATAAGCCCTTCAGTAAAAGCAGAATACATAGGAAACCTCGGAAACGCAATCGGCAAAAATAGGCAAAGATTTCCTTTGCGTTGGTCAAGACTGTCAATACTATCTGTCAAGAAATGAAAGCGCTGATTATTAAGAAAGGTTGGGCTGAAGTTCGCATCTACGAGTGCAAAGTTCGTGACAAATATTTCACTTATTTCGTGTGCTGGAGGGTGGGAAAACAAAGAATGCGCCGCGGGCTGGCGTCTCTTGCCGAAGCCAAGCGAGAGGCAAAAGTAATCGTGGAGCAACTGGCTGACGGATCAGCTTTGCCAGCCGAGGGAATTACTATGCGGGATCTCCAATACTATCGAGCCTGCGAAACGATGCTCAACGGCGTCCCTCTCGACCGGGCGGTAAAAGCCTATCTCCAAACCAATCCAGCAGAAACGAAGGAAATCCGTGTTCCAGCACTCGTGGAAGAGTTCCTGGCCAAAAACGAAAGCTCACTTAACTCCAATTCTCAGAAGATCACAATGCGAGCTCTCTTAAGGCGGTTTGCTTCAAAAATGTCCAAGCCTATCTCCCTGGTAACTCCACACGATATCGACGAGTACCTTGCCGACCCTACCTACGCTCCTCGCACTAGGCACAATCAGCGTTCAGCAATTATCGTCCTGTTTAACTACGCCCGTAGAAAAGGCTATTTGTCCGACGAGCGTAAACACGCTGCCGAGAAATCAGAGGAGATTAAATTCAAAAAGCCACCCGTTGAGATTTACTCCGCCGAACAGGCCGAGGCGATGCTCACCTTGTGCGATAAGAACCTCGTCCCCTTCCTTGCGATCGGATTGTTTGCTGGCATTCGTTCTGCCGAGCTGGCGCGCTTGAAGTGGGAAAACATCGATTGGGTTGGCGGCAACATTCGTCTTGACCGAGAAATCACTAAGACCAATCAAAGTCGATTGGCTCCCCTTATGCCAAACCTTGCTGAATGGCTTGCCCCCTATAAGGATCTTAAGGGAAACATTCTTGCTTCAACAAAATCACGTTACCCAACGACTTTAATTTCTCCTTGGTTGGCGTCTCAGGAAAACCCGAGACTGCCATCGAAGTGGATCGACAATGGTATGAGACATTCATTTGCTTCGTATCACCTCGCATACACCCAGAACGCTGCCCAAACTGCCCTCGCCTGCGGTCACTCCCCAGGGATGCTTTTGGGAACATATAAGACCATCACCGTAAATGGTGAGTCTTTAAACCAGGAGGTAGCAAAGAAATACTTTGAAATACGACCAAAGTTGGTCGACAACGTAATTCCCATTAAAGGCCATGCCAAATCACAGAAAGCCTAATCAGACAACCGCAACATTTGTTTTACAAAAACACCTGCTTGTTTGGGTGGCCAAAGAAGCCGAAAGCCGAGGCCAGTCTACTTCGGAATATATTCGAGCATTGTTGCTGAAGGAGTGGGACAAAAGACAGGAACAGAAAAACGAAAAACAGAAATAGTTTTTTTTTTGAATTGAGTTAGAGGTCGTAAAAAAACAAGACCAGAAGTTTATATTTTTCTAGATGTTTCCATAATACTTTAGTCATAAGACGCGACAGTGTCATTTTTTTCTGCGTCGCAAGCATTACTAATTTTTGTTTTAAAAAACTCGTTCCCCAAAAACCAATGTATTTTCGGGTTGGGTGACGCTTGTTGGGCATTAGTCCTCATACCAGACACTCGGTAAAAACTAAAATAGTTTTAGGGGTGTTAAACACCCTAAACACATGGTGTTAAACACCTTATAGTTTGCTTGCTGTGAATTACTACTACTCGTACAAACCCTAAAATGATACGAAACTTATCGATTAAAAAATATCTCAAAAAGTGCTGGACTTGTAAGTTCCAGAACTTACAAAAGACAGACCGCCAATGAAACTCGTCCTCGAAACAAAGTCCGTCAGAGTGTTAACAATGCCCAGTGGACACCTAGCTGTCGAGCTTGAGCCAGTAGACGAAAATGGATGGCCGAAAACTCTTCCACACGAATCCATTTACAGAATTCCAGATTTAATGAAACGTCTCGGCGTTTCCCGCAGATCTATTCAGAATTATTTCCGCAGGGCGGTAAATCCCCTGCCGCACTCCAAAGCGGGTGGACGCCCGCGAGTGACCGAATCAGACCTCTCGGCTTGGCTGAGCCGGGAAAAAGTTAAGGAAAAAATTAGAATCTTATGAACCATCCAAAAGAGTTCATTGCTATCGATCCGGGGAAATCGGGCGGGATAGCTTGGAAACTAGCCTACGGGGTACGCGCTATCAAAATGCCAGAAACTGAGCCAGATATCTGTGCGAGATTAAAAGAGATCTATTATCACTTGGACAAGCCTACTTGTATCGTTGAAGAAGTAGGCGGGTACATTGGCCGTCCTCAACCAGGCTCTGCTATGTTCACCTTTGGGAGGAACTTTGGTTTCCTTCTGGGTACTCTCACTTGCCTAGGAGCTAGGATTGTTCTAGTGCGACCCCAAAAGTGGCAAGGGTTTTTAGGTCTTGGAACATCCGAGGGGAATAAGACGAAATGGAAGAATAAGCTGAAATCAAAAGCTCAGAACCTTTTCCCAAGTCTTGACGTGACTTTGTCAACAGCCGATGCGTTACTCCTTCTTGAGTATGGGGTTAAAACTGAGTGAACTTCGAACTCTACTCGTGGCAAACTGAATCTGCGGAGAAGATACTCTCTTCCCTCCGGGAGAACCATATTGCTGCGGATTGGAGTGACACAGGGACGGGCAAAACGGCAAAAGCCGTGTGGGTGGCTAAACAGCTAGGTAAGCCGTTCGCTATCATCTGCCCCAAGGGAGTCATCCCTTCTTGGAAAGAGTGGTGCGAGAAAGCTGAGGTTTCACCTATTTTCATTCTGAACTACGAAAAGCTACGAGCTGGGTCGACTATCTATGGGGATTTCGTAAGCGGTAGCTGGGTGTGGGCAAGCCTACCTCACGATATGTTTTTAATCTGGGATGAAGTCCATAAGTGCAAAGGGCCAAACTCGCTAAATGGGAAGATGCTCATTCAATCTAAGCAATTCTATACCCTTCTTCTGTCGGCCACATTCGCATCGAACCCTATGGACATGAAGGCCAGCGGGTTTCTTCTGGGCCTCCACAAGTATACCGATTTCTTTCCGTGGCTGCTTAAGAATGGAGTTAAGAAAGCTCCCTGGGGTTCCTTTGCCTATTTCGGTGGGAAGTCCAAGCTGACTGCAATTCACGAATCTATTCTGCCTAAAAGCACACGAATTCGTGTTTCAGAGCTGGGCGACGCCTTCCCAGACAACGAAGTCCAATGCCAAGCGTTCGACTGCGGAGATTCCGATGCAATTTGGATGAGCTTGCAGGAGCGTCTTGCAGAAATTGAGAACAGCCGTGCTAGCGACAAGCCAAGCCCTATGACGGAAATCCTCCGGGCGAGGCAAGAAGCCGAGATGCTTCGACTCCCAATTATCAATGAAATGGCAAACGACTTAGTCGATGAAGGACGAAGCGTAGTTATTTTTTGTAATTTTAGAAATTCTCTTGACGAATTATGTCTAGAGCCTAGCAAAGACCGAATGATAATTTACGGAGGACAAAGTGCGGAGGAAAGACAGGAGGCAATTGAGAGTTTTCAGAGCAACGAGTGCAAGGTTTTGGTTTGCCAAATTCAAGCTGGGGGCGTCGGGCTTTCCCTTCACGATTTAAATGGGCGTCCTCGTAGTTCCCTTATTTGTCCTACCTACTCTGCTATTGATTTAAAGCAGGCTCTTGGGCGTATCCACCGGGCTGGCTCACTTTCGAAGGCAATTCAGAAGATTGTTTTCGCTGCGGGTTCGATCGAAGAAAAAGTAATGCGTCGTGTTCGGTCGAAACTGAAAGACATCGAAACCCTAAACGACGGCGACATGGAGGTTGTATGAAAGCTGAAGAAATTAATGATGGGTTGGCAACAATTGCTGGAAAGTTTTATGTACTTTCTCAGGAATATATCCACTCCCCAATGACGGCATCCAAGATGCAGAAGTGGGAAGAAGAGTTTGATTCGGTAGCTACGGAGTACGAAACACTCCGAGAACAGGCGGGAGAATGAGCGACCACCACAAATTCTCACCATCCCAACTAATGTATCGGGAGGCTTGCCCAGGCTGGCAACCCGACGAAGGCCCATCCTCTGTGGCGGCTGCCGAAGGCACGATGATGCACAAGGCTCTAGAGACGGGAGATCATTCGGGGCTTACCGAGGAGCAGAAGAAGTGCGTGGATATGGTTCAAGAGTTGTTTGACACACTCAGAGAGGAGTTATCCAATGACAATTTTAAAAGAGCTTAAGTTATCTATCCTAAATGGGCTAACCTTTGGTACTGCCGATCTGGTTATGGTTAAAGGTGATCGGGCAATCATCGGTGATGCGAAGTTTGGGTGGAACCCAGTAGAGGACGCAGAGACCAACTTACAGGGCTGGGCGTATGCAATTGGGGTGTTCGAGAAGTACCCAGACGTTCAAATGGTGGATGTGGTCTTTGCTCAACCTAGGCTCAATAGTGTTAGCCGACATAGCTTCTTCCGATCGGTTGATCTAGACAAATTAAAGGTCAGAGTGTCCACCGTAATCGCTCGGGCGAAGCACCAGCCACCCGAGCTGAACCCAACGGAATACGCATGCTTGTATTGTGGAGCCAAGGCTACCTGCACTGCCTTACACAAGAAGGCTCTAATCATTTCCAACAAGTTCTCTCCCCTAACCCCAGATGGTGAACTTATCGATCTCTATAACCCAGAACAACTCGCTACTCCTGACCTTAGGGGCAAAGCCGAAATTCTCCGTAGGGTCTTGGAGCCTTGGTGCGAGAAAGTTCGTAGGGAAAACACCCGATACGCATTAGAGACGGGTGAAGAAATTCCAGGCTTCGAGGTGGCGACTCGAGCTGGTCGGAGAACGATTACCGACCCCCAACTCACATACGAATTGGTTAAAGACAAATTGACCCCAGAAGAGTTCGCGGCCGTATGCGAAATCTCCGTAGCACAACTTCTGAAAGCGTACTCCTCGAAGGCACCGCGAGGTGCCAAGGAGAAACTTAAACAGGAGATAGAGGATAAACTCTCCGATGCAGGTGTTCTGCAAGGCGGAGGGGATATCACCTATTTAAAAAGAACAAAGGAAAAATAAATAAATTGAAAACCTCATTCGCCAAAGCACCAACGGCTAAACCCGTGGCGGTGCCAACTGAAACAGAATCAACATCGGCATTGGCTAACCGAGAGGAAGCCACGTCGACACTCACAGTTAAGGGTGCTCCCGGCCAGATCAACGGAGAGTTCACGGCTTCGGACATCCTTATCCCCTACCTAAACTTAGTGGCTAAAACAGGCGAGCTGTCCAACCAGTTCCCTGCTGGGTCTTTTCTCTACAATCGGGAGGTCATTGTAGGCGATGGCAAGAAGCCAGCTCAAATTACGGTGCTTCGTATCACGAAGTTCTATCGGCAAGATATTCCGTTTGGAGCCGAAGAAACTCCAAAGACGTTCTCGACTGAGCGGGACGTTATTGCTGCTGGTGGCCACGTCGGATGGTCGGCAGATGCGGAAGAAGGTTCGGACAGATATTCCCAGGCTATGGAATGTATCGTCCTACTCAAAAGCCCAAACAAGGGTAATGCAATGTTCCCCTTTGAGTTTGGTGGTGAGAACTACGCATTAGCCAAATGGTATATCACAAAATCCGCCTACAAGTCGGTTGGTGCCAAGTTGTTTTCGGATTCTCAGATGGCTCTCAAAGCGGGTATCGACACGGCTAGCTACGAGTTGACCAGTCAAATCAAGACTGCGGCAGTCGGTAGCTGGTATGTGCCAGTGGTAAAACTTGGCCAGAAACACGACCCAAAGTTTGTAGAATTTGTCCGAGGTCTACTCGGATGAGTAAAAAGGTTCCGGCCCATGGTGCGCAAGGAGATCTTGCGACGACTGCTGTCAGCCTCCAAGTCTTTGAAACAGGCTCGGAACCTTTTTGTCCTTCGATCTCCGAGGTCGCTGACATGGCGGCCTCGGTGATCAGGAGGATTATGATGCGGGGTAGCGATAAAAGTGAGTTTGGGCAGTGGTTTCACACCGACAGCATGCGTTACAACTCCGACAGATGTATTAACCACCTCTGTCAGGCATTGATGCAGTTGGATGGGAATAAGAAATCACCAGACACAAACGGGGAGGAGCCAACAGATCACCTTGAACGAGCACTCGTGCGAGCGGCGTTCTTGTTGTTCAAAACAAAGAGAGGAATGACTTCGTGAAACGAAAAAAGAAGATTTCAACCATTGTTAAAAAAGAAGCTAAAAACATAAACGATTACAGGGACGAGAGTATCGGAAAGATTACAATCCAGACCATTCGTGATCTGGATATGTGCGAAATCGTAATGGAAACGGATGAAGAGACTTTTGAGAAGGTGGCTTCGATGGGCAGGGAACTAATCAAGGCCGACAAACAAGAACTTTTCGGGTATGCGGTCAAAAAGGCGATCGAGGACACGTTGAAAGAGAGAGGAGTTCTCAAATGATTTTGGGGCTACTTGACTCTTGGCTCCTATCGCTCTTCGTGAGGCTGGGAAATAGGTGGTTTGAAAATGTAGCGTTTAGCTGCGACCCGAAAACAGAACGTGTTCGCCACATAATCTTTGCCCAGGACAGAAGGTGGCTTGCAAACACTATCGAGCTGATTGAAGCGCAGGGGAAAAAGAAATGATCGTTCAGCTAAAACCAGAGCTCTTCGTCTACACGCCGAAAGGTGAAGGAATGGCTTGGATGATTACGGACTACGGGATTGAGCATAACAAGGTTTGGACCGTAGCTCTTCGTGACGGCCGGGTAATGGACTTTTGCCAAAGGGACATCACTCGACCAGAAAATCTTACCTACGGCATCGAAGAACCAAATAACCCAGAAAGGGCATCATATTATGGTTACTGAAACATTAATTGTACTCCTCTCCTATGTATTTGGAGGGGTAAGCGGATCTCTCATAACTCTTTTTTGGCTGTTCTGGTCGAAGAGAACTGAGTTCCACACCACCTCGTATACAACCGCATCGGGACGACCAGCCGCTTACGTCAACTACACCTTCCCGAAGGGTAGTTTTAACTCGAAGGTGTGGCCTTTTCGGAAAGCAGAAGAAGTTTTTGCAAAGCGGAAGGGTAGAAAATGAACTTTGGCACATTTTGCTTAACCGCGGCGGGTTTCGTTCTCGGGGCAATGCTGCTGACTACGATCTGTGCTTTTCTTGTTTGGCTATACGAGGATTGGAAAAAGAACAGGAGGGACTGGTGAACGAAGTGAACCAACAGATTAAAGACTTATGGGAACGGGTATCTCAGCTTGAGGCTGAGGTACGCGAACTCAAGAAAAACCAATGGGCTTTTGAACCTTTGAAAGAAAGGGTCGAAGTCATTGGCGGGTATTACCCAAACGTCAACACGGTTGGCGCTGGGATTCAGTAAACAACATAAACCAATAGGAGGAAATATGAGCACAGAACTTACTATTCGAATCACTGAAGACGCGGAAAAGAAGGAGCTAAACCTAGAGGTCAAAGCCACTCAGGACAACGGAACCGAGTTAGAAAAAGCGATTGTGACTCGCTTGAAGCCCTATATCGAGGCTTGCCTAGATGGGTTTGAAGGACAAGCGATAGAAAACGAAAAAAGAAATGAAGAGATCGAGGCTGCCCAACAGTCGAGGATCATTCTCCCATAACGTACGTGGACACGTACGCTATTGACTTTGAAACCACTTACAGCTCCGACAACAACATAGGCCAACTGGGTCAGTGGCACTATCTCCGAAACCCGGAGACAGATGTCTACATGGTATCGATTGTCGGACCTGGGGTGAGTTTCGTGGGTGCGCCTAAAGACGCGCCTTGGGACGCCATCAACGGACATAGGTGGGTTGCACACAACTACTCCTTTGACGGAGCTGTGATGGAAGTCTTGGCAGAACGAGGGGTAACCCAAGCGAAGCCTAAGGAGTTCTTCTGCACAGCTAATCTGTCAGCGTTTATGGGAGCACCTAGAGCTCTGGGTGGAGCGTCCCAGGAGCTTCTTGGCAAACCCGTGGACAAAGATCCTCGAGCCTTTATGAAGGGCAAATCTTGGCGGGAAGCTGTGGCTTTGGGCAAGGGGCAAGAAATCAAGAAGTACGCTATGACAGACGCAAACTCTTGTCTTGAGCTGTACTCAAGTTTTGGTGATCGGATGCCAGAAATGGAAAAGGCTCTTTCGGCTCACACGGTACAAATGGGCTGGAGAGGGTTTAGTGTGGATAGCGGGCTTGTCGACAAAGGCTTAAACACGTTGGATTGGGTTAGGATTAAGGCGTCTGAGAAGCTACCTTGGAAAGATGATGACGATCATACGGGAGATGTTCTCAAGATGGGTGGCTTGGCAAAAGCCTGTCGTGAAGCCGGAATCGAAGTTCCTTCGTCTACCTCCGAAGACGACCCCGCGTGTCAGCGTTGGGAAGAAGAATACGGAGAGGCGTACCCGTGGGTCGCAGCAATGCGGGACTGGCGAAAAGCCAATATGCTCTTTGCAAAGCTCGAAATCCTCTGGAAGAGGCGGAGGCCGGACGGGACTGTCCCCTATGGATTAAAATACTTCGGAGCTCAGACGGGGCGCTGGTCGGGTGACTCGAAATTCAATGTCCAGAATTTGCCCAAGGGGGATATGTTCGGAGTCGATCTCCGTGCGTGTATCGTCCCGCGAGCTGGGAAGAAGTTCATCATCTCAGATCTAGCTCAGATCGAACCCAGAGTTTTGGCCTGGTTGTGCGGAGACGAAGTCCTCCTAGACGCAGTTCGAAAGGGATACGGAATCTATGAGGCTTTTGCGGTCTCGAGCGGAATGTGGAAAGGCACAAAAGGTACTCTCAAAAAGACAGATCCAGCTATCTACGCCCTCTCCAAGGCTCAGGTACTAGGGCTTGGTTATGGCTGCGGGGCTAAGAAGTTCGTTTTGGTTTCCAAGCTGATGGCAGGTCTTGACTTGGATCAGACAAGATCGAAAGAGATCGTCGATTCGTACCGCCGGAAGAACACCAAGGTCGTAGCTCTCTGGAACCAGTTGGAGCGTGGCTTTAAGGGCAGTCACAACGAGGACTATATGGTGGAACTTCCGTCGGGGCGGCAACAGAAGTATTTCGGGATCACAACTCAAAAAGGAGCGACGGGAAAACCCGACTGGCGCGCGAGTGTCACGCTAGGAGGACCGAAGTTTGCCTTCTGGGGCGGAAAGCTAACCGAGAACCTCGTTCAAGCAGCAGCTAGGGACGTTTTCGGTGAGGCAATCCTACGGCTTGAGAAAGCTGGTCTGCCTGTCGTCGCACATATCCACGACGAGGTGATTCTTGAAGTCGACAAGGACGTCACATGTGCAGACGTCGACAACCTTATGGCGGTTACGCCCGAATGGCTTCACGGGTGTCCAATCGCTGCCGAATCACACGAAGCCGAGTGCTATCAAAAATGAACACCACCTTATTTAAGATCCCCAACCTCCGAGCCAGAACAGCCGCACCCATCAAACCTTGGGACGGCAAAATCGAACTACCAAACTTTGCGAACAAAGAAGCGTTCCGTGCGTGGGCAAGCGACGAGACAACTGACTCTGTTTTCGTATCGGGATTCGAAGGAGTTAACCCCCACACGCGGGTAAATAAGAATAACGAACCTTGCAAGATGCACGGGCTGATTGCGGATTATGATACTCCCCTCACCGACGAGATATTGTTGGAGGGGTTGGCCAGAGGATCAAAGCCTGGCTGGAAGCCGATGTTCGCCCATAAAACTTTCTCGAGCGGGGCTCGTGTCATCTGGATGTTTGAAGAACCTATCCACGTCCTACCCGGTGTACTGAAAGAGTTCCTAGGGCTGTTGGTGAAAGAGACCAAGGCGAATAAAATATTCCCGAGGATGGATGGCGCGATCCTCAAGCCCGACCAATACTACGCTTGGATGCCGGGGGCAATTAAGTTCGCAGACCAACCCATACGATCCGAAGCTCTTCACAGCGTCCTTGCTGAGGCTGTCGAGAAATCAAAGAAATATCGCGGCGAAGGAGAGGTGGCCATACCGCTCGACAAGATTTACCAAAAGATCCAAGAGGTCTACCCTGGTCGCTGGACGGGTGCGTTTGAAGACGGACTGCGTGGGCCCGTGTTTTGGCTAGAAGACGGAGTTGATCGAGTGGGAGCCCAGGTCACCAAAACTGGAATGGTTTCTTACTCCACCAGAAGCCCGAAAGGCTTCATGACTTGGGCAGATTTGTTCGGTGCTGGCTGGGTTCGCGAGTTCCAAGAGGATCGTTTTGGTGGACCTATGCAAAGCTACTGGTTCGATGGGAAATATTACTGGAAGCGGGATCTAGAACGTTTCTGGCAGTCCCAAGAGAATGGAAACACCCGCCACGATATTGTTGGCACTTTTGGGCTAAGTGCCGCTCCTGACGCAAGAGGTGCTTTGTCTGAGGCCGACGAGGCTATGCGCCGTATCCGAGAAGGTCGAAGAGTACACGGGGCTATCCCCTGCTTGTACGACCCGAGGGAAGCCATTATGCGGAACGGCAAGCGGATCCTTAACATCTCCAAGACCCGCGTGATGCAACCAGAGGAGAAATCTGGCGGTTGGGGTGAGAACTTCCCTTGGCTGGCCAAGTTCCTCGACCAAGCCATCGACCCAATTGAGTCGCTCCCATTCCTAATGGCGTGGCTTAAGCGGTTCTACACATCGGCTCTCGAGGGGAAACTCCTACCAGGGCAAGCGGTCTTTATCGCGGGACCAGTAGGCCAAGGCAAAACGTTCTTCGGAACAGAGATCGTGGCTAGGTTGATGGGTGGTGGATGCGACGCCTCCGACTATCTAGTCCAAGGGTCGTCGTTTAACGCTGAGCTGTTTGAGGTCGCTTTGTGGAATGTAGACGATTCTTCGAGTGCCGATTCCGCTGAAGCCCACAAGCGGTTCAGCCGGATGATCAAACGTGGTGTTGCGAATACCAAGCATACGTACCATCGCAAATTCCACGATGCGGAAACAGTCAACTGGAATGGGCGAATCATCGATACACTCAACGACGATCCAGAATCAATCCAAGCTGTTCCCCACACCGACGGCTCCATCCTAGACAAGATCAGTCTGTTCAAATTCCAAGGGCACAAGCTGTTTGAAAACATCGGGTACCTAGAGCTTGAGGCCACGCTTGAAAATGAACTCCCACACTTCGCGGCGTGGCTACGCGATTGGGAAGTCCCTGAGGAGTTTCTGGGATCGAAGCGGTACGGAGTTAAATCCTACCACCACCCAATGCTCCTAGCCGAATCTCGTGCGTCCTCGAGCGTCAACGGCTTCAGCGAGTTCCTTGATTTGTTCCTTCGCAATTATCGTGCTGATAACCCAAAGGCAATTGATTGGAAGGGCACGTCGACTGAATTGCTCCTAGCCCTTCAGAACGATGCGTCTCTCCAGAGCTCGGTGAAGATGTTTGTCAGCAACTCACGGTCGTTAGGCCGGATGCTGGCGAGCCTTGCTGCCACAGGCGACAAGGTAGAAAGAAAAACCCACGATGGCGTGACTATTTGGAGAATCACATTATGAGCGTGAAAAGATTGAGATGGGTTGAAGAGATATTGCGCCGAGCTATCGGAAGCATTGAAAAGGGAAATTTAGACATGGCAAAGACGAGGGTCGGAATGGCCTTGCACATCACCAAGGAACTTTCCCAAAGAGCAAAGAAATATCAGAAACTGGATATGGAAAAGAAAGCAAAGTCGTAAGGGTTGACCTTTTCTTTTTGAGATTACATTCGACTTATGGCCGCGAAAAAACAGAAACCAGTTTGCGTTCATTGCTTAGCGGCGATCTACAACGGAATGGATCAGTGCAACCAATGTTTCATTCGTTCTACTGGAAAAAGAATCAAATCGCCCGTGCCTGAGCAGAAAAGCAACTTTGGAAAATGGAAGACGGCGAAGTATGGTCGAAGGGACTGATGATTCTGGTTTTGGGGATGTAGATCTCCCAGATCTTGAGCCAAGCATTGCGTACCTTACCGCAGAAGGCTTCATTGAATGGTACTTCGATAAGGACGGAGAGCTGTGTCTACGCTTGAGCGAAGCTGCGTTGGAGATGGATTTCTAGGGCTATTGACAGAAATTTAATTTAACTAAGATAAATATATGTCCGAAACAGTTTCCTTAAATACAGACAGCGAGAACCAGTCGCTACGCAAAATTGAAAAAGATTCAAGCCTTGCTCTTGGCCAGTACGGCGCTGTTTATAAAACTAGTGCTGCTGCCCTAAGTGGTGGTCCTTGGGGTGCTATCCAGGCGACGGCCGCGGCGGTAGTCAGTGTGACCGCAAGCAACTGGACAAATAGTGACTCGACGGCATCTGGTGTGACATCGGGTGTTGATATCCCAGCGGGGGCAACGATCTTTGGTAACTTTACCGCAATCACGCTCACCAGCGGTAAGATCATCGCTTACAAAAGCGCTTAAACGACTATGCCGAAACTCGGCGTAGGCTTAAACTTGTCGGTTCCTAGGATTGGTGCTGCTGCGCCAAGCGGGATTCCTATTTCTACTACTAATTTGATTATTAACTTTGGTGTTGGGAATCCTTGGAATGGAGCGTATTCAAACAAGTTTTCAGTTATGTTCCCATTTAACAGGTGGACGGATGATTTTGCTGGTGGCGATTATGGCATCTGGCCCCCAAACGGCGGT
>Ga0187843_10000238_pt1 | contig 43787 bp, 40 predicted proteins | sample SpaLakP09_SKY_43_FD_134516 | JGI IMG/M metagenome (GOLD analysis project Ga0187843, IMG submission 134516) | Oligotrophic lake water microbial communities from Sparkling Lake, Wisconsin, USA - SP09_SKY_43 | ecosystem: Environmental > Aquatic > Freshwater > Lake | place: USA: Sparkling Lake... | reverse complement strand
TATATTGTTGCATCATCTTGCTCACCTTTCTTCGCGTTTCGCGAGATTAGCGGGTTAATCTAACCTTCCGCGACACGGCCTGACCGGTTAGCGGATTGCACATCAAGTTGTGGGGAAGGGCTTAGTTCAAACTATCCTCGAGATCAAATCAAAAAACATGTTAATTGGATATGATTTTTGATTGGATCACGAAAGTTATCTGTGAAAATTACTTTCGTGGCGAAGCATAGCATAATTACTGAAGAAAAAAAAAGCGAGTCTTGAAGACTCGCTTTTTACAACAACATATAATAGTTAAAGATTAACGTTTATCTATCGCTGGCACATCACGTTTAGCTGCACCAACAAACAATTGACGTGGGCGACCGATTTTTTGCTCAGGATCAGAAATCATTTCCTTCCATTGAGCGATCCAGCCTACTGTACGCGCCAGAGCAAAAATACCTGTGAACAATGCAGTTGGGATACCCAGCGCGCGTTGTACGATACCAGAGTAGAAATCGACGTTAGGATACAGTTTCCGGCTCACGAAGTATTCGTCTTCCAGCGCAATTTTCTCCAGTGCCATTGCCAGCTTAAACAATGGATCATCTTGCAGACCCAGCTCTTGCAACACTTCATAGCAGGTTTCACGCATCAGTTTGGCGCGAGGGTCATAGTTTTTATAAACACGGTGACCAAAGCCCATCAGCTTCACGCCAGAGTTTTTGTCTTTGACCTGAGCGATAAAGGTAGGAATATTGTCGACACTGCCGATTTCTTCCAGCATGCTCAATGCAGCTTCATTTGCACCACCATGAGCAGGACCCCACAAGCATGCGATACCAGCAGCGATACAGGCAAATGGATTGGCACCAGAAGAACCAGCCAAGCGAACTGTCGATGTAGAAGCATTTTGCTCGTGATCTGCATGCAGGATCAGGATACGATCCAAGGCACGTACCAGCACTTCATTGGTTTTGTACGGCGCGCATGGTGTAGAGAACATCATGTGCATGAAGTTCGCGCTATACGACAAGTCATTTCGTGGATACACGAAAGGCTGACCGATAGAATATTTATAGGCCATTGCTACCAGCGTCGGCATCTTGGCGATCAGGCGGATCGCTGATACTTCGCGGTGATGCGGATCATTGATATCCAGCGAATCATGGTAAAAAGATGCCAGAGCACCGACTGTACCGACCAATACTGACATAGGATGCGCATCACGGCGGAAGCCACGGAAGAAGAATTGCATCTGCTCGTGCACCATGGTGTGATTGGTGACGGTCGCAACAAATTCAGTTTTCTGCGCAGCATTTGGCAATTCGCCATTTAGCAACAGATAGCAGGTTTCCAGGAAGTCGCCGCCATTAACAGCCAGTTGCTCAATTGGGTAACCGCGATACAGCAATTCACCCTTGTCGCCATCGATATAAGTAATAGAAGAATTACAGGCTGCCGTGGACATGAAACCTGGATCATAGGTGAACATGCCGGTAGAACCATACAATTTACGGATGTCAATGACATCGGGACCAATTGAGCCCTTGTAAATCGGCATTTCCAGGGCTGGTGAGCCATCGGAGAATGATAGGGTGGCTTTTGTTTCAGAATTTGTCATGGCTCTTCCTTCAGATAAGAGGTGAGTCGTTAATCAAAAAAACACAAAAATCAAATTGACTTACGCCGTTTGCAGGCGCAGCAATAATGCATGAACATGAGGCAGATCGACTTCGGCTTCGGCTTGTTTCTTGGCCATAATCAGATCCATTAATGTATTGTCTGGCAATTCCATCAGGCGGCTGAAGGCATCCACTTCCTCATCTGTCAGTGATTCTTCATTGGCATCCAGAAAACGCGTCAAGATCAAATCGTTTTCAAGCAAACCGCGCCTTGCCCGCCATCGCAAACGTGCACGCTTTACCGGGTCGTTTTGATGGGATATAGCTTGTGACTCAGACATAATTAATTCTCTTCCATACTGACTATTTCATGCGGCTCTCAGCTTGCCTGGAAAACCGCATGAAATAGCAGCGATGCCCTGAGACATCGCTGAAATGCAAACTGAACTGCAAACCTAGACTGCGAATCTAGATTACAGAATTAGACTGCACGACGAACCATCAGTTCTTTAATCTTACCGATAGCACGGGTAGGATTCAGACCTTTAGGACAGACATCCACACAATTCATGATGGTGTGGCAACGGAACAAACGATACGGATCTTCAAGGTTATCAAGACGTTCGCCAGTTGCCTGATCACGTGAATCAGCAATGAAGCGATAAGCCTGCAACAAACCTGCCGGGCCAACGAATTTATCCGGATTCCACCAGAAAGATGGGCATGATGTAGAGCAACATGCGCACAGGATGCACTCATACAAGCCGTCGAGCTCTTCACGTTCCGCAGGAGACTGCAGACGTTCTTTTTCCGGAGGAATAGAATCATTCATCAGGTAGGGCTTGATGGAATTGTATTGCTTGAAGAATTGCGTCATATCCACGATCAAATCACGGATGACAGGCAAGCCAGGCAAAGGACGCAAGACAATAGGCTCACTCAATTCATTCAGATTGGTGGTACATGCCAGGCCATTTTTGCCATTGATGTTCATCGCATCAGAACCACACACGCCTTCACGGCATGAGCGGCGCAGTGCCAAAGAGTCATCAACGTCAGATTTAATGCGTTGCAATGCATCCAGCAACATCTTGTCAGTGTCTTGCAGTTCTACGGTCAAGTCTTGCATGTAAGGCTTGGCATCCTTGTCCGGATCGTAGCGGTAGATTTTAAATTTTAATGTACGTGCCATATCGATATCTCTTTAGAATGTACGTGGTTTCGGCTTGAAGGGTTCTACGGTCAGTGGTTTGGTCACGACCGGCTTGTAGTCAAGGCGATTGCCTTCGGAATACCACAAGGTATGCTTCATCCAGTTAACGTCGTCGCGCTCTTCATAATCACGGTGGGCGTGAGCACCACGGGATTCTTTACGGGCGGCAGCAGATGTAATCGTTGCTTTGGCTGTTTCAATCAGATTATCCAGCTCCAGCGCTTCTACACGTGCTGTATTGAAGACTTTGGATTTATCCTTGAAAGACACATGTTTGCGACGCTCATCAAGCTCCATAATTTTCTTGTAGCCAGTTTGCAGCAATTCATCAGTACGGAATACGCCGCAGTATTGCTGCATGCTGGCACGAATATCATTGGCAACGTCTTGCACACGCTCGGAACCAGTGCTAGTTTCCAGCTTGGACAAACGTGACAACGCGAGATCCGCTGCATCAGCAGGCAAATCCTTGTTGCTGCGTTCTTTGAGCTTGCTGGCAACAACATGGTTGCCAGCTGCACGACCAAACACCAATAAATCGAGCAGAGAGTTAGTACCCAGACGATTGGCACCGTGTACGGATACGCAGGCGCACTCGCCGATTGCATACAGGCCATTGACGACTTCACTACCACCATTTTTAGGTGCAACAACCTGACCATGAATATTGGTCGGGATACCACCCATCTGATAGTGAATGGTAGGAACGACAGGAATCGGCTCCTTGGTTGCATCCACGTTGGCAAACTTGTGGGCGATTTCGAGGATTGACGGCAAGCGTTTTTGAATGGTGTCAGCACCGATGTGACGCAAATCCAGCATGACGTGATCTTTATTCGGACCACAGCCACGACCTTCTTTGATTTCCTGATCCATGGAGCGGGAAACAAAGTCACGTGGAGCCAAATCTTTGTAGGTAGGCGCATAACGTTCCATGAAGCGCTCACCCTGACTATTGATCAGAATACCGCCCTCACCGCGCACACCTTCTGTAATCAACACACCCGCACCAGCAACACCGGTTGGGTGGAATTGCCAGAATTCCATATCTTCCAGTGGTAAACCAGCACGCGCCGCCATGCCCATGCCATCACCGGTATTGATAAAGGCATTGGTGGAGGCAGCCCAGATACGACCTGCACCACCAGTAGCAAATATCGTGGTTTTGGCTTCCAGCATCATGACTTCGCCAGTTTCCATTTCCAGCGCAACGACACCCAGCACATCACCATCCGCATCACGGATAAGGTCGATTGCCATCCATTCAACAAAGAAATGGGTGCGGGCGCGCACATTGCGCTGATACAGTGTATGCAACAAAGCATGACCAGTACGGTCAGCCGCAGCGCAAGCACGTTGCACAGCCTTCTCACCAAAGTTGGCAGTATGACCGCCGAATGGCCGCTGATAAATCGTACCATCAGCATTACGGTCAAAAGGCATGCCGAAATGCTCAAGTTCGTATACAACTTTTGGCGCCTCGCGACACATGAATTCGATCGCATCCTGATCACCCAGGTAATCAGAACCCTTGACCGTGTCAAACATATGCCAGTACCAGTTGTCTTCCGACATATTGCCGAGTGAAGCACCGATACCGCCCTGAGCCGCTACAGTATGAGAACGTGTAGGAAATACTTTCGACAGTACAGCAACATTCAGGCCAGCTTCAGCCAGTTGCAGCGAAGCACGCATGCCGGAACCACCAGCACCAATGATGACCGCATCAAAACGGCGGCTAGGGATTGTGGATTTAATTGCAGCCACTTTATACTCTCCACAAAATCTGTGCAGCATAGCCAGCACAAGCAATCAGCCACAGAATAGTGGCAACTTGAAATACCAGACGAACAAATACATTGTGCGTCACATAATCCATCCAGACATCGCGCATACCAACCCAGGCGTGGTACAGCAGGCAGACAACAACAGAGAATGTCGCCAGCTTAAACCATTGCATGGCGAATATGCCTGCCCAGCCAGCATGATTGAAATTTTTACCTGTCAGAAACAAGCCCAGCAAAATGATGGTATACAGCGCCATCACTATGGCTGTTACGCGTTGCGCCAGCCAGTCACGCAAACCGTAACTCGCTCCCACGACCAGACGCTTAGGCCCGATATTATTATTTGCCATTTAGAATACTCCGAACAATTTCAACGCAACCAATGCTGTCAGCGCCAAACTGATCACCAAGACACTTACTGCAGATTGACGCGCAGCATCCTTGTTCAGACCATAGTGCAAATCCATGAACAAGTGACGAACACCCGCGCAGAAATGATGCAGATAAGCCCATGACAAAGCCAGAATAATCAGCCTGACAAAAACACCAGACGTCAAAGCCTGCAATTCAGCAAATGTCGACTCTGAAGTCAAACTCTTATCTAGCAGGTACAAGATGAATGGCAACAACAGGAACATCAGCATTCCACTTGCCCGGTGCAAGATGGAAACGAAGCCTGCTAGCGGCAACCGGTAACCGGTCGCATCTATCAAGCGCATGACACCAAAGCGTGGCTTGGCTCTTACTACTTCAGACATAAATAATCTCCCCATTAACTAGTCTGTACATAAACCTTGCAATTTTCGCTCATTTTGGTGCATTGCACCAACAAAATTCGGCGCAATTTACAAAATATCGCTATCTTAAACCTAAAGCTCCGCAGGCGCAGAGCACGCAAACACACGTCCACAAGGTCAGGACACGTCGAACAAAAAAACGGTCGACTTATCTGATTTATTGATTTAGCTCAATTCATTCCTGTAATGGTGATTCAAAGTCAAATACAAACCTCGACGCAACTCTACCGGCTTATCGCCGTAAGTAAAGGAAACACGCTCAACATTAAGCAAAGGCATACCCACACCAACACCCAATAAACTTGCGACCGCCTCATCTGCACACACCGCGCGGATTTGTTCAGAAGCCCTTATCATGTGCGTACCAAATTCCGTTTCAAAAAGACCGTACATGGGACCCTTGTATTCATTCAGGCGTTCGACCGTCAAACCTTTGAAGATGGAACCAGGCAACCACAGGTCATCAAGAATCGTAGGAACACCAGAAAAGGATTGGACGCGGCGAATAAAAACAACGGAATCACCAGATTTGATATCCAGCAAACGCGCCACTTCTGCTGGCGCGCGCATGCGCTTGACTTCAATGATGCGGTTCTCAGGATAATGCGGCACACCCTCATCAGGCGCCAGTCGCAAAAAACGGAATTGCGAACGCGCCTCGTGGTGGGTAGCGACAAAAGTTCCCTTACCTTGCCTGCGCACGACCAGGTTTTCTGCTGACAACTCATCAATCGCCTTGCGCACCGTACCCTGGCTGACTTTGAAACGACTAGCCAATTCCATCTCACTGGGAATCAACTCACCTGGCTTCCACTCACCAGATTGCAGACTCTGGGTAATCAGCGCTTTGATCTGTTGATATAACGGACTGAAGGTAGGTGAAGCGCTCAAGGATGAGGCTGAAGAAGCGCCAACCCCGGCACCTGAAGCAGTTGGTACAACAGTCGAATTATTTGCGGTTGATATGATAGAGTTCATAGACTGCAATTTCACCACAAAACCACCCATCACGTCCAGAACAAACTACTAAGTGATATGTCTTATATAAGACATAAGATATTGATTGACACTTAGCCCTGCACGACCTAAACTCCTGTACAAATAGTTGGCGTCAGCATCAGGCCAGCACCAGCTATCAATCTGTCACGCACAGCTGTCACACCAAGCAATATAGTTCGAACGCTTTCAATGTAAAGGACGAAAACATGTTTGCAGCGGATTTTGGCTGACTGACAGGGCTTTCAACGGTATCATTAAGTTTTTTCATAGCGTCGGCTTAGCAGTCGCTGCAATTGTTTGAACATCGTTTTCACACCACTTCGGAGATGCATCATGGCGAAATCCCCTATGCGCGTAGCTGTCACCGGCGCCGCAGGACAAATCGGCTATTCCCTTCTGTTCCGTATCGCCAATGGCGACATGCTGGGCAAAGACCAGCCAGTGATTCTGCAATTATTGGAAATTCCTGACGAAAAAGCCCAAAAAGCGCTGAAAGGCGTAATGATGGAAATCGACGACTGCGCATTCCCGTTGCTGGCAGGCATGTCTGCTCACAGCGATCCAATGACAGCATTCAAAGATATCGACGTCGCCTTGCTGGTTGGCGCACGTCCACGCGGCCCAGGCATGGAACGCAAAGACCTGCTGGAAGCCAATGCACAGATTTTCACTGTACAAGGCAAGGCACTGGATGCAGTTGCATCACGCAATGTTAAAGTTCTTGTGGTTGGCAATCCAGCCAACACCAATGCTTACATCGCCATGAAGTCGGCACCTTCCCTGCCGGCGAAAAACTTCACAGCCATGCTGCGCCTGGATCATAACCGCGCCTTGTCTCAAGTCGCTACCAAAGTTGGCAAGCCAGTTGCTGCAGTTGAAAAACTGTGCGTCTGGGGCAATCATTCCCCAACCATGTACGCTGACTATCGCTTTGCGACAGTTGACGGCGCATCTGTCAAAGACCTGATCAACGATCAAGTCTGGAACAAGGATGTATTCCTGCCTACAGTTGGCAAACGCGGCGCTGCGATTATCGAAGCACGTGGCCTGACATCTGCTGCTTCTGCAGCGAACGCAGCAATCGACCACGTACGTGACTGGTTGCTGGGCACAAACGGTAAATGGACTACCATGGGCATACCTTCCGATGGCTCTTATGGCATTCCTGAAGGCACCATGTTTGGCTTCCCTGTAACAACAGAGAATGGCGAGTACAAAATCGTTGAAGGTCTGGAAATCGACGAATTCTCCCGCGAACGCATCAACATCACCCTCAAAGAACTGCAAGAAGAGCGTGATGGCGTCAAACACCTGGTAGGTTAATCAGGTCAGGGGGCGGATTCCGGCACTCGCTGGAATCCGCCTTGGTTCACGATGATATTTTAAGTAATGCACCCATCTACAGTACTTTTTCAAGATCAAATTCAACCGGTTATATTGCCGGTTTGCGACCATTACGCAGGATCTGAGAAATTGATGTGCAAATCGATTGCGCTACAACAGGAACTAGGTGGAATTTTTGATATCACTCTCGATTGCGAAGACGGCGCAGCCGCTGGCAATGAGATAGCCCATGCAAAGCTGGTCGCAGCTTTGGTCGCCAGCTCTGACAATCATTACCAGCGTCTGGGCGCGCGAGTACACGACGTACATCATGCGGCATTTGAACAAGACCTGGAACTGATACTGCCGACATGCGCAGACGCGCTTGCCTACCTGGTTTTACCAAAAATCAATAACACTGCCGAGTTGCAAACCGCACTGCAACGCATTAATCACTTTGGCAAAAAAAGTAACGGCCAATTGATACCGGTTCACGTCTTGATAGAAACCCATGGCGCACTTGCAGAAGTGCAGCAAATTGCTGCCCTGCCCCAGGTTGAATGCCTGTCATTTGGTTTGATGGATTTTGTGTCCTCCCATTTTGGCGCCATACCTGCGAGCGCTATGCGCTCTCCAGGCCAGTTCAATCACCCACTGGTTTTGCGGGCCAAGCTGGAAATCGCCGCTGCCTGCCACCGATATGGCAAAGTCGCCTCACATAATGTCACCACAGAGATCAGAGATGTCAGCGTAGCAGCAAATGATGCCCGCCGTGCAGCCAGCGAATGCGGCTATACCCGCATGTGGAGCATACATCCGGATCAGATACGCCCCGTCATTGAGGCATTTTCACCCAGTGAAAATGAAATCCTTGACGCTGTCACCATCCTGACCCAGGCAAAAAAACTGGCCTGGGGACCAACACAATGGCGAGGACAGTTACATGACAGAGCCAGTTACCGCTATTATTGGACAATTTTAAAACGGGCCCAGTCAGGGCCATTTGTATTACCAGCAGCAGCACAAGAATTACTTTAGGGAGACTTTTATGAAACTATTTTCTTTTATCAGCCTGGCATTTGCTGCATGTGCCCTGCTTTCCACCAGTATTAACGCTGCTGAAACCCAGAAGGGTAAGAGCAAGATTTCTGCGAAAACCGCAAAATCAGCAACACAAGTCGATACCCCAAAAGAAGATGATGAGCCAGAACCGGACGTACAACAGCAAAAGAACTTTGAATACAAGTGCGAACTTGGCAATTCATTGACAATGTACACCAACCCTGATGACGATCAGCATATGGCAATGCGCTGGAAAAAACGCCTGTATCGACTTACACGCGTTGAGACCACAACTGGTGCACACCGCTTTGAAAACCGTAAAGCAGGCTTCGTCTGGATAGGTATTCCCACAAAAGCCTTATTACTTGACTCACGCAAGGGTCTACAACTTGCCAATGAGTGCAAACCAATTGAGCCTATCATTGCCGAAGTTGAAAATATACCAGGAACAGCAATCCCAGCTAAGTAAACATTTTCAACAAACCTCGTACTTGAGAGTTTGTTGCATTAAGAAATTTTTTTGACCGTTGATTTTTGTAAATAAGAGGAAGAGCCATGAGCCAAAATGCGTACAAAGATGCATTCAAAACCCTGAAGGATTTTAAAATTTCAGACACAAAGAAAGGCAAGTTCTTTTCTCTGCCTGCACTGGAAAAAAATCTCGGCGTAAATATCTCACGCCTGCCAGTCTCCATTCGCATCGTGCTGGAATCAGTGCTGCGCAACTGTGATGGTAAAAAAGTTACAGAAGAGCATGTCAAACAATTGGCTAACTGGAGTGCTACTGCTGCCCGCACTGACGAAATCCCTTTCGTGGTTTCTCGCGTAGTACTGCAAGACTTTACTGGCGTACCCTTGCTGGCCGACTTGGCTGCCATGCGCAATGTGGCTGCCAAACAAGGTAAAAATCCAAAAAATATTGAGCCTTTGGTACCGGTTGACCTGGTAGTTGATCACTCAGTACAAATCGATCATTTCCGTGAAAAGAAAGCGCTGGACCTGAACATGAAACTGGAATTCCAACGCAATAACGAGCGTTACCAGTTCATGAAATGGGGCATGCAGGCATTTGACACTTTTGGCGTGGTTCCCCCAGGCTTTGGCATTGTTCACCAGGTTAACCTGGAATACTTGGCACGTGGCGTCCACAAAGTCAAAGATGCCAAGAAAAATGAAATTTTCTATCCAGATACACTGGTAGGCACTGATTCCCATACCACCATGATCAATGGTATCGGCGTAGTTGGCTGGGGCGTTGGTGGTATCGAGGCAGAAGCTGGCATGCTGGGCCAGCCAGTTTACTTCCTGACACCAGATGTAGTCGGCGTCAACCTGACAGGCGCACTGCGCGAAGGTTGTACTGCAACGGATCTGGTACTGACAATCACGGAATTGCTGCGCAAGGCCAAAGTAGTTGGCAAGTTTGTTGAATTCTTTGGCGAAGGCACACGCTCCCTGTCTCTGACAGACCGCGCAACCATCGCCAACATGGCACCTGAATACGGCGCGACCATGGGCTTCTTCCCGGTTGATGAAGCAACGATTGATTACTTCAAAGGCACAGGCCGCACCAAGGCAGAAATCGACGCATTCGAAGGCTATTTCAAAGCCCAGAAAATGTTCGGTATCCCTGCGGCTGGTGACATCGACTACACCACAGAAATTTCGCTGGATCTGTCCACAGTTGCTCCCTCCCTGGCTGGCCCTAAGCGCCCACAAGACCGTATCGAAATCGGCAATGTCAAATCCACTTTTGCAGACCTGTTCTCGAAACCAACTTCCGAAAATGGTTTCAACAAAAAAGCAGAAGACCTGGATGCTGTCTACACCAATACTGATGGTGTCAAAGTCAAGAACGGCGATGTACTGATCGCGGCAATTACTTCCTGCACCAACACATCCAATCCTAGCGTTTTGCTGGCAGCCGGCTTGCTGGCCAAGAAAGCAGTTGAAGCTGGTTTGAAAGTGGCCCCACACATCAAGACATCGCTGGCCCCTGGCTCGCGCGTTGTCACTAAATACCTGGAAGCAGCTGGCCTCTTGCCTTACCTGGAAAAACTGGGTTTCGGCGTCACAGCCTATGGTTGCACGACCTGTATCGGCAATGCTGGCGATCTGACACCTGCGATGAATGAGGCAATTGCCTCCAACGACATCGTGGCATCTGCCATCTTGTCTGGCAACCGCAACTTTGAAGCACGTATACACCCGAATATCCGCTCCAACTTCCTGGCCTCCCCTCCTTTGGTTGTTGCTTATGCTATCGCTGGCAACATGACCAGAGACCTGATGACAGAGCCAGTGGGTCGCGTCAAAGGCAAGGACATTTTCCTGGGCGACATCTGGCCGACCAGCGCAGAAATCAACAAACTGATGAAGTATGCGATGAATTCCAAGACTTTCAAGGAAAACTACGCAGACGTTAAAGGCGCACCAGGCAAGCTGTGGGAAAACATCAAGGGTGTCGCTGAAGGTCAAGTATATAACTGGCCTGCATCCACCTACATTGCTGAGCCACCATTCTTTGCTGACTTTACGATGGAACCAAAAGCGGCCGCGACTGGCATCACTGGTGCACGCGCATTGGGTGTGTTCGGCGACTCCATCACGACTGACCATATCTCCCCAGCCGGCTCCATCAAGGAATCCAGCCCTGCAGGTAAATGGCTCAAAGAAAACGGCGTTCTGAAAGCCGATTTCAATTCCTACGGTTCACGTCGTGGTAACCATGAAATCATGATGCGCGGCACATTTGCCAACGTGCGCATCAAAAATCTCATGATCCCGGCCAAGGAAGATGGTTCCCGCGTTGAAGGCGGCGAAACTTTGTTCCAGCCAACCGGCGAACCTATGGCCATCTATGACGCAGCAATGAAATATGTTGCTGACGGCGTACCAACCATGATTTTCGGTGGTGAAGAATACGGCACAGGCTCTTCCCGCGACTGGGCAGCAAAAGGTACACAATTGCTGGGCGTCAAAGCGGTAATCGCACGTTCTTTTGAACGTATCCACCGCTCCAACCTGGTTGGCATGGGCGTATTGCCACTGCAATTTATCGGCACTGACAGTGTCGATACTTTGGGTATCACAGGGAATGAATCTTTCGACCTGAAAGGCATAGAAGATGAAATCAAGCCTCAGCAAGAAGTGACCCTGGTCATCAACCGTGCCAACGGTGAAAAACAAGATGTCAAAGTCTTGTTGCGCATAGATACACCTATCGAGGTTGATTACTATAAACACGGTGGCATCTTGCCATTTGTATTGCGTCAATTGCTGGCGGCCTAAGCTATAGAAGCAAATCCATTCCTGCTGGCAGGGATGGATTAAAAAAGGTGAATTTCTCAGGAAATTCACCTTTTTTCTTTGGTTTTTCTTTCAATGCATGAGCATGCAAGAATGATGTAAGCAAGTTCATCTAAGCTTAGTTCATCTTAAAAATTTAACTCTGGAGACAATTATGTGGAAAATTCTCGTCGGCTTTATTATTTTTGCAGCTGCTGGCCTGTTCCTGATTTTTAAAGGAGGCGATAAAGTCGATATGCAAGGTGAAGCTGCAGGCCATAACCCGACCGAAGTCCATTCAACTTCTGCCAGTGCATCAGCACCTGCCCCGGCTAGTTTGCCAGCAGCAGCATCCCAAGCAAGTACGACAGCCGCACCAGCGTCTGACGCGGCGGCAAGTAGCGCCAGCAAATAAGCCGATAAGACAAAGGCTGCAGGCTTGCAGTCTTTTCTCTAGTTCAGCATAGTCAAAGCCTGCTGCATATCAGCTATCAGGTCTTGTGTGTCTTCCAGACCTATATTGAAACGCACCAAAATCCCGGATTCAGGCCAGTTGGTACGCATATGCTGTATGCGATAGGGTATGCATAGGCTGTGCGCCCCACCCCAGCTATAACCCAGCTTGAACAATTTCAGACTATCGACAAAGCGGTCAGTTTGCTCTTCACTAAACTTCGCATCAAACAACACAGAAAATAAGCCCCCCGCACCAGTAAAGTCACGTTGCCAGATGTCATGTCCAGGGCAATCTGGCAAGGCTGGATGCAAAACCGTGCTGATTTCTGGGCGAGTTGCCAGCCAGGAAGCAATTTTGCGCGCACTTTGATCGTGTGCATTGAAACGTAGTTGCAGTGTCGGCAAATTGCGCAGGACCAGATAGACATCATCCATACCCACGCCAAAACCCAGCCGCATGTGCGCCATTTGTAGCCGGGCATTGAGTGCCTCGTCACGGGTAATGACTGCCCCCATCAATACATCTGAACCACCACTTTGATATTTAGTCAGCGCCTGCATGATGATATCCACACCGTGGTCAAAAGCTGCAAATGCAATGCCTGCCGACCAGGTATTATCCAGAGCCACCAGCACACCACGCGCATGGGCAACTGCGCATATCGCAGGCACGTCCGGCACCTCCATCGAGACCGAGCCTGGTGCCTCCACCCAGATCAGGCGGGTGCGTTCTTCTATCAAAGCGGCGATGCCAGCACCTATTAAAGGATCGTAGAAGCTCACACTGATACCAAAACTACGCGACAGCCATTCAGCCTGATCGCGGCTGGGGCCATACACATTATCCGGTATCAATACATGATCACCGCTTTGCAGGAAAGCCATATTCACCAGTGTGATCGCTGCCAGACCACTGGGCGTCAACAGGCAATGCTCGCCCTTCTCTATTTCTGCCAGCCTGGCTTCCAAGGTAAAACTAGTGGGCGTGCCATGCAAGCCATAGGTATAAGACGATTTGTCCAGCCAGCTACGTTCGCGCATGGTGGCAACCCTGTCAAACAAGACTGTGGATGCATGATGGATGCCGACTGGAAAAGCAGCAAAGCCTTCCGGTGCTTCATACTCGCTATGAACAATACGGGTATTGAACCCTGGCTCTGGTTTAGTGTTTTCTGACATGCTGATTCCTGATTCCCGATTCGCAAGCAACTCAAAATGAGTTCATTGTATCTGGAGCATGTTAGCGCAAATGTAGCACATCACTCCATGATGGCAAAAAAGACGCTTGCCGCGTCTTTTTGGGGTATCACTGACTTCAAAGGAACAAGCCTATGACAGCAAATGAGTTGATCTATTTTTTTTGAGAACTCGTTAATCATTTCACTTTCCGTCAATTTGACATTGCTGACAACACCATCATCAAGCAAAATTTTTCTGGCAATAAGATCATTACCTGAAGCCAAAATCGTAAAATGTGACGCTCCTTTTACCGACAGAAATTGGATATTGGGATTGCTGGATTTGCTACGTAGTGATTCCAAAGAATCGATATTGCCATCTACCCCTTCGATAATGAATAAAGGGCTTTGGACAGATGGTAGCCAGTAATAGGGCGCACGTGACACCTGCTCTGCATAGCTGATCTTGTCGAAATTAACAGGTATCATGTTTCCGTAGTCACGCAAATTGGCAACCGGACCAAATGAAAAAACTGCCCTGAATCGTTTACTGGCTTCTGCAGTCATCAATACCAGAGTACCGCCAGTACTATGGCCTCCAAGATAGATTCGGGCCGGATCAACCCAAGGTTGTTGCGCCAAATAATCGGCCGCTGCCAACACATCATCGATCTCACCAAAGTGCGCTTCATGTTTGCCCGGATTGTCATTACCGCCACGCAAAGTTGGGAACATCATCACAATACCTGCTTTGCGATAGGCTGCCGCAGATTGATCATTTGCTCTCGGCTTGGCCTTTGACAAGGATGTTCCATCAATTGAATTACTATCGCCACCAGTAATCCAGATTATGGCTGGGTGTTTTTTTCCGTCTTTAGGATCTGAAGTCAACATAGCGGCAAGCTGCCCCACTGCTGACTGATAGCGTACGGCCTTAAACACATTGTCTGGTGAGTTGCCTACCGGGCTACGATAGTCGCCGTCATAACTTACCTGAGTCTTGAACTGCTTGCGAAATGTAGCAAAGGATGCAGGATTTGGCGCGCTATCAGCAAGTGCAAATTGAGAAACTGAAGCCGATAGTAAAGCAAGTGCACAGAATTTTCGTACGGTAAGCATTTTTAAGGGTCAGGAAAAAATCACAAAGAGATAGGTCGGACATTGCAGACGTACTACACGTCTGCAATCATTCGATGAGTTTGATGACAGTGCATGGCTAGAGCACCAAACCTAAAACTTTATTTAGCGGAGGAAGCTTTGACTTTCCTTGTTTTGGAAGGTGGCAACAATTCCAGCACAAATTCCTTGCTGACTTTGCCATCGTCTGATTGCCAGACGCCGCGTATCACATTATCCTTGAGCTCGCCATCCCATTGACCAGAGACATCTACGCCGTCCTCTGACTCTTCCATACTGAGTTTGTTTTTACTGACTTCTCCTGCCAGCAAAATTTGCTTCCCATTATTGCGCTTGCCACCTGCAACAACATAAGAGCCTTCGACACTGTCACGGTCTTCGGGTTTGGGCTGTATGTGCATACGGATTTTGTCACTCCCCATGGTGCCACGCAATTCAATTGCACCGGAAAAAAAAGGATTGGACATGGGCGCAAAGCCTGATTTCACAGCAGGAACAGGTTCGGACTTATCTTCAGCCTGAGCATGCACTGCAAACCCAGACAGCAGAGTCAGTGGCAATAAAACTAAACGTAAAAATCTCATCAGACTGCTTCGCCCCACAGATCATGGGCATCAGCCGCAGTAATTTTTACTTCAACGAATTCACCAACCTTGAGTTTACGGTGTGGTTCGAAAGGTGGCTTCACATAGACGACGCCATCAATCTCAGGCGCATCAGCAGAACTGCGGCCTACGCCACCGCTGCGATCCAGTGAATCGATCAGCACGCGCATGGTTTTGCCTATCTTGGATTGCAGGCGTTTTTTGGATATGCCTTCCTGCAATTCCATAACGCGACGGCGGCGATCTTCGCGAACCTCATCTGGCAATTGATTGGCGATTTCATTGGCGGTTGCGCCTTCGACTGGCGAATAGGCGAAGCAACCCAGACGGTCAATTTCAGCTTCTTTCAGGAAATCGAGCAGATACTCAAACTCTTCCTCTGTCTCACCTGGAAAGCCGGCGATGAAGGTAGAGCGTATCGTGATTTCAGGGCACATTTCACGCCATGCCTTGATACGTTCTATATTTTTTTCGCCACTGGCTGGACGCTTCATGCGCTTCAACACGTCAGGGTGAGCATGCTGCAAAGGAACGTCCAGGTAAGGCAGGACATGTCCATTGTTCATGAAAGGAATGATCTGGTCTACATGCGGATACGGATAGACATAATGCAGGCGCACCCAGGCATCATACTGCTTGGCCAACTCACCCAAGGCCTCTACCAATTGCGTCATATGTGTTTTGACCGGCTTGCCGTTCCAGAAACCCACGCGGAACTTCACATCAACGCCATAGGCACTGGTGTCCTGGGAAATCACCAGCAATTCCTTGACACCGGCCTTGAACAGGTTTTCTGCTTCCATCATCACATCGGCAATCGGGCGGGATACCAAGTCGCCACGCATGGAGGGGATAATGCAGAAGCTGCAACGATGGTTGCAGCCTTCGGATATTTTCAGGTAAGCGAAATGCTTGGGCGTCAGTTTGACGCCTTGTGGAGGCACTAAATCCATAAAGGGCTCATGCGGCTTTGGCAAATGCTTATGCACTGCCGCCATGACTTCGCCGACTGCGTGCGGGCCAGTCACCTCAAGTACTTTGGGGTGTATGGACTGTATCATGTCCTTGCCATCAGCACCTTTTTTAGCGCCCAGACAACCGGTCACAATCACCCTGCCATTTTCAGCCAAAGCCTCGCCTATTGCATCCAGCGATTCCTGTACGGCGGCGTCAATGAAGCCGCAGGTGTTGACGATGACCAGGTCAGCACCATCATAGGATTTGGCAGTGTCATAACCCTCAGCACGCAATTGGGTCAGGATTTGTTCGGAATCGACGAGAGCCTTCGGACAACCCAGGGACACAAATCCCACCTTGTGGGTAGCAGGCATTTCTTGACGACGAATTTCTGAGATAGACATATGGGATAATTAATAGCAAAAAGGGTACAAAAGCGAATCCGGTATTGTACCCTTTTTGCCAGCCCAACTTGCCGCATCTGCTATTAATTTCCTGAAGAATCAGGGGCTTAAGTCAGAATACTAACCTGTTCAAGCTGTATTTTATTTATTGTTTATTTACTTTTTATTCACATCTTCAGGATTGAACGGGAAGACATTGAACATGTTTTTTGTCTGGCTTTGCATTTGTTCTTGCATTTGCACAAACAAATTCTTGCTCTGTTCTATGTAGTTGCCCATCATGCCCTGCATCATCGGGCCCTGAACATTCATGAACTGGGTCCACATTTCAGGGCTGAAAGGCTTGCCTTCATAGATGCCCTTGGAATTCTCGGCCAGTTTGTTCTGGATATCGATAAAGGCCTGGACGTTTTTTTCCAGATAATTACCCATCATGCCTTGCATGGCATGACCATAATAGCGAATGATTTGCGACAATACGACGCTGGAAAACATCGGTGAACCGCCCGCCTCTTCTTCCAGAATGATTTGCAACAGTATGCTGCGCGTCAAATCTTCGCCAGTTTTTGCATCGACTACCGCGAAATCATCGTTTTCCAATACAAACTGTTTGACGTCGACCAACGTGATATAGCTACTGGTTTGCGTGTCGTACAGACGACGGTTAGGATATTTCTTGATCAGATGCTGTGTTGATTTTTTTGCGCTATTCATTGAGATCTCAGTTAAACACTTCGATATCCTGCCACTTGATGAGGAGCACTCGTCAAAGTAGCACAGACTATTCACGCAAACATGATTTCATATTCTGGCACGACCAAAACAGCTTTCATGTTTGTCCCCTTTTTTATTTGCATCTTATATTCTGCAGCCTGCAAAAGATATGCCCATCGAAATCTTGCGACTCGGATGGGCATATTTTACCGCACTGCAGAAGAAAGACAGCAATCAGGGAGGCTAAAAAGCCAATTTAAAAAATTTATTCTAATTCCCGGCAGTTTCTAAGAACTTGTTTACGATCTGTAGCGAGCGTCAGCGGGGTGAAGAGTAACGCAAAAAGCGGAATGTACACTAGTACATGAGCATTTTGAGCAACACATGAGCCTCGATCACGCATGCGCAGGAAGATCGGAAACAGGTTCAGAGGAATGGCGGTGATTAGCCCATATGCAAACCACCATTGATGGAGAAGTCTGAGCCAGTAGCATAACCACCTTCATCAGATGCAATCCAGGCAACAATAGAAGCAATTTCTTCAGGCTCAGCCAGACGCTTGACGGGGATACCAGCAACAATTTTTTCCAATACATCAGGACGTATAGCCTTGACCATGTCAGTACCAACATAGCCTGGGGAAACCGTATTGACAGTCACACCCTTGGTCGCCACTTCCTGCGCCAGGGCCATGGAGAATCCATGAATGCCAGCTTTAGCAGTAGAGTAATTAGTTTGTCCAAACTGACCTTTTTGACCATTAACGGAGGAAATATTGATGATACGACCCCAACCGCGGTCTACCATACCATCGATGACTTGCTTGGTGACGTTGAACAGGGAATTCAGATTGGTATCCATGACTGCATCCCAATCTCCCTTGCTCATCTTGCGGAACTGGCCGTCACGGGTGATGCCAGCATTATTCACCAGCACATCCACTTCACCAATTTCTGCCCTGACCTTTTCAAAAGCTGCTCTGGTTGATTCCCAATCCGACACATTTCCTTCAGAAGCGTGAATATCAAGGCCTTCAGCACGCATATCTGCCAGCCATTTATCTTTACGGGCTGAATTAGGGCCACAACCAGCAACTACTGTATAACCATCTCTGCACAAACGTCTGCAAATTGGAGTTCCAATACCACCCATACCACCAGTTACATAAGCAACACGTTTTGACATATTTGTTCTCCTAATTGAAATTTTTATTACTTAACAACAAACCTTCAATCTGCTCTTACCTTCACGTAACGCCCTGGTGCAGCTTCAATCGCCGGGAAATCTGCATTACCAGGGATCGTTGGTATTTTTACCATTTTACCACCATGTTCCGCCAAAAAGGCCGACCATTCTGGCCACCAGCTACCTGGGTGTTCGGTAGCGCTTGCCAGCCAACTTTCTGAATCCAGGCCAGTTTGCTCATTGGTCCAGTAACTTCTTTTTTTCTTGGCCGGAGGATTGACCACACCAGCGATATGGCCAGAAGCACCCAGTACAAAACGGTTCCTGTTTTTATGACGGGGATTTAGCAAAGCCGTGGAAGCGTAAGCTGCCTGCCAAGGGACAATATGATCTTCACGGGAACCATAGACAAAGCAAGGCGCGTCTATTTTGCCAAGATCAACCTTGCTGCCTGCCACTGTCAACGCACCTGGCTGCTTGAGCTTGTTTTCCAGATAGGTATTGCGCAGATACCAGCAAAACATGGGGCCAGGTAAGTTGGTGCTATCCGCATTCCAATACAAGAGATCAAATGGTGGCGGTGCTTCACCCTTGAGGTAATTTGACTGAACATAATTCCAGACCAAGTCATTCGCTCGCAGGCTGGAGAACGTACTAGCCAGGTCTTTACCAGGCAAAATCCCGCGGCTACCTATTGTTTGCTCACGCATCTTGACTTGCATTTCGTCGACGAACACATCCAGCACACCAGTCTGTGTAAAGTCGAGCAAAGTGGTCAATAAGGTCAAGCTACTGGCCGGATGTTCGCCACGCGCCGCCAATACAGACAAGGCTGTAGAAACAATCGTGCCGCCTACGCAAAAGCCGAATGTATTGATCTTGTCTTGCTTGCTGATCTTTTGCACGACCTTGATAGCCTGTATGGCACCATCTTCGATATAGTCATTCCAGCTGACTTCAGCCATGCTTTCGTCCGGATTTGCCCATGACACCAGGAAAACTGTATGCCCCTGATCAACTGCATAACGCACAACCGAGTTCTCAGGTTGCAAATCCAGGATATAGAATTTATTGATGCAAGGTGGCACCATCAGCAACGGGCGCTGATGAACAGTCTTGGTGGTTGGCTGATATTGAATCAATTGGAACAAACGGTTTTCATACACCACCGTGCCAGCTGAGGTAGCGACATTCTTACCGACTTCAAAGGCAGATTCATCTGTCTGGGAGATACGGCCTTTTTGCATGTCGGCCAGCATTTGGGTAATGCCCTTGGCCAGGCTCTCGCCTTTACTCTCTATCAGTTTGCTTTGCGCTTCTGGATTGGTGACAAGAAAATTAGCCGGCGACATGGCATCAATCATTTGCTGCACTGCAAAACCGATTTTCTGTTTTGTCTTGATTGGCGCCTGAACAGACTCAGCCATGGCCATCAAAAATCGCGCATTCAAAAGATAAGAGGCCGCACTATAAGAGTGCATGGCATGGTTATGCCAGTCCGGGGCAGAAAAACGCCTGTCATTCAAATCAGGAATTTTGGATATGGCAAAGTCTTGCCATAGCTTGCCAAACTCTTGCATATACTCCGTTTGCAAGCGCGTCATTGTGGCTTGGTCTATCTGCGCCCCCAAATCCTTCAGCATGTCTGCCGCCGGCATAGGGTTCATCGTTGCGGCAGGTTTCATCCACTCCTGCCATTTATCTTGATTCACTAGCTGTGACATCCACTCGGAGTACATAGCTTGAGGATCGAAAGTCTTCATGCGTGCCTCCTGATTTTCGCGTATCGTTTCGAAATAATTTTAAGCTTTCTTTCCCTGATTAATGTGGCCGCAATACAATTCCCGTTATTGCAAATGCCCACCCAATACTCACAATAATAAATAAGGTCTTTTTATGTATATCGTCGCAATCGCCTGGATTTATGTCGTACTGATGATGTCAATCACAGAGCACTCTGTTATTGCAGGCATCATGACTTTCCTCTTGTATTGCGTTTTTCCTTTAACAATAGTTTTATACCTGATGCGTACACCACAGCGCAAGCGTGAACAACGGGAAAAACAAGCTGCACTGCAAAAACAATCTGGAACTCCAACAGTTTCAGGTGACCATCAACAAGCAGAAACAAAAGCAGATTAATCCAAACATTTTGTTAATTTGGTGCTATCCAGATCAGGCTGGCCATTCTTCCGGTAACTCTGTCACGGCGATAAGAATAAAATTCCGCAACTTCGGTCACCGTGCAGCGGTCACCACCAGCAACCTGACTAAGACCTATGTCATTGAGCAATTTTCTTGCCAGTCCATACAAATCAGCCAGATATTTTTCCGAACCATCCTGGCTGGCTTCAGCTTCAAAATAAGCCTGCACATCAGGAACCTGCGCAGCAAAAACATCCAATACATCGCGCCCAACCTCAAATTCTTGCGGCCCTATCGCCGGACCAAGCCAGGCGATAATTTCTTGCGCACCCTTGGCACGCATGGCTGTCACAGTATTTTGTAACACTCCTGATGCCAAACCACGCCAGCCCGCATGCGCTGCTGCAACCACCTTACCAGAAACGTCAGTGAATAAGACGGGTAAACAATCCGCAGTTAACACTGCGCAGACCTGGCCAACTTGCGTACTGAGCACGGCATCGCCGATATTGCCAGCAGCGAGATCAGCCGCATCAAGTATTATATTGCCATGCACTTGTGATAAGAATATGACATCTGAAGGCAATAGCAGATTTAATTTATCCCGATTATGTTTTACTGCGACCGGGTTGTCGTTGACATGGTCACCGAGATTGAGGCCAGCGCTGCCGGCCGCTTCTCCATAGGGACCATTGCTGAACCCGCCGTGACGGGTAGTGGTGAACGCCCGCACGGCGGCGGGCGCATGCTGCCAGTTGGGCAGCACTACCGGGAAAGGAGCAAGTGCAGTTAGGACCTTGCTGTCCGATTTCATACTGTCTGTATGCCAGCCTGCAGCAGCAATGCTGCGAAGTCATCAGCCAACGGGATTTCCCACTCCACATGCTCACCTGTGGTCGGGTGCGTCAAACCTAGCTTGCGCGCTTGCAATGCCTGGCGATTAAAGAAACGCGCCAGATGCTGCTTGCCATACAAAGGATCGCCAACCAAAGGAAAACCTAATGACAACATATGCACACGTATCTGATGAGTGCGACCAGTTTCGAGTTGGCAGGCCACCAGACTGACAGGAAATTTTTCCAGCATACCAGCTGCTACACGCTGGAAATGCGTGACTGCTGGTTTGGCGAGCATGCTTTGTGAAACTGCCATCTTGATACGATCACGCGGATGTCTGGCCATAGGCGCATCTACTGTACCTGACAAATTAGGTGTACCCCATACCAGCGCATTATATTCACGTTTGACTGTCCTGTCCTGCAACTGGCGCACCAGTTCAGTATGGGCAATCAGGGTTTTTGCGACGACCATCAGGCCAGAGGTATCTTTATCCAGCCTATGGACGATGCCGGCACGCGGCACGCCCAGCAAAGCAGGCCAACGATACAGTAAGCCATTCAGCAAAGTACCTGACCAGTTACCAGCTGCCGGGTGCACTACCATATCAGCCGGTTTATTGATGACCAGAATGTCATCATCTTCATACACCACGTTCAAAGCGATGTCTTCAGGCGCATAAGCACCTTCGTCAGGCGCTGCTTGCGGCTCAATAATGATTTTTTCATCACCCAACATGGTCATTTTGCCACGACCTGGTTTGCCATCAACACTGACAAAGCCCGCCTCTATCCATTGCTGGATGCGACTTCTGGAATATTGGGGAACCAGTTTGGATAAAGTCTTGTCCAAACGCTCACCACAGGCTTCTGATGTGAGCTTTAATTCTATGTTTTCGACTATCGGCGAAAAATCTTCGTCCGCTTCGGCGCTATCATTCAGCTCTTCAAATTCAGTCTCCAGGTCGGAATCTGACAAAATCACTGTAGTAGTTTGTTTCACATTTTTTGCCATCGGCTATAATCCGTAAATTGTTTTCATGCTCACGCACAAATTTATGCACATTAAATCTTTGAAATTGCTGGTTCTGGCTGTTGCCGCGTCCTTAAGTTTAAGCGGCTGCGGGGTGTTTGGCGAAAAAGGCGATGAGACCAGAACCTGGTCAGCATCAAAATTATACGCTGAAGCAAAAGACGAAATGTCTAGTGGGAGCTATGAAAGAGCAGTTCAGTACTTTGAAAAGCTGGAATCTCGCTTCCCTTTTGGTACGTATGCACAACAAGCTCAAATGGAAACTGCCTACGCTTATTACAAGCAAGGCGATCAAGCCCAGGCATTGGCGGCTGTTGAACGTTTCATCAAGTTGCACCCAAATCATAGCCACGTAGACTATATGTACTATTTGCGCGGCGTCATCAATTTCAATGACCAGGTCGGTTTATTGAATTTCTTGGCCAATCAGGATATTACTGAACGCGACCCAAAAGCCTCCCGCGACTCTTTCGACGCCTTCAAACAACTGGCAACCCAGTTCCCAGACAGTAAGTATACGCCAGACGCGATCTTGCGCATGAAATATCTGGTGAATGCCCTGGCACAATACGACGTGCACGTGGCCCGCTATTATTTGCGCCGCGGTGCCTACCTGGCAGCGGCCAACCGCGCCCAGGCAGCAATCAAGGAATATCCAGATGCACCTTCCATTGAAGAAGCGATGTTTATCCTGATACGCTCTTACGATGCCATGGGTATGACAGAGTTGCGCGATGACGCCAACAGAGTGTTCCTGCAAAACTTCCCGAAAAGTGACTACCTGACAGGCAAAGGTAAGGCAAATACCGCATGGTGGAAATTCTGGTAGATCCGCAAATTTCTGCATCCACCAGTTCGACTGACGGTCTGGTGGATGTTGATTTTGCATCTTAATCTTCAATTTTTCGGCGAAATACCCAGCTGAGCTTGGTCGATTCTTCTTCGCAATAGGTATACCCCTCCTCGGAAAAGGCTTTCAAGTCTTCGACCTTGCGTATCGCATGCTGCGCACTATACTTGGCCATTAAGCCCCTGGCGCGTTTTGCATAGAAAGAAATGATTTTGTATTGACCATTCTTCCAATCCTTGAAAACTGGAGAGATCACTGGTGCGCCCAATAAAGCTGGCTTGACAGCTTTAAAGTACTCATCCGAAGCCAGATTCACCAAATTCTTGGATTTTTGTTGCTCAATAACATCACTCAATAACAAACTTATTTTATCTCCCCAAAAGGCATATAAATTTTTACCGTGAACGTTATTGAGTCTTGTTCCCATTTCCAGGCGGTATGCTTGCAAGGCATCAAACGGCCTCAACAAACCGTACAAACCAGACAAAATGCGCACATGATTTTGTAAGTACTTTAACTGTGACGCAGTGAGGCTGGCAGCATTCAGCCCCTCGTAAACGTCGCCATTAAACGCGAAAACTGCCTGCTTGCTATTCAATGGCGTCGCTTGCACCTGCCAATCGGCAAAGCGTTGGACATTAAGTTGCGCCAGGGCCGGCGAAATGCCCATCAAGTCCGCCAATTGTTCGGGCTTATAGGTCCTCGCAATGGCTATCAGCTCGTTGGCTTCGTCCAAAAAATGGGGAGTGGTCACCGTTCTGGTCTTTACGACTGTGTCAAAGTCCAGGCTCTTGGCTGGAGATAATACAATGAGCATAAATTGAATATAAATGACAAAAATGACCGACATCATACCTAAGCGCGTAGTGATTGACACCAATGTATGCCTGGATTTATTTGTATTCAAAGATTCCAGATGGTCTGTTTTGCTCCAGGGCCTAGGCAGTGGGCAGTTGCAGGCAATAACACGCGCAGACTGTCGCGATGAATGGATAGCTGTACTCAATTACCCCCACCTTGCAGCCAGACACGAAAATGCTACAGCGGTCACTGCAGTGTTTGATGCATACATCAATTGCCTCTCGCCCGCTGGCACCGGATGTAAACTCCCAGTCTGTAGTGACAAAGATGACCAGAAGTTCCTGGAAATTGCGCGCGACGCACAGGCAGATGTATTAATCACCAAAGACAAGGCTTTACTCAAGCTCGCCAGAAAAATGAAGCAAGCGGAAATGTTCAGGATAGAGACTCCAGAACAATTTTTGCGAACTTACGTAAAAGAATGTGACAAAACTGCATCGTGACCAACAAAAGGATGACAAATTTTATTACTCTGAGTTATTCTTCGGTAATGTCCTGCTACTATGAACGAGAGCAAAAAGCAGTCTTGTTCATGCATTAAATTAAACCCGAATTTATTGAAATTAAATTGGGAAAATGACCGGAGTCCATGCGGAATCTTAGTATCTGAATGGCGGCTACATCAGATAATTTCTGCATACTCTCGCTGACACACCATGACATTCGTGAATGTTTTACACAATGATCAATGCGATTATGGAGAACAAAGGACTATGACCGATTCAGCAGATGATCTGGACGCATTGTTTGAGGAAATGGCCAATCAGCGCCTGGAAACCAATGTAGCCACCGCGACTTCCGAAGAGACTCCGCCCGCCACGAGCAGCGCTTCACCATTGCAGGAAGCCCCTCCTGTCAAATTCAATCTTCATGGTGGCGACGCTGACTCTAGCCTGCCAATGTTTGATCGTTTGGGCGGGCTAGTGAGAATGTTGCACGACTCCATGCGCGAGTTGGGCTATGACCGATCTCTGTCTGATGTCGCAGTACAAATCGCGGATGCTCAGGGCAGACTGGAATATGTCGCCACCCTGACCGAGCAGGCAGCCAACAAAGTCTTGAATGCAACAGACTTGGGCATGCCCGAACAAGATGAACTGGCAAAAAAAGCCAAATCCATGGACGCGCGCTGGACAGAATTATTCGATGGCAAACTCAGCGTTGAAGAATTCAAGTCTCTCGCAACCGACTCCAAAGCCTTTGCCAACGTTGTACTGACTGCTACAGATGCTGAAAAAGCGCGCCTGTTGGATATCATGATGGCGCAGGACTTTCAGGATCTGACTGGCCAGCTAATTAAAAAAGTGGTCGCCATCAATAAACGTGTGGAACACGAGCTTGCACAGATACTCCTGGATAATGCACCATCTGATCTGAAAGAAAAAGCAGTAGAATTGATGGAAGGCCCTTCCGTCCCGAACGCAGCTTTGGAACAGGATGATGTAGATAACCTACTTGATAGTCTGGGCTTCTAATGGATGACATGCTCAAAGAATTTGTCGTCGAAGCGCTCGATCTGGCGACCAATGTAGAAGAACATCTACTGTCACTCGAGCGCAATCCCGGCGACATGAATACGCTCAATGCCGTATTCCGGTCGTTCCATACAATCAAGGGTGGCGCAGGCTTCATGAATTTGAGCGCCATGGTGTCGGCATGCCACTTGACCGAAAATCTCTTCGACGCTTTGCGCACAGGCCAAGTACCTGTCACGCCAGAAGCCATAGAAGCAGCGCTTGAAGCCAGTGGCTTTGTAGCTGACCAGCTGACAGCGCTGAATAATGGTACTGAGCCGGACAAATTGTCCACCATGCCCAAGTCACTGGAAAAAATGTTGACTGATGCCATAGAAATGAAGGGTGTCAGCAAGAAACCAGCAGCAGCCAAAGCAAAAACGCCAGAAGCACCCAAAGCCGAAGTAAAAGCTGCAGCTCCGGAGGCTAAAAAAGCTGAAATCGGTGAAGTCGACTGGAATGCTTACTACCGTGCTGTGACGCCACCTGGCACCCTGCCCGAAGATGTAGTCGAGACAGAAGCCGAGGAAGCACAGACAGAAGAGGTACATGCGCCAACACCAAGAGAAGAAACAGAAGCTGTCAAATCTTCACTCTCTGGAGGAGAAGTCAAGCAAAATGCGCCTGCCAAAGAAGAAAGTATACGTATTGATGCGGTCAAGTTGAATGTCTTGCTCGAAGTTGCAGGCGAATCTGTGCAAGCCGCCAATCAGGCCGCTGTACTTCTGGAAAAACTCTCGCAATTCAAGTTTGATGGGCAAGCTGCGCCCTTGATGTCAGCTTTGACAGAGACACTGACCCGAGCATCCCGCTATTCAACCGAGTTGCAACGTGCCACACTTGCAACCCGCATGCAACCAGTGGGACGTTTGTTCCAGAAGTTCCCCAGATTGATCAGGGAACTGGCACGTGACCTCGGTAAAGAAGTAGACCTGAACATTGCTGGTGCCGAGACTGAAGTGGATCGTGTTGTTGTTGACAGCTTGTACGACCCGCTGGTGCACATGTTGCGCAATGCGCTTGATCACGGTATAGAAACTGCGGAAGAACGCATCAATGCCAACAAGTCGCCGCGCGCCACGATTTCATTGAAAGCATGGCAGGAAGCCAGCAGCGTCATGATAGAAGTGACGGATGATGGTAAAGGTATGGATGCACAGAGGCTACGTGATAAGGCTGTCTCCAAAGGATTGATCAACATCCATGATGCCCGTACCGATGACGAAGCCTTCCAACTAGTATTCTTGCCAGGATTCTCTACCAAGGAAGTCGCATCCAGCGTATCTGGCCGCGGTGTTGGTATGGACGTGGTAAAAACCGCTGTGGAACGCCATCGCGGCGCAATACGCATTGCCTCTCAACTGGGAACAGGAACCACCTTTCTGATACGCTTGCCCATTGAGCTGTCTATCGTGCCAACCATGCTGGTCCGTACTGATGGTGCCTCACTGGCATTGCCAATGGCAACTGTACAGCGCGTGGTTGAATTGCCAGAAACATTTGAAAGCGTAGGCGGCCAACCGGTATTACGTGATCTTGGCAGACCTTTGCCAGTAAAATCATTGGGCAAGATATTGGGCTACACGCCGGCATCAGAAAGAGTTGGCATCGTCATTGCCGCCCCCAGCCCTTACATTCTGTCTGTCGATGCAGTTGATGGTACTGCTGATTTAGTCATCAAACCGCTAACCTGCATCAGCACACCAGGTATTACGGGTACTGCCCGCTCTGCTGAAGGTGAGCTGGTCCTTGTGATCAGCCTGTCCTTCCTGATTGACGGTTGCAAGACAAGGGAACGCATTACCGCCTGAGTTGCAGTGTTAATATAATAGCGAAGCACCTGATAAACGCATTTTGGCCAAATCTGTCAAAATGCGTTTATTCTTTTTATAGCCATACGGTACTTCATGACCACTCCCCCACTCTCTCTGCAGGATTTCGTGCTGGAGAATCAGTTTGCCGATCTTCCTCCGCATTTCCATACCCATCTTTCCGCCAGCCCTATAGACAAGCCTTATCTGGTGGCAGCCAGCGCTGAAGTTGCTGCGCAATTAAACCTGGATCGGACAAGCCTGAATTCACCTGAATTTCTTGACTATTTTTCCGGCAACCTCATCCTGCCTGGCAGCGAACCCTTGGCAGCCGTGTACTCGGGGCATCAGTTTGGTGTCTGGGCTGGTCAACTGGGTGACGGCCGCGCCTTGCTACTAGGCGGCAGGTCCCATGCTGATCAGTATCTCGAGATCCAGTTGAAAGGCGCAGGCATGACCCCCTATTCACGCATGGGTGACGGGCGTGCGGTATTGCGCTCTTCCATACGCGAATTTTTATGCTCGGAAGCGATGGCGGCGTTGAACATACCAACATCACGCGCACTGTGCGTCATCGGCTCAGACCAAATGGTTTTTCGCGAAACGCCAGAGACCAGCGCTGTCGTCGCCCGTGTAGCCCCAAGCTTTGTACGCTTTGGCTCTTTTGAACATTGGTATTACAACGACCGGATGGACGACCTGCGCTTGCTGGCCGATTATGTCATTGCACAGTCTTACCCTGAACTGCTGGCAGAAAGTAATCCCTACCAGGCATTGCTTTCCACCGTCACCACACGCACGGCTGAATTGATGGCGCACTGGCAGGCTGTTGGCTTTATGCACGGGGTCATGAATACGGACAATATGTCCATCTTGGGTCAGACTTTGGACTATGGCCCTTTCGGCTTCATGGAAGCCTACGATGAAAAACACATTTGCAACCATACCGACCAGCAAGGGCGCTACTCCTACCGCATGCAGCCAGCCATAGGCAACTGGAATTGCCAGGCTTTGGCGCAAGCTCTGTCCCCGCTCATAGGCAGTGTCGATGAAACCAATGCCGCACTGAGCCATTATCCGGCCATTTATCGCCAAAAATGGACTGCACTCATGCATCAAAAGTTTGGCCTGAAGACAGATCACGAAGGTGATCTGGACTTATTCGCTGGCTTTTTCACTTTATTGCAAAATAATCATGCCGACTTTACCCTGAGTTTCCGTCATTTAAGTAAGCTTTCAGATCATAAATCGACCAAGGATGAACTACTGCGTGATTTGTTTTTGGATAGAGATGGCCTGGACATGTGGCTGATTAATTATCGTGCTCGCCTGGCTATGGAACAAAGTGATGAACATACACGTCAAACCAGCATGTTGTCAGTCAATCCAAAATACATTTTAAGAAATTATCTTGCCCAAGTAGCGATAGAAAAAGCGCAAAAAAAGGATTTTTCAGAAGTCAGGAAATTATTGAGTATTCTGGGAAACCCGTATGACGAACAAGAGGAACATGATGACTATGCAGAATTGCCACCCGACTGGGCCAAACATCTGGAAGTCAGCTGTTCATCCTGATATGAAAAAGAAATGCAGAGGAAATTATGAGTAAAATCGTCAAATCGGATGCCGAGTGGAAAGCGCAGCTCAGCTCCATGGAGTATGAAGTCACCCGGCATGCAGCTACCGAACGTGCTTTCAGTGGCAAATTCTGGGACCACCATGAGGTCGGCACCTACACCTGCGTCTGTTGCAGCACCCCCTTATTCACTTCAGATGCTAAGTTTGATTCTGGCTGCGGATGGCCAAGTTACTTCAAAGCAATTAATCCAGCCTATGTGCGTGAGAAAATTGATACATCTCATGGCATGACGCGCACTGAGATATTGTGTAATATCTGCGACGCCCATCTGGGACATGTATTCCCGGATGGGCCACCACCTACGAGATTGCGGTATTGCATCAATTCCGCCTCCTTGAAATTTGACCCTGCAACCTAATTGTCTGTAAATGAAATTTCTCTTTGACATGTTTCCGGTAGTTCTTTTTTTTGTCACCTTTAAATGGGGTGAAAGAAATCCAGCTACTGCACAATCCCTGGTATCTGATTATTTTTCCAGCGTAGTATCAGGAGGCGTAACAAGCGCCGAACTGGCGCCTATATTGCTGGCAACAGCACTGACTCTGGTCGCGTCCATCTGTCAAATTGGCTATCTGATCTTGAGTCGTAAAAAAGTTGATGCCATGCTATGGATCTCCTTTATCATCATCATGGTGTTTGGTGGCGCGACATTGTACTTCCAGAGCGAAGCCTTTATTAAATGGAAGCCCACCGTGCTGTACTGGTGTTACTTTGGTGCTTTTGCCCTGGCTCAGCTTGTTTTCAAGAAAAACCTGATTCAAATGGCTATGGGCGAGCAAATCAAATTGCCTGAGCAAATCTGGACACGTCTCAGCTACGCCTGGATGCTTTTCTTCTTGCTCATGGGATTTATCAATCTGTATGTAGCATTTAATTTCTCTACAGATACCTGGGCAAACTTCAAATTACTTGCTGTTGTTGCCATCATGCCAGCATTTATCATCATCCAAAGTCTGTTTTTAGCTAAATACATGGAAGAACCAGCACAATGACACGTCAGGAGAAAATATTAGCGCGCCTGACGGAAACCTTGCAGCCTGCGCAATGTCAACTAATAGATGATTCCGAAGCACATCGCGGCCATGCTGGTGCCGCAGGCGGCGCAGGTCATTACAGTGTAAGAATAGTTTGTCAGCAATTTGAAGGACTAAACCGCATTTCCCGCCATCGACTAGTGTATGATGCCGTTGGCGATATGATGCAAACGGAAATTCATGCCCTCAATATCGTGGCATTGAGTCCGTCAGAGATAGCGACCTAAGCAGTTTATTTATAATCCGTTTTTTTTATTTTGTTATTTAGGAACAGACAATGACTTTTAAACCTGCTCATTTGCTGGTAGTACTTCTTGCAACTGCCCTCCCTGCAATGGCTCAAAATCTGGCTACGGTTAATGGCAAAGCAATCCCTGCCAGCCGTCTTGAAACATTAGTCAAACAAGTAACTGCTCAAGGACAACAGCAAGACAGCCCGCAATTGCGTGCCATGTTGAAGCAGGAACTGATCAACCGCGAAGTACTAATACAAGAAGCGGAAAAATCAGGATTAGCGAATAACGCTGAAGTAAAACAAGCCATCGAAGCAAGCCGTCAATCCATATTGGTACGTGCCCTGATGATAGAGCAATTGAAAAAGAGCCCTGTTAGCGATGCAGAAGTACAAGCAGAGTATGACAAGTTGAAAGCACAGGCTGGTGATAAAGAATATCACCTGTACCACATCTTGCTGGAGAAAGAAGATGACGCCAAAGCCGTTATCTCCAAACTGAAAGCCGGTGCCAAGTTCGAAGAACTTGCCAAGCAATCAAAAGATGCTGGCTCTGCTTCCAAAGGCGGCGACTTGGAATGGTCGACTCCTAATAACTGGGATCCAACTTTTGCAACAGCTGTAAAAGCCCTGCAAAAAGGTCAATTCACTGAAGCACCTGTGAAATCCCAAGCTGGCTTCCATATCATCAAACTGGATGATACCCGTACTGCAAAATTTCCTACTGTGGAAGAAGTCAAGCCTCAGTTTGTAGAAGGTTTGCAGCAGCAGCGCGTCCAGGCATATCAGCAAGCACTGATCAAAAAAGCCAAGATACAGTAATTCCATCTAGCTCTGCTTGATAAAAAAAGAGGTGCATATGCACCTCTTTTTTGCTTTCCACACCATGCTATTGGTACTTGCCAATTATGCTGTTCAACTTGCCATTACGCTGCAACTCAGCCAACCCCTTATCCAATTGCTCTATGATTTGTGCTGCCTGTGGGTGCTCTTTGCTCACGCCGAAATGCAAAGGGTACTTTTCTGTCTGCGGCAAACTGAGTATTTTATAAGTACTCATATCCAGAGGCAAAAGGCTCAGGCGGGCAAATCCCCACAATACTTCCTGCATGTCCACCACGATGTCGCAATGCCCGCGCTCTATCTTGCGCATCAAGCTTGTATAGCTGGTCGCCCCACTCTCTATCGCCGACGCAGGCAGTTTGGTGTAAAAAGTGGATGAGCCGTGCAACGAACATACTTTGTATTTTTCCAGATCACTGAGCGCTTGCAGGGGTGGCTGCGGGAAGCGCCTGGCAGAATACAGGTAGGACGGTGTGAGACTGTGATAACTACGCGAAAACAGGTAAATCTTCTCGCGTTCGGGATTCTTGAATATCGACATTACGATATCAAAACCCTCACGTGCCTGCACTTCAAACAGGCAACGCGCCCAGGGTCTGAGCTCTATCTTGGGATCGGCAAAGATACTTCGCATCACATCAGCGGACAGCCCCTCAACAGCCGCCCCAGCCACCTTGACATAAGACATGGGTGGCCAGTTACCGTCACCACCGCAGGCACGCAAACGCTCCGCTGCTGCAGTAGCATGCAAGGCAAACAACAACGTAGAGAATAACAAATATCGCATTTATCTAGAGAAGTTTCCCTGACGATTCGTGATAGGGAAAGCTGCGCCTCCCAACGCATTCATATTAATCCAAATGTAAAGCAACTTCACAAGACATGGATTAAATAAAACGGGCGAAATCATTTCCATGATTTCGCCCTGTAGTCTGCGCCTTCAAAAACCTAACTAACAAATACCCGTGCATTACGGAACATGCGCATCCACGGAGAATCTTCGCCCCAACCATCTGGATGCCATGAATGCAACACGGAGCGGAACACACGTTCTGCATGCGGCATCAACACGGTAAAGCGACCGTCTTCATTGGTGACCGATGTAATGCCCTGCGGCGAACCATTTGGATTGTAAGGATAAGCTTCCGTTGCCAGGCCGGCATTATTAATAAAGCGCATGGCGACCTGTGCCCTGGCAATATCACCCGTCGTTGAGAAGTCAGCAAAACCTTCGCCATGGGCAATAGCGATAGGTGTTTGAGTGCCGGCCATACCCTGGAAGAAGATGGAAGCAGACTCAGCTACCTCCACCATGGCAAAACGGCCCTCGAATTGTTCAGACTTATTCTTAGTGAATTTGGGCCAAGCATGCGCGCCAGGGATGATGGATTTCAGATTACTCATCATCTGGCAACCATTACAGATACCGAGGCCAAAGGTGTCATTACGATGGAAGAACTGCGAAAACTGATCAGACATCATGGCATTGAACAAAATGGTCTTTGCCCAACCCTCGCCTGCACCAAGTACGTCACCATAAGAGAAGCCACCAACGGCGATCAAACCCTTGAAGTCAGTCAGTTTTGCGCGACCAGCAATCAAGTCACTCATGTGTACGTCAACTGCCTCAAAACCGGACTTGTGCATGACATAAGCAGTTTCTATATGCGAATTCACGCCCTGCTCACGCAGGATGGCAACCTTCGGGCGCACGCCAGTCGCAATGAATGGCGCTGCCACGTCTTGCTGCGGATCGAAACTTAGCTTGGGCTGCATGCCTGGATCATTGGCATCGATGATGCGTGCATATTCGGCATCAGCACCTGCCGGGTTGTCGCGCAGACGGGCGATTTGCCAACTGGTTTTACTCCACAACTGGTGCAAGGCAGTTCTCGGTTGAGTATAGATTTGCTTGGCATCGCGGGTAAATTCGATGACACCGCTATTGTTTGGCTTGCCGATGATATGGCTGCAGGCACCAAGATTAAAGCTGCGCAAGACGTCCATGACTTCTGAACGTTGTTCAGTGCGCACTTGTATCACGGCACCCAGCTCTTCATTGAACAAGGCGCGCAATGTCATGTCATTACGACGTTCAGACACCTGGCTGGCCCAGTTCTTGGCATCACCCTGGTCTGCCGCATGCTCGCTATCCATGGTCAGGATATCGAGATTGACGGACAAGCCAGCGCGACCAGCAAAAGCCATTTCACACAGACTGGCGTACAGGCCACCGTCAGAGCGGTCATGGTAAGCCAGCAATTTGTCTTCGCTATTCAACTGCTGGATAGCAGCGAAGAAAGCTTTCAAGTCTTCAGCACTATCGACATCAGGCGCATCGTTGCCCAACTGCTGCATGACTTGCGCGAAGCAGGACGCACCCAGGCGATTCTTACCACGACCCAAATCGATCAAAATTAGGCTGGTATCGCCCAAATCCAGACGTATCTGCGGTGTCAGCGACTTGCGCACGTCATAGACTGGCGAGAAAGCAGAAATAATCAGCGATACTGGCGAAGTCACCGCCTTACTTCCTCCTTCATCCTTCCAGGTAGTACGCATGGACAGAGAATCTTTACCGACCGGGATACTGATGCCCAGTGCCGGACATAATTCCATGCCGACTGCTTTTACAGTATCAAACAAGGCAGCATCCTGGCCAGGCTGGCCGCAGGCCGCCATCCAGTTGGCCGACAATTTGATGTCCGAAATATCCTTGATTGGTGCAGCGGCGATATTGGTGATTGCTTCACCGACTGCCATACGGCCCGATGCCGCAGCATCAATCACGGCCAGCGGTGTACGCTCACCCATGGACATTGCTTCACCCAGATAGCCTTCCAGGCTCATGGTCGTCACGGCACAATCTGCTACTGGCACTTGCCATGGCCCCACCATCTGGTCACGCACTGAAGTCGCACCAACTGTGCGGTCACCAATGGTGATCAGGAAGGACTTGTCCGCAACTGTGGGCAGGCTCAGCACGCGTTCAGCAGCAACTTGCAGATCGATGCCTGTCAAATCAATTTTAGGGAAGTCATTGCTGACATGGGTAACATCCCTATGCATCTTGGGTGGTTTGCCCAGCAAGACATTCATAGGCATATCCACCGGTGAGGTGTCGTTTAGCGGATCGATGACGCGCAACTGGCGTTCTTCAGTCGCGGTACCAACCACGGCAAACGGGCAACGCTCACGTTCGCAGAAATGGCGGAACAGCTCCAGGCTTTCCGGTGCAATACCTAGTACATAACGCTCCTGCGATTCATTGCTCCAGATTTCTTTCGGGGCCATGCCGCTTTCTTCCAGCGGCACTTTGCGCAAATCAAACAAGGCGCCACGTTTGGCATCATTAGTGATTTCCGGGAAGGCATTCGACAGGCCGCCGGCACCTACGTCATGAATGGACAAGACAGGATTATCATCGCCCAACTGCCAGCAGGAATTGATGACCTCCTGAGCACGACGCTCCATCTCAGGATTACCACGTTGCACAGAATCAAAATCCAGATCCGCCGTGTTAGTACCTGTCGCCATTGAAGAAGCTGCACTACCGCCCATGCCTATGCGCATGCCGGGGCCACCCAGTTGTATCAACAGACTGCCTACTGGCAAATCATTCTTTTTGGTGTGCCTGTCCGAAATATTGCCGATACCACCAGCAATCATGATGGGCTTATGATAGCCATACACCGTGCCACCGACGTTTTGCTCGAAGGTCCGGAAATAACCACCAAGAACAGGACGACCAAATTCATTATTGAAAGCCGCGCCACCCAAAGGGCCCTCTATCATGATTTGTAGCGGTGAAGCAATGCGGTCTGGCTTGCCGTAGGCATTCGCATCGACTTTTGCAGTCAAGCTGTCACCAGCATTTTCCCAGGCCTGGCGTGCGCCTGGCAACATCAGGTTGGATACAGTAAAGCCGGTCAGACCCGCTTTTGGACGGGCACCACGACCTGTCGCACCCTCATCGCGAATTTCACCACCAGCGCCAGTGGAAGCGCCTGGAAATGGAGAAATGGCGGTTGGGTGATTATGCGTTTCCACCTTCATCAGGGTATGCGTCAGTTCCTCTGTGACCTGATAGACCTGACCCTTACCAGAAGGGAAGAAACGATTGACCACCGCACCTTCCATGATGGAAGAATTATCGCTATAGGCAACGATGGTGCCCTTAGGTTGAAGCTCGTGGGTATTCTTGATCATCTGGAACAGGGATTTATCCTGTTTCTGACCATCGATAGTCCAGTCTGCATTGAAAATCTTGTGACGGCAATGTTCGCTGTTTGCTTGGGCAAACATCATCAATTCAACATCAGTAGGATTACGTTTCGCTATGGTGAAGGCATCAACCAGATAATCGATCTCATCATCAGATAAGGCCAGACCCAGTTCAGTATTGGCTTGCAACAGGGCAGCCTTGCCACCTTGCAATACATTAACATGCTCCAGATCTTTAGCAACCAGTTCAGAGAACAGCGCCTGTGCTTGCTGCGCATCGGACAGCACCATTTCTGTCATGCGATCATGCAAAAGTGCGGCTACTTGCTCACGGCTGCCATCAGCGAGTTTCTTGGCACCACCGAGCAATCCAGTCTTTACCTGCACATAGTAGATAATGCCGCGTTCGAGACGATGGATATGCGTCATACCGCAATTGTGGACGATATCTGTGGCCTTGCTGGCCCATGGAGAGATCGTGCCAAAGCGCGGAATGACAACAAACACATCCCCTTCACTACTAGCGGCAAATGCATCGCCATACACCAGCAAAGCATTCAGGCGATCAGCGTCTTCCTTGACCAGTTCAGATGTAGTATCGACAAAATGAACATAGCGACCACTGACGCCAACAATATTGGCATCGACAGCTTGTAAGCGAGAAAGAAGACCGGAGGTACGAAAAAGCAGACAGGGCGTTGGAGCCTGGCAATATCAACATGGTGAGCGAGGTAGTTGAGGCAATGTACACAAAACCTGCCGTGCACAAGTGCTGGTTGGATCAGAAAGCGTGATTATACCTTGATGACCTACCCGACTCCAGACGCCAGCAGGAAGAAATTGTCTTGTCAGCCAAACTCAATTCATAAACAGGGTGCTACGACCAATTTTTTTACTATTTTTGAATTTTGATACATATTTTTTATCAATAAAACTAGGCATATCCTCGTCTAGCACAATCAGGCTAACCAATTGTTGGTCTGTAATCTTGTCGAAAATCATGTCTGAAATAACAATATTATTTTTGTGCAATTTATTACCCCAGAACAAATCACTACTTCGACTTTCAACTACCCTCACTGGCTGCCTCAAATAAAATGGCAGAGAAGACTGATGTTCAAAGACTCTAAACAAAAACACTTCGCGCTTGATTTTCATTGCAGACAATTCCGCTACCAGGGGTTGGGTCGATGTCCATTGCGCTGCCGCCTGCAGGACACCAATCAATCCAACCAAAATCAGCGCAGGCAATGCCGCAAAAGGGAAAATCCCTAAGCGTGGCAAACGCCACACGATAAGCGCGACGCATAGACTTACTATGCACGCAGAAATCATAAATGCCTGAAAAAATTGCATGCTTTGCATACCGAAGACAAGCAAAGAAGAAAATTGAGACGTACCTTGCTTGCTTGCCAGCCAGGCGAGCGCCCCAAACAATAGCGCCAGGACCAAGCCAACCAGCCCCCTGCCCCATGCTTGCCCAAATTGCCTGTCTTCCAGGGCTATTGCAAGTTGCAGGGCGGCGAGAGGCATGACTACGACGAGGTAGTAGTTCGCTTTGGCACTGGATACAGAAAAGAACAGCACTGGCATGATCCATGCACATGCCAGGAAAATATGCAGCATTCTTTGACATGGATTCCTGGTTTTGACAAACAAAAGCACCGGCAAAAAGAAAGACCAGGGAAAAAGATAAATCACCATCCGAGGCAAGTAATACCACCAGGCACCAGCATAATAATCATGCGGCTCACGCTTACCCAAAAAACGCAGCACATGTTCATTGATAAAATAAAACCAGGCAAATATAGGCTCAGCTAATATCGCAGCGATATGCCAGGGCAAGGCTATCAGCAAGAAAATACCTAGTGCCTTAGGATTAAACCAGGCAATAATCCTTTTTAGAAAATCTGACACCGAACTGGAAAACAGCGCGGTGTAGGTGAAGGTGACGGCACCAAACAAAATAATCGCCACAAAACCCTTGGCCAGCAACGCAAAGGCCAGCAAGCCCAATGACCAATTGAGTTTTTTCCTGTCGCCCGATCGACTAAATAAATAGCCATTCATCACAGCGCCCGTAAAAAACACTGTCAAGAGCATATCGAACATCAGGGTGCGCGACATGGCCATGACGCCAAAGCCAGTGATAAACATTAATGCAGCTAGTCTGGCAGCGGCAACCCGCTCAATCTGGCGACCAAACCATAGAATCATTGCAACACATGAGAGTGCCGAAAATGCTGGCACGAGTCGGGCAGACCATTCATTCTCGCCAAAAATAGCAAATGAAATCGCTGTCAACCAATATAACAAGGGTGGCTTCTCCATATACGCCAAGCCATTAAGATGAGGGATGATCCAATGGCGCCAATCCCCTGCAGCCAGCATTTCCCTTGGAATTTCTGCATAAAGACCCTCATTATTATCCAGTATCGGATAACAGCCCAGGCCATAAGCCAAAAAGAAGAACGTCATTGACCACACCAGCCAGACCGGTATGCTTGTTTGAGGCACTTCTATTTCAGCTTGTACTGCACTCATGTTGGTAAAGAATGATTCCCTAAGGACAATTCAAAAAGAGAATTGGCGATTTTTTTTCAAGTAGCGAACTGTATCCATTCTTGATGAATAAAGCAAAAAAAAGACAAGCGAAAAGCTTGTCTTTTTTGGCGGTACAGTTTACTCAGGCTACAGATGCAACATTTTTAGCCCAGACTAAGGCCGCCATGTGTGCCGCATTCAGGTCCGGTGGAGTAATCTTCAAAGATTCAGCCAAAGAACCAACCAACATGCTGTTCAATTCGCATGCCTCAGCCAGCGCCAGGAATGGGCCGTAAGTGCCGCCGCGAGATATTAGCGCCTCGGTAACAACCTCAGGCAATTGTATGGATGACAGCACCTCTTCCATAGGAATGCCCAAGAGCCTGTCCAACAAAGAGAACATGCCCGCCACAAACAGATTTTCCGCTTCACTCTTGGACATTTTGCTTTGCCCCAGAATCTCGGCAAGACGACCACGAACGATGGCAGTCTCCAACAATACCGGGGAATAACCACTGGTACTTGCAGTAGCCAACAACAGTGTCAGCCATCGATACAAGGGACTATAGCCCAGCATCTGGACCGCATGCTTCAAGGATTGCACTTCAGAACGCAAACCAAAACCAGCCGAATTAATGTAGCGCAAAAGCTTATACGCCAGAGTCGCATCGCGCTTTACTACTGCTTCTAGCTGTTGGATGTCCGCATTTTTTCTAACCATTTCCATTAATTGCAAAATAGTCGTTTGCGAGGTATTTAAAGTTTTGGGTGCAGTGCTTGGCCTTGGTGTCAAATGCAGTTTACCGACAAAGCTATCCAGTCCCAATGCTGAGCAAGCGTCAAAATCCTGCCAGGCAGTGATATCGCGCGCCACCATACGGACAGTTGACTGCTTCAATGCTGCATACACCTTGGCCTGAGATGCAAAATTGGACGCGTTCAATTTAACTTCGAGATGGGTAATTTGTGCAAAATAAGCGCGTTCCAGCGTAGTTACTTCGGCGCCGCGCAAACATATGCCATAACCAAGTTGGCGCAATTCTGTCACTGCAGCCAGTGTTTCAGGATCAGCAAAATATTTTTTATGAAGTATCAATACGGTATTCTTGGCAGGAAGAAGTTTCAAGCCCTCTGCATGCAATAACTCAGGTACCGCCTCCAAGAACAACAGACTATCGCCAAGCAAAAATCCTTTATCGTCGTCATGCAATTGCACTGCAACAAACTCAAGCAAAGCACTCAGACTCTCTGTGCCTGCTTCCACATTTTGATCTGGCTGCTGCCAGGATATTTGAAAACCAATAACCCGCTGCTTTGGATCGAGTAAGGGCTCCCTTACGATGAAGCTTTCTTCTATCATCTTGGTATTATTTATGTTGGATTAATATGATTGAAAAATTCAGACCCCAGGACCACTGGACAAATCATCAAGTTCATTCTGATTTGAACCAGCCCGAAATTGCATTGTCGATTCATGTGCGTGCTATTCAAGAGTGCACCTGCCAACTATTCAGAGTACTGATAGTTGCCACCAACAAGCAGCGGATAAATTGCGCGCCGAATTGCTGGCAGCATGCGAAAAAATCATGGACACCTGTGCGGTATTTTTATTACTTTGGTCGCAAAACCAAGGCGACAATATACGTCGTGCATATGTCAAGCTAAATACTTCATGCATTTGCAAAAGGCAACATTATTGAGCACTAGTCTGGCGACACACCCGATGCTGCATGGGAGATTTTCTGCTTCAGTATCTGGATTGATACACTGACTCATTTTCCTCCCCCAGGCAAAACTGATCGGCCTGCTATTTACCGAGTTTTTCGAAAATCTTCGTCAGTTTTTCATCCAGAGTGGCTGCAGTGAATGGCTTCACCACATAACCATTGGCACCCGCCTGGGCAGCAGCAATGATATTTTCTTTTTTGGCTTCAGCAGTCACCATCAATACCGGCATTTTTGATAAAGCTGGATCTGCACGGATATGCTGCAACATCGTCAGTCCATCCATGTTAGGCATATTCCAGTCTGAAATGACGAAATCGAAATCACCATTCTTGAGTTTTGCCAGTCCCATTGCACCATCTTCGGCTTCATCGACATTGGAATATCCCAATTCTTTCAGCAAATTCCGCACTATGCGACGCATAGTAGAAAAGTCGTCGACTACTAAAAATTTGAGATTTTGATCGGCCATGAATTACTCCACTATTTCTTTAAGGACAGTTATTAGCATTATCGGACAAATTGAGATAAAACGGTGCTGAAATTACTGTAACACATTAAATTCTATCAAAACGTCACACCCTCAAGGCTCTACTGCCATGCGTTGCAAGATAATGCAGCACCTTGGCGGGCAATTCATTCAAAGGGCCAACCTCATGTGTCGCGCCAATTGCAATTGCTTCTCGCGGCATACCAAATACTACACAACTTGCCTCATCTTGGGCGAAATTGTATGCGCCGGCGTTTTTCATTTCCAGCATTCCAGCCGCACCGTCTTTACCCATACCAGTCAAAATCACCCCAACAGCATTCTTACCTGCATAAGTTGCAGCAGATCTGAACAAGACATCTACCGAAGGCCTGTGGCGATTTACCGGCTCTCCCTGGTCGAGTTGTGTAACATAGTTGGCTCCACTACGCCCCAACAACAAATGAGAATGACCTGGAGCGATGTAGGCATGACCAGGCAAGACACGCTCACCACCTGCTGCCTCAGACACTGAAATCTTGCACAAACCATCCAGACGCTTTGCAAATGAGCGTGTAAAGCCTTCCGGCATATGCTGAGTGATCAGTATTCCCGGGCAGTCAGAAGGCATCTGCACCAGGAAATTTTTTATCGCCTCAGTTCCTCCTGTAGACGCGCCAATAATAATGAGTTTCTCACTACTGGTCAGTGGATTGCGCACCTGTGGCAATACACCAACAGTTGCCTGCGAAGAACCTGCTAATGGTACACTTCTTGGCCTAATTCTGGCCTTGGAGGCGATTCTAACCTTGTCGGCAATAAGCTCAGTATATTCCCGCATGCCACTTTGTATGGACAGTTTGGGTTTGGTGACAAAGTCAACCGCCCCCAATTCCAGCGCGCGCATAGTGATCTCCGAGCCTCGCTCAGTCAAAGAAGACACCATGATGACAGGCATGGGCCGCAAGCGCATCAAACGTTCAAGGAAATCCAAACCGTCCATTTTTGGCATTTCCACATCCAAAGTCAGCACATCTGGATTAGTCTGCTTGATCAATTCGCGCGCAACCAATGGATCAGGTGCCACGCCGACCACTTCCATGTCTGGCTGACTACTGATAATTTCGCTCATGACACTTCGTATCAACGCAGAGTCATCGACAATTAATACTTTTATTTTCATTCAAAATTACTCCGTGTGCTGTCCAGATACAGACACCACACCTTAATTAACTAGAACAAATCCACTTCACCACCAACTGAAGTCGTTTTGAGCCTGCTGGCATAATCCTGCTCACGCCTTCTGAGGGTATCGTTATGTTCCACTTTGAGTTTCTTGACCAAAACCTTGCCAGTCCGAGGAAAAAAATAAACTTTGCGCGGATAAATATCATTCAAATCTTCAGCAATGACGCGCATTCTCTCTGCACGCAAATAGTCGAGCACGAATTTCGCATTGCGCTCACCGACATTGATCGCTGTAAAGCCGCGCAAGACATTGCCACCACCAAATACCTTCGCCTCCATATTTTCTCGCTTGGCACCAGCCTTTAGCAATTCATTGATCAGTACTTCCATGGCATAGGTTCCATAACGCATGGATGCTGACACTGGGTTATCTGCATCACCACCAGAATCGGGCAACATGAAGTGATTCATTCCACCCACACCAGACACACGATCGCGTATGCATGCAGAAACACAAGATCCCAAAACCGTCACGATCAGCATGTCCTTGTTGGTGAAATAAAATTCACCAGGCAATATTTTCGCAGCATCACAATCGAAAGTTCGGTCGTAATAGACGTTCGTTGCAAAATGCTCTTCACTTAGCTGGCTCATGGATTACCCTTTTGCAAATGGCGCAATGTCGGCCTGGTGCCTGAAGAATGGGATTTAGCCAGTTCATAGACCGTCTTGCCTCTCAACTTGAAATCATCCGAGACATACAGAAAATTCTCTGAATGACCCGCGAACAAGAGGCCATCCGGCTTCATCAAGGGAACAAATTTCTTCAAAATTTTGCCTTGCGTTGGTTTGTCAAAATATATCATGACATTCCGACAAAAAATTGCATCAAACTCACCGTTCAAAGGCCAATTATCTTCCAATAAGTTCAATTGCTTAAATGTGATCAAATCCCTCAATTCGGGCCGCACCCTGACCAAGCCATCTTGCGCACCTTTGCCTTTAAGAAAAAATTTGCGTGTTCTCTCCGCAGACAATTTCTCTATGCGATCCAAGTTATAGACCCCTCGCGAGGCTGTTTCGAGCACATTGGTATCTATATCCGTTGCAATGATATGGGCAGGGGGACGCAGCGTTCCAAATGCCTCACAAAGCGTCATGGCAATAGAGTAAGGCTCCTCCCCTGTCGAGCTTGCTGAGCACCAGATATTTACTGTTTCATGCTTTTTTGCAATATGTTCAGCAAGGATAGGGAAATGATGCTCTTCCCTGAAAAACGAAGTCAGATTGGTTGTCAGCGCATTTGTAAACGCCTCCCATTCAGACTCAATTTGATGACTTTCCAAACCATCAAGATATTCAGAAAACGAACTGATGCCCGTCGCCCGCAAACGACGCGCCAAACGGCTATACACCATTTCCTGCTTACTATCAGCCAATGAAATGCCGGCTCTTTTATAAATCAAGTCTCTGACACGGTCAAAATCTCTTGAGTTAAATGAAAACTCTTTTGAAGTATCCGACCTGGTTTTATCGATGGATTTTGTCATTCAATGCTTTCCTAAACTTTCCCCATCCTGTTTCAGAGACGAAAGCTAATTTCAAATAAAAATCCAGACAACCAATATCTACACAGGCATTTTGCCAGACTAAAAAATATTTGCTGTTAATTAAGTTAAACTAAATCCGTGATTCACAACACTTTAATAAGCTGATGCAAGCCTTAGCAATATGAGTCAAACACCAATTTTGCATAATTACCATCATCCTGCAGCTTTTAAAACTCTTCCCAGTCGTCTTGCTTTCCTGCATCGACTGCGGGCTTACTAGCTCTGGCACCAGCACCAGAAGTACCTGCTGGTGCTGCTCTTGGCACTGCTTTTACTTCAGATCTGGCAGGTGCAGCAGGTTTGCTCACTGCTTTGCTGACCACTGGTTTTGACTGGTGTGAGACATGCCCTCCAGCAATGTTCAGCTTGAACACGCTTACTGCCTGGGCCAGTGCGACAGCCTGTTCTTCCATGCTTTCTGCCGCAGCCGCTGCCTGTTCAACCAGGGCGGCATTTTGTTGCGTCATCTCATCCATTTGCGTAATCGCCAGGTTCACTTGTTCTATACCTGAGCTTT
>Ga0187843_10000237_pt1 | contig 43803 bp, 37 predicted proteins | sample SpaLakP09_SKY_43_FD_134516 | JGI IMG/M metagenome (GOLD analysis project Ga0187843, IMG submission 134516) | Oligotrophic lake water microbial communities from Sparkling Lake, Wisconsin, USA - SP09_SKY_43 | ecosystem: Environmental > Aquatic > Freshwater > Lake | place: USA: Sparkling Lake... | reverse complement strand
TTCCGCATCGACTGCGTATGTTCTGGCTTTCGCTTCAGCAAGTAATAACTCAGCATCCGCTTTACCTTGCGCTGACATCCGCTCTTTATCGGCTAAACCTTGCGCTTCCAAACGCATGGCTTCGGCTTGGTCTTCCGCGGCTTTTTTCTCAGCTTCCGCAGTTACCATCAGTTGGATAGCTTCTTTTTCGGCTTGTTGCCGCGCTGCGACCAAATCAACTTGTTTAGCCCGTTCCGCACGCTCAGTTTCACGCACGGTAATGACCGACTCTTCTTCTTTAACCGCTAAAGCCCGCGCTTTATCAGCTTGTGCTTTGGCCTCAGATTCAGCCCGAGACTTCTCAGCAACGGCAATCGATTTTTCTTGCGATGCCAGTTCAATCGCTTTTTGTCGTTCAATTTCAGCTTGTTCAATGGCGCGCTGTTTCGCAATTTCCATTTCACGCACCGCTCTTTGCTTTTGAATCGTTTCGTTTTCGATGTCGCGCTCTGACAGAATGCGTTTTAAATCGACTTCACGCTGCGAAGCGATTTGCGCTTCTTCAGCTTCCCGTTTTTTCTCGGCTTGCTCACGAGCAATTTCTGACATTTGTGAAGCGCGACGTATAGAAACTTCTCGCTCTTGCTCTAAACGCGCATATTCTTCTTCGCGCGAGATTTGTAATTTCGCCCGTTCTGCTTCTAAGTTTTTCTGCTTAATCGCCAAGTCGGTTTCTTGTTCGATGTCATTTCGAATTTTCCGACGAGATTCAATTGCTTGCGTAAGCTTGGTTAAACCTTCAGCATCAAATGCATTTTGTGGATTGAAGTGTTCGAACGCGGTTTGGTCGAGTCCTGTTAACGAAACAGACTCCAGCTCCAAGCCGTTTTTCAATAAATCTTCCGACACTACTTGTTGCACTTTTTGCACGAAATCGACTCGTTTTTCATGCAGCTCTTCCATCGCCATTTCGGCGGCAACCGAACGTAAAGCATCAACAAATTTACCTTCGACTAATTCTTTTAATTCGCTTGGGTTCATGGTCTTCAAACCCAACGTCTGTGCGGCATTGGCGATTGCCTCGACCGTTGGTTTCACCCGCACGTAAAATTCAGCGGTAACATCGGCACGCATCCGATCACGGGTGATTAGCGCTTGTTCTGCTGCGCGGCGCACTTCCAAACGTAAAGTGTTCATGTTCACTGGAATGATTTCGTGCAATACCGGCAATACCAAGGCGCCACCATTGACGATGACTTTTTCCCCGCCAAAACCGGTACGTACAAACGAAATTTCCTTAGTCGCTCTTTTATATAAACGCGCCAAAATCAGACCGAAGATTACCAGCGCGACTAAAACTAACCCAGAAACTACCAAAATATCAGTGAAATTTATCAAGCTGCTGGTAATGTTACTTGCTTCCATACGACTTCCTTTTACGATTTTTATTGTTGATTTATAACAAGCTAGGATGTTCTGCTGCAATCGCTTTGTACACGGCAGACTGACGCGAAACCAGTAACACCGGTTGTCCTTGGCTAAATTCGAGCTCAGGCAGATCTGGCTCCACTAATAAATAGTGACTATACCCATGTTGATCTTTGACCCTTGCTTCGGCGGCGGCGCCGACACGTGCGACCCCAAGCGTGATCACCGCAACCCGACCAATAAGCGAATCTTCGCTGACCGCCGTGGTTTCATCTTTTGGCATGACTTTACCAAGTCCAGCAAGGCTGACCCGTAACAGTGGCAAAGTTAATAACAGCACCGGCAGCACGACCAACCAAGCGCTCAACCATCCGCCGGTGAGCTGATAACCCCAAGTTTGCACACAAAAACCCAGCAAACTGAACTCGAGCAAAAACACGATGAAGGCCATCAGTGCAGGGACTTGATCTATCTTCAGCCAGCCGAAAAACTGATTTAAGGCATTATCATGTGCCAAGCCGAAATCTTGCTCTGGCAAAATACTTTCAACTAAACCAGAGAGGCCAGCGCCAAACATTGCGCCTATCAATTCCAAGGTGCCGAGCAATAACATCAAGCTTAAGCAGATGCTAAATACACGATTTTCCGGGGCTAAAAAGGTTTCAATCATGTTGGGCATCCTTACGTAATGCAGCAAGTTTTTGCTCTAATGCAGTATGTTTCACCAATTCATTCAGCTCTTGCAGATCCGTCTTTGCAGGCGCTGTCGGCACTTTTTGCAAGCGTTGCTGCAACGACTCAATGGCCTCAGTCAGTTGCAAGATTTCTTGCGCGCGCAGCGGATCTGCGTGACTTAATTGTTGTTCGAGATCTATTTGCTGGGAGAGTAATTGTCGAGCCGTGACATCATCGCCTTGTTGCACGGACTGAAGTGCTTGCGCATTCAACTCCGTGATTGCCGCTTGCAAACGCTGAAGCCGCTTTTGTTCATGATGTTCTTGTACCAACAACAAACCTAATGCGGTCTTACATTCATCCAGTACCGTCCGTAATTGCAATTCAGTTGCGGACGCGGCGCCATCCCTTAACAAGGTGGCCAAATCATCGTAACTGCTGCGCAATTGCGCATGTAAAATCATGCGAATTCGCTCGAATAAGGCTTGCGACATCAAGACACCTCCTGTGTTGAATTTGCGCGCTGTGACGGATTGTTTCTTATCTGTTAAAAACTGTCAATAACTGCGTGGTAAGCAAATTTAATGACTCGGCGCGCAATGGCCAAGCACTTGAACTCAATGCAGTTTTTTCACTAGCATGACGCAGACACTGCAAATTTGGAATATAAATTCATCTTTTATGGATTTATAGTCGAACTATAGGATTTGGCGAGCAACCTGGAAAATCACATCAAACACTCGCGAATACTGAAGAAATGATTAAATAACACTAATATTTTTGTTGGATATTTATCCACTTTTCCATTAAAGTACGCGCATTTCCTGCACCGCCCTTTTCTTGCGGCTATTGCCTACAATAGTGTGCTGAGCGTGCAGAGTTATCACCTACACTTAGTCATCTAATTGCAATATAAAATCGAGATGCTGAGCAAACTTTCAAGAAGGAACCAAACAGAGCGTGCGTACTACTGAAATAGTTGATGGATTTCGCCAGTCGGCACCCTACGTTAATGCACACCGTGGCAAAACCTTTGTGGTAATGCTCGGCGGCGAAGCCATGCAGCAAGCAGGTTTTCGTAGCATTATCAATGACATTGCTTTGCTGAATACCCTAGGCATTAAAATTGTCTTGGTATATGGCGCACGACCGCAAATCAATCATGCGCTAGAGCACGCAGGATTAACTGCGCAGTATCACAATAGGATCCGCGTCACCGACGACGATTCTTTTCGCTTAATCAAACAAGTTGCCGGCGCGCTTCAGCTCGATATTACGGCGCGGTTATCGATGAGTTTATCCAATACCCCAATGCATAACGCGCAAATCAACGTGGTGAGCGGCAACTTTGTCATTGCTCAGCCGCTTGGTGTGGATGAAGGGGTCGATTACTTTCATAGCGGCCGAGTCCGCCGCATTGACGTTGCCGGTATTCGCCGTCAGCTGGATCAAAACTGTATTGTGCTGATGGGACCTATTGCCGCCTCGGTCACTGGCGAAAGCTTTAACCTCACAGCTGAAGAAATTGCCACGCAAGTTGCCATTAAACTCAAAGCCGACAAAATGATCGGTTTCACTGATGAAGGCGGCATCATCGACCAAGATGGCGAAATCATTGCTGAATTAATGCCAAATTACGCGCAAGCCATGATGGAAAACTTAGAAGCGCAGCAAACGGCTTGCACTTCAACGTTGGCGTTTTTACACGCAGCGATTTCTGCAAGCCGTGCAGGGGTTTCGCGTTGTCACTTAGTGTCGAGTTCAATTAACGGTGCATTGCTGCAAGAGTTGTTCTCGCGTGATGGTATCGGTACTCAAATCGTTACCGAAGCTGCCGAGCGACTGCGCCTTGCCACCATCAACGATATCGGCGGTATTCTTGACCTTATTCGCCCTTTGGAACAACAAGGACTATTAGTGCGGCGCTCACGTGAACAACTGGAAATGGAAATCGACCAGTTTGTGGTGATTGAACGTGACGGTTTAGTGATCGGTTGTGCTGCGCTTTACCCATTCCCGGAAGAAAATGTCGGGGAATTTGCCTGTCTTGCCGTGCATCCGAATTATCGCGATGCCGACCGCGGCACGTTATTGCTGAAACATATCATTCAAATCGCCCGTCAACGTAAATACTTCACGCTGTTTGCGCTGACGACACGTTCGATCCATTGGTTCTTAGAACATGGCTTTGAGCTCAAAGATGTGGAAGATTTACCGGCGAAAAAGCAGCAACTTTATAACTATCAACGTCGATCTAAAATATTAGCGTTAGATTTGCGTTAACTCTCTCATACTAAGCCGCTTACTCCGTTGGAGTTAGCGGCGACAGTTCACAACAACTAACTTGCCGAATTACGAACTTGTTGCAGCACATGCTTGGCTAAGGCGCGCGCTGTGGTCCATTTTCCGCCAGTCACCGTCAACAACTGGCCTTGCCAATTCATTGCATACTCGCGGCTGGCTCTGGTTGCTTCAGCACTGCCCCCCAATAACGGCCGGACGCCAGCAAACTCACGTTGGATGTCTGCGATACTGCGCTTGGAAATAAAATAGTGGTTGTAGACTTTCAGTAAGTAACTGCGCTCTTTTTCGCTACAGCGGATAGGCTCTGCCAAGGTTTGTCGTACTTCAGTAGTGCCTAGCAAGGTTTGTCCCTGATACGGCAACACAAACACAATACGCCCTTCACCAGGCACTTCTAGCATATGACCATAGCGACTTATTGGCGGCAGCAATAAATGACTCCCTCGAACTAAATCAATATCTTGTGGCGGCACTAAACCGGATTGTTCCAAAAGTAGGTTACTCCAAGGCCCTGCCACATTAATGACTCGGTCAAAATGCAACCAACTGCCATCCGAGCCCAACCGCAGCCGAGCAGATGTATCTACTTCAACCACAGGGCAATGCTCATGAATTTGCACGCCTAGCTTTTTCGCTTGTTCGGCAACCCATAACCCAAGTTGTTGATCTTGCATTTGGCCATCAAAAAACAAATAAGAGCCCAGCAATCCTTCCGCTTGGATATCAGGGCTACAGCGAATGGTTTGCACAGCACTTAACCAACGATGGCGACCAATACCGCGACGGCCAGACAATAAGTCATACAGGGACAAGCCAATTTTCAATTGCCAACGTGGGCGAAGACAATCACGATAAATTGGATAGAGAATGGGTAAACGCCGAGTGAGTTTCGGCGCTTTTTTAATCCACCAGCGCCGTTCTTGCAACGACTCATGCACCAAGCGAAACTCGCCTTGTTCTAAATAGCGTAAACCACCATGCAGTAATTTACTGGATGCTGCGCTGGTGGCTTTCATCAGTTCATCGCGTTCAAACAACTGCACTTGATGACCGGCTTGTGCCAATTGCCACGCTGACGTTAGTCCATTAATGCCGCCGCCAATTACAGCAATTTTCAAATTTTGGCTCCTTGCAAACTAACTATTTGTTTAAGAAAAGCAAATTTACTAGGTTTTGTCGAATAAAGCTGCATCTTCGCAAGACATTTTTCCATCTTAGTCACAGCGTTAGTGCTGGCATATCACCCAAAAGCCGCTAAAGTTTAAAGTCTAACTTATTGGACGCAATTACGATGGTCATGGCTAAGGAAGTTCAGCGGATGAATCAGCCCCTATTTGGTGATAGCTCGGTTAGCAAAGCAGTTAAGGAGCTGCTCTACCGCATTCAAGATGCTAATCCCCAATCTCAATCCATTTATCAACAAGCTGCGGTGTTTTTTTCCGCCGAGGAACAGTTGGCTATTGATGCTTTGCAACAGCAAAAAGCCGATTTACAACGTCGCATTGATGATGCCAGTAAAGGCGGGCGCATCAAACTGGAAAAACGACTATTAGATACCCAAACCGAATTAAAAGAGAAGTTACGCCAACAAGAAGACAATCGACTCGGCCGCATCCGGCAACTCAAACAAACGGCTAAACACATTCTCGAAGCGGTCACTGGCGATTCAGCCCATGAAACTCAGCAACTGTCGGCCCGAATGCTTGGTACTATTCAGTTGCTCTCGCCAACCCGCGGCAAAAATATTGCTGCCACCAATCAACGTCACAAACATTTGTATAAAGCTGTGCTGGCATTGCGTTTATTAGATCAATTACTGGCTGACCAACTGATTAAAAACCGCTATGTTTTCAGTAAATTTGCTGAAGAGTCCGGTAATTTGTATCGAGTCCAAGTACAAATCCCTTTGATAATGGCGTGCCTGCTGCAAGATATCGGCTTGCAACACCCCGAGGTCAAACTGATTTTACAAGGTGAAGATGGCAGCTTAGATCCATTTCGCATTTTGCATGGCACTGAGCGCGAACAACTGCTGCAAATTTGTTTTGCACAAAGTCAGCGTTATTTGCAAGAAGGCTTGGGACTTGATACTTATGTTGGCAATTCTAAAGCCGAGCGGGATGTGTTTGTCGCTATCGAAGACGAAAATCAGAGCTTCATTTTACATTTGCTTAAATCAGCCATTAAACCGGAAGATGGGATTGGCAATCTATTAAAAATCCCTCAGGTATATACGTCGGTAGTACTGCCTTCAAAACAACAATATCAATACGAACAATTGCCTAAAGTCAGTGCGTTACTTAAAGCTGGCGCGGCAAAAGGCTGGTATCCGCAAGCGATTGTCGATAGTTTGCTGAAAATAACCGGCTATTTTCCGCAAGGGTTTGCCATTACTTATATTCCGAAAGACTCCGACAAGCGTGATTTAGACCGCTATGAGTATGCCATCGTCAATGGCTTGTACCCACCGGAGCCGGAAGCCCCCATTTGTCGGCAAGTCACTCGCAACCTGACATTCAACAGCTTTGGCAGTAACGTGGTGATCGGTGCCGAGAATAATCTGTACTTCAGTACAGCCCAGCAGAAACTAGAAAAAGTCAGTGAAGAACGCTTACGAGAAATTCTCAGTAAACTGGTGTCAAATTTTGAAGAGCGTACCAGTGTCGATTTGATCCCGAAATGTTGGTTTCCTGACGAATACTTCAGTTATCAAAAAAACCAAAACTTATGGAATCGCACCGATACTGTCCGCAATTAGCGGCTATTGGCTGATCTGGCCAAAGCACTTCAATACTCTGCTCTGCAAGATTTACAAACGCACTTGGCCATCACCGATAACAATGTATTTTTCCGTGGTCAGCGATTCTAAGCCCATAGGCCCATACGCATGTAATTTGCTGGTCGATATGCCAATTTCTGCACCAAGCCCTAACTCGCCTCCGTCTGAAAAACGCGAAGAAGCGTTCACCATCACCACCGCGGAATTAATCACCTTGATAAACCGCTGCGCTCGGCTGATGTCCTGAGTACAAATGACTTCGGTATGACCAGAGCTATGCTGCTCGATATGCGCGACTGCTTGCGCAAAATCGCTGACAACCCGCACCGAGATTGCCAGTGACAAGTATTCGGTATCGAATTGACTTGGACTCGCCGCTTGCGCATCGGCAAAATACGCGATTGCTTGTTCGCAGCCATACACTTGCACTTCTGCAGCGGCCAATGCTTTTGCCGCTATCGGCAAAAACTTAGCCGCAATGTCTTGATGCACTAACAGCGTTTCCAGCGCATTACAAACACCGGGCCTTTGGGTTTTGCCGTTTAACAGCAAGGCTAAGCCTTTTTCGACATCAGCTGCTTTGTCGATAAACAAATGACAAATGCCTTTGTAGTGTTGGATCACCGGAATTTTACTATGCTCACTGACAAAGCGAATTAAGCCTTCGCCACCGCGTGGGATCACTAAATCGACTGTCGATTGTTGCTGCAATAGTGTCAATAACACCGCGCGGTCAGGATCTGGCAGCACGCTAATGGCAGCAGGGTTGATGTGATGCGCAAGCAGCACTTGCTGCAGCACCTTTGCAATCGCCAAACTGGATTGCAAAGCCTCCCGTCCGCCGCGCAAAATCACCGCATTGCCCGATTTCAGACATAAAGCGCCTGCATCGGCAGTCACATTCGGCCGCGCTTCGTAAATCATCGCGATAACGCCAAGCGGAATGCGCATTTTGCCGACTTGAATGCCATTTGGCCGTGGTTGTAAGTGGCGGATTTGTCCGACTGGATCGGGTAGCGCGGCAATCTGACGCACCGCTTGCGCTAATTGTTGCAAGCGAGCTTCGGTTAGCAATAAACGGTCTTGCATCGCACTGGCGAGGTTGTTCGTGCGTGCGTTTTCCATATCCACAGCGTTTGCGGCCAGAATTTGCGGCGTCGCGGCAATTAAGCCATCGGCCATCGCCAGCAATAACTGATTTTTTTCGCCTTCCGATAATTGGGCGAGTTGGCGTGATGCTTGGCGGGCGGCTTGGCAAAGCGCCACCACATCAAATTGATTTTGCGTTGTCATCATGTAACTCCGAAACTGGTTGGGTTTAGCTGTTTTGGCTTTGGCTGCGATTGGTAGCGCTCGGATTGACTGGGTTTAACAACACCAAGTCATCACGATGCACCGCAACTTCGCTGGGACAGTACCCCAACACCACGGCAATCTCTTGGCTATGGATGCCCTTGATTTTCTCAAGCTCATGCGCATTGTACTGACTGACACCTTTGGCAAGTCGCCCCCCATCAAGACTCACCAACCAGACTGCATCGCCCTTATCAAAATCACCACGGACGCTATTCACGCCCTTGGCCAGCAACGATGCGCCTTGCGTGAGTACCGCTTTGACCGCGCCAGCATCTAACACAATCTCCGCACTGGCTTTGCTGGTATGCAATAACCAATGTTTCTTGGCACTGAGGGTTTCAGCCTGTGCCTTAAACAAAGTGCCGACCGACTGCTGATTTAACAGCCCAACAAAACTTTCAGCTTTTTGGCCGTTGATGATCAAGGTATCAATGCCCTGCTCTGTCGCTTTCGCCGCGGCTTGGATTTTGGTTAACATGCCACCAGTACCAATTTGGTGATGGCTACCACCCGCCATGGCAAAAATCTCCGCAGTAATCATTGGGACTAAAGGAATAAATTTTGCCTGACTGTCGGTGCGTGGATTGGCGGTATACAAACCATCGACATCAGAGCAAATAATCAATGCATCCGCCTCGACCACGGTCGCCACCATGGCTGCCAGATTGTCGTTATCGCCGACTTTCAGCTCTTTGGTTGCGACAGTATCGTTTTCATTGACGACAGGGAGCACGCCGTGGCTCAGCAATGTGCGTAGTGTGTTATCGATATTGAGATAACGTTTGCGATCACGTAAATCATCGTGCGTCAGCAAAATTTGCGCGCAAGGACAATCCAACAATTGGCTCCACACCGCCATCATGCGGGTTTGACCAACAGCCGCCATCGCTTGTTTGACATTAATGGGCAAGGGGTGGTGACTAAAGGGGATAGCAGAGCGACCAGCAGCAACACTACCACTAGAAACCAATACCACATCAATCTGCTGTTGTTTGCATTCGCTAATAAATTGCGCGATTGCCAACAAATACCGGGTCGAAGTGCCTTTGCCTTCGGGCGCAATTAATGCACTGCCGACTTTAATGACAATTCGTTTCCAATCCTGCCCCACCATGAGTTTTGCCTATGCCTCTGCTGACTAATTCAACAAACAGGTTACTCGTTTAGACGTATAAATGTCCAGTATAACGGGATTGAACTTGCCAGTCGTTGAAGGATGGGTAAGAAACGGCTGTAGGCTTGCAAAGAAAATTCAGCCATAATTCAGCAAAATCGCCATAGGCTCGAATTTTCAGCCAATTTAGTGTGTTCTTAATTTGCTCACCAACATAAAGGATGATCCATTGTGCGCATGAAGCATAACCAACCAACGAACTCAGCACAGACCAGCGCAAAAGCTAGAGGTACCTTATTTAGTGGTGCCTTATTTAGTGGTGCTGTATTTAGTGGCTCGGTATTTTGTAGCAGAGTCTCTAGTGGTTCAGTCTCTATTCGCGGCCTCTGGCTACCGGTGTTATTGGTCACGAGCATACTTTCAGGCTGTCAAAACTTACCGAAATGGCCTTCATCACAACACGAAGTCAGCGCGACATCCCCAGCGCCAAGTAATTACCCAATCACCAAAGAACGCCGTGATTTGGCAGCCGAGGTTGGCGCACTTGAAGGCAGCGCGATCCGAAATTACATGGACAATCAAGAACAGGCACTTCGCGAACAACTGCGCGGCAGTAGCATCAAAGTGCATAGAGATGGGGATATTTTAAGATTGGAAATCCCAAGCCAAGTAACCTTCGCCGTGGGAAAAAGTGAAATCCGCGCCCAGCTTTACCCGATGCTTAGCACCTTAGCCAAAGTAGTCGCAGAATACAGTAAAACCATGATAGTCATCATCGGCCACACCGACGACAGCGGCAGCTTGGAAACCAATATGCAGCTATCGGAGCAACGCGCTGAAGCGGTTAAAAACTACCTACTAAGCCAACAACTCGATGCCAGACGCATTGAAATCCACGGAGAGGGCCCGAATTACCCGTTATTACCGAATTCAACTGCAGCAAACAGAGCGGCGAATCGGCGAGTGGAGATATTGTTGGCGCCTTTGACTTTGGGGGAGTAAGGAAATCGTTCGTCATAAATACAATAATACATCGAACTCTATGCAGAACCTCGGCAGTTTTAGCGGGGGCAAATACATCTCTTATCTCTTATCTTTTACTTTAATGCTTAGAAGCATTATCATTGGAATTTTAATAATTTATGGATTTAAGGTGAGGATTAACCATGATTTTACCCGTGATTTTAGCAGGCGGTAAAGGTACTCGTTTATGGCCAATGTCACGAGAATTGATGCCAAAACAATTTTTGCCGTTAGTCGGCACTACAACGATGCTTCAAGAAACGATAAATAGATTAAAACCAATTACTACAGAATTGCCTTTAGTTATTTGTAATGTCGAACATCGTTTCCTTGCAGCAGAGAACTTAAGAGCTGTAGGCAAATTAAATAAAAACCTCCTTCTCGAACCGATTGGAAAAAATACAGCACCAGCAATTGCAATTGCTGCATTAACAGCTTTAAAGTCTGGCTCAGACCCGTTGCTATTGGTATTAGCAGCTGATCATGTAATAACTAAACTAGAAGAGTTCGTGGATGCTGTATCTAATGCTCAAATCCTTGCAACACAGGGGAAATTAGTTACTTTCGGGATAGTTCCAGATGCACCCGAAACAGGTTATGGCTATATCAGACGAGGGGAAGTAATTAATTCCTTAGACGGAAAACAATTAGGCTTTAATGTTAAAGAATTTGCAGAAAAACCTGAATTAAGCATTGCAGAATCATATCTCACCTCTGGTGAATATGTCTGGAATAGTGGCATGTTCATGTTTAAAGCTAGCATATTTTTAGCTGAATTAAAGAAATTTAATCCTACAATCCTTCAATATTGCGAACAGGCCGTTATGGGAAGCACTATTGATTTAGACTTTATCAGGGTCGACCCTGTTCCTTTTGAAAAATGTCCCTCTGACTCAATTGACTATACTGTAATGGAAAAAACCGATTGTGCGGTTGTTGTCCCGCTGGACGCAGGCTGGAATGACGTTGGTACTTGGTCATCTTTATGGCAAGTATTACCGAAAAATGAACTTTCCAACGCCGTAAAGGGTGACGTTATTGCGGTTGACTCAAAAAATAGTCTTTTGATTTCGGAACATGGCTTATTGACTTGTGTAGGAGTTAACAATTTAGTTGTTGTTCAAACTAAAGATGCTGTTTTGGTTGCAGACAAAAATAATGCGCAGAATGTTAAGAAAATAATTCAGCAGCTTAATGATTCAGGGCGTACAGAGCAAACGAACCATAGAGAAGTTTATAGACCTTGGGGGAAATACGATTCTATTGACGCAGGTTCTCGTTACCAAGTTAAACGTATAACAGTCAACCCTAACGATAAACTATCAATTCAAATGCATCACCACAGGGCTGAGCATTGGATTGTTGTTTCAGGTACAGCAAAAGTCACCCTTGATGGGGAAATTAGATTATTAACCGAAAACCAATCTATCTACATCCCACTTGGATCTGTGCATTCTTTAGAGAATCCAGGCAAAATTGCATTAGAATTAATTGAAGTTCAATCAGGACCTTATTTAGGCGAGGATGATATTGTCCGCTTTTCCGATATTTATGGCCGGACTAACTAATGAATAGTGAATTTTATTTATCACATATTTTAAAAAAGTCTTCTATTAAATTTGGTACAAGCGGTGCAAGAGGTTTAGTTCAAGACTTTACAGATGATGTATGCGCGGCATACACACAAGCGTTCATTCGAGTGATTTCTAAAAAGTGGAACATCACACGAATTGCTATTGGTATGGATCTTCGACCAAGCAGCGAATCAATGGTTGCTGCATGTGCCAGTGCTGCTAGAGCACTGAATATAGAACCAGAATTTTATGGAGTTCTACCAACACCTGCGCTAGCATATTTCGCTATTTCAAATCAGATGCCTGCAATCATGGTGACTGGCAGCCATATACCTTTTGATCGAAATGGCATGAAATTTTATCGTCCGGATGGTGAGATAACTAAAGAAGATGAGGAATTAATTCTAGCTATTTCAGAACCATTGCTACCCTCTTGTCCGAGTTTACCTACAGTTCGCTCTGAAGCAGTTAACCATTATGTTAGCCGATATAAGGATTTCTACCCGGGATCACCTTTAACAGGAAAACGTATAGGTATTTATTTACATTCTTGTGCAGGCAGATCAATTTATCCAACTTTATTCCGTTCCCTAGGAGCAGAAGTTATTGAACTCGAACCATCTGATCAGTTTGTCCCAATTGATACTGAAGATGTAAGTGTTGAAGACAAGAAAAAGGGGCGATATTTTTCTGAAAATTGGTTATTAGATGCAATTTTTTCAACTGATGGCGATGGAGATCGAGCGCTGCTTGCAGACGAATTTGGTGAATGGCTTCGAGGTGATGTTTTATGCATGTTAGCAGCACGTTCGCTAGGAATAGATGGTTTGGCTGTACCTGTAAGTTGTAATAGTATTATTGAAAAATCAGATGCCTTTAATCATATTATAAGAACAAAAATTGGATCGCCTTATGTAATTTCTGCATTTGAAAATTTAAAATCCAGTAATAAATTTATCGCTGGCTTTGAAGCAAATGGCGGTTTCATTTTAGAATCTGATATACAAAGAGAAAACAGGATAATAAGAAAACTACCTACTCGCGATGCATTACTGCCTGCACTAGAGGTTATTATATCATCTACTAATAGTACTATTTCATCCCTGTTAAAAGCACTGCCACAAGGGGTTACTTTAAGTGGGCGTATTCAGCAAATAGATGTAGATCTATGTAAAAAAATTCTTTTTGACGCATTCTTATCTCCATCTGATTTACTTTCTAAATTAGGGTTTCGAGCATCCCTAATTAATTTAGATGTTACCGATGGCTGGCGCTGTTCATTAAATGATAACTCCGTTATTCACCTTCGGCTTTCAGGAAACGCACCCGAGCTTCGAATATACGTAGAAGATAATGATGCCACAAATGCTGGAGAAACTTTGAGAAGAGTTATTGAAAGAGCCAAAAAATTACTTAACAATCCAGAATAGATTTTAAATTAAATAATAATCATCACGAAGCAACAATATAATGATTTAATATTGTTGCTTCGTATAAATATTATTGAGTTGAAATCAGCAAAACAATTAATTCTTTGCTGATTTTATCTAACCCTATCGCCGCTTCCTTTCCCTGCAACAGTCATCAAAATGTATTTAAAATAATCGCCAATACTAAGGCTAGCCAACATCGCTTGATCTGTTTCCGCGAGTAGCACGGGCGTCGACATATCAATTTCATTCACTTGAGCAAGACCAGTAATGCCAGGACGAGCCTTCAGCACTCCCCGCACTTCACGTTCATGGATAAGATCTTCTTGATTGAATAAACAAGGACGCGGCCCTACCAAACTCATATCACCTAACAATACGTTCCAAAGCTGTGGCAACTCGTCGAGCTTGGTTTTTCGCAGAAAACCACCAAATGGCGTAATAGCGCTGGCACTCGCCAAGTGACTCGCAACACTGGCGGTATCGACCTTCATCGTTCTGAACTTCACTAAGGTAAACGGTTTTTTGTTGCGACCAACCCGCACCTGCCGAAAAATTGGCGAGCCAGTGTCGAACAGACCAATAATAGTTAACAGCACTAACACTGGGAAACCGCAAATTAAACCAACTGCGGAGAAAAGAATATCTAGTAAACGAATTAACATAATGCCTCGAAATATATTGGTGATTGTCTGAAGCTATTCGCAGAGCAACGCCGAACTTCATTTAGTTATTCTGACGTTAATTGACGTCTTTGCCCGCAACACATCTAGCAATCCCCTGCTCAAGAGTTATCGGGGGTTTCCAGCCTAAAGTCTGTTTGGTATGCGAAATATCGACCTGTAAATTGCCACACAGTCTGTCAATCACCGCTTGTTTACCAGCTAAAGTGGCAACTGCTTTTAACCACGACACTGGAATGGGCAACAACATTGGTTTTTTACCAGAAACAAAGGTCATTAACTTCAGAAGCTCTGTGGTCGAGACATCACAATCGTCACTAACTAAAAAAGTTTGATTTGCCGCTGCGGGATGATCGATACAGGTTAAAACCAAATCTACCAAATTCTCAACTGCGACTAAGCTTCGTTTGTTGTGAATAGCACCTAATGGCAAAGGCAGGTTTTTCTTGGCAAGCTTCAGCATAGCGGCAAAATTTGCTTTGACTCCTGGGCCATAAACTAAAGGTGGGCGAATGATCACCACATCCATATCAGTTTTTACCGCTATTTCTTGCAAACCAATTTCAGCATTGGCTTTGGAAATACCGTAGGGGTCCGAGGGATTTTGCTTATCGTTAAAGCGAAAAGCGCCACCTTCTACGGTACTTTCACCATTAACTTTAATCGTGCTAATAAATATAAAGCGTTTAGCACCAAGTGCAGCGGCCTGTTTAGCGAGTGACAACGTAGCTAAGGTATTAATCTGCTCATACAACTCAGTTTCAGTGTCGTTCATGACATGCGCTCTTGCCGCGCAGTGAATCACCACGTCGACGCCTTCAAGCGCTTGACTAAAATCGGCTTTATTGTCCAATTCGCCTTTAAAGAAAATGCATTCATGCGCAGGCTTGCTACGTCCAAACACATGGGTAGTTTTAGGTAAACGCTCTAAAATCTGCCGACCAACAAAACCCGTCGCGCCAGTGAGTAATATTTTCTGCGAGGTCATTTCAAATGCCCTTGGCCAAAACTAACAATGTCTTCAGACATCTGTTGCATGATTGCCTCTCTTGCGAATTTAGCAATAAACTCAGGCCGAGGTATCGTATTTAATGTCAGCTGTTTATAGCCGGTGAGTGCCTGCTGAGCGTCACTAGGATAAAACACTGCAGCATTCGAAACCTCATTCGTTAGAAACTTCGCGGCAAATCCGCTAACACCTGCGAGAATAGGCTTTCCTAATGCTGCATATTCAAAAATTTTTGAAGGCAATACTTTGGTAAACGCAGGGTAGTCATTTAAATGCAGGAACAGTATATCTGCATTCTGGTATTCAGAAATTAAGCTCAGACGATCGACTGGAGGAACTAATTCAACATTTGTTAAACCGTTAATCGATTGCTGCAAAATCGCCTTTCTACCACCATCGCCAATAATCCGAAAATGGACATTATCGCCAATACTCGCAGCCAATTTAGGGATGATAGTATGCAGACCTTGCCCTTCGCCAATATTGCCCGCATACAAAACCGTCACTTTTGCAGATTCAGAAGCTTGCGAGGGAGCTTGTGGCGCAACAGCCAAAAATTCATTGTCGATGCCGTTAGTAAACCAACGATATTCTGCTTTTGGGTAACGACTGGTGAAGTAATCTGCAAAACCTTGCGAAACCAAGTTGATTCGTTGCGCACGACCAAATGTATAAGCTTCAATAATTGAAAACACAGGCTTTGCCAACCAAGTTATTTTGGCTGGCAAAATATCTTTAATGGTGTCGACAAAAATATCCCGAATATCTAAATACAATGGCAACTTTTTCTGATTGGCAATTCTAGCGCCAAGAAACGCAGTGAAAAGACGCGATGACGTCGCAAACACCACATCATACTCTTTGCTCTTCGCTATTTTAAACGCCTGCCGATAAAACGCCGTGAATGCTTTAATTTGATCAAGCATGCCGCTTTTATGTGAGGGTAACGCGACACGATGAATTTCAACACCGTCGACAAATTCATGTTCAGGTGCTTCTGCCGCAAAAGATGCATATCGATTAGGTAATGTCGTGATCACCTCAATATGCACATCCTTCCGTTGTTTGAGCTGCTCAATTAATGCAGTACAGCGAAATGAACCCGCACACAAATCTGGTTGATAATAAAACGACAAAACAAGAATTTTCAAAGCGTTATTCCTATAACAACGTGACTGTGGTCCGTAGTTCTGGACTTGTCAAAGTCACCGCAATTTTCATTGTAGCAACCGATTGGCCAAAATGTGGGTGCCAGCTTGTATTGACCAATTGGCATAATCCTGTCGAACGAAATTCGATAAGTTGGCCGTTTGTAAGTTGCAACTGAATAGAGCCATCCGATCCGACATTCGCTTGAACATCTGGGTGCAAATGAAAGTGCGCAACTGCTTGTTTAAAATCTCCAGTCAATTGATCAGAAACAATCAATTGTTTTGCCGCCATCGCGATAGTTCGCCGGTGCGTGACTTTGCCTTTTAATCGACGATAACCGTCATGCGCAGCAGTGACAGTAACCCATTCACCGCTAGTATTGGCACTTTCCAACACAGCTTTCGCTCGACGAGCGACCCGAAAACCACTCCACACTTCTGAAGAATCGTGACCATCAACTTCAATGGTATTATGCGCCGCGGTTTTCCTTTGCCGCAAACGCTCATGACTCACACCATACATCGACGTCCCTGAGTTAACAAATACACGCTGGTTGCCAACTGACCATTCAAAACTCAAGGTATCGGCGTGAGCATGACCAGGCAAATAATCTGGCCCCACTTGAGCGTGATCGAAAATCAAGCTGTGAGCGGGCATATTAATTTTGCTGTAGCCGCTATCAACCAACGTTTGGAATGGAGGCAGATGTCCAATGCTCGGAGTTAAGCCTAAAGTGGCAGCATAATTAAAAATCTGCTGCGGCGACGCAGCGATACCAATCGCACTATCATTAAAAAAACTGACATCGCCATCAGCATGAATCATGACTGATAGCCAATTCAAAGCCTTCTGTGCCACTTGTCGCCAATAAATCTCGACTGCGACTAAACGAGAATGCTGAGTCACTGCAACTAATTGAATTAATTCCAACAAGTCCCACAACAAAATACAGTGGTACATTGGGCTTAGTTCGAAATGACCTCCATCCGCTAAAAACTGCTCGGGGATTTCTCTTTCAAGGATCTTAAGACCGATATCAAGATAAGAATCTGCCAAGTCACCCTGTAAAAAACAACCGGCAAAAACTAATGCTTTACCGTTGGCAAACAAGTGATTTCCCAAGATATGGTATTCAAGCTGTTTACTAAGGGCTTGGGCTTGTTGATGGAGACTCAGAATTATTTGTGGATTGTTAATTCCGGCGCGGTTATACCATTTAATCCAATTTACGATGCGTAATGATATTGGGTATGGCTCCCAGCCATTGCCGACTACTGGCGGATTATCAGCAATCCATCTGTCGACAAAACTGACCTGAATTGCTTGACGGCTAGCGCTATCAAGTGCGTTCAAATCATCAAAATAATGCAGATTGTATAACCAAAGTTTTTCAAACTCAGGGTTATTCCAATCTTCAGCTCTAACCACCTGTCCAGACAAATTCAAAAATCGAACTGTTGTTTCATCTAAGAAAGAGGGCTCAACGAACTCAGATGCAGCCCAAATCCATTGCGCGGCATTGGAACTTGAAGCGTGCTCTTGGATTTGTCGTAATGGCCGGAATTTATATAAAATCCGATAAGCGATTTGTTCAAAACGAAGCGGCTTTACCGTATGGTAAAGCCTTTTAAATTTAAGCAGAGCCTGCATTATCAACCCTGTTGCATTCGCAATTGTTCAGCAACTTCAATGGACACTCTTGCCACCTCAAACACTTCCTCGGCAGGAATTGGGCATGCTTTACCATCTTTTATTGCCGATAGGAATGCTTGGCAGCATGCGGCTTGGCCTTTGTCTTGACGCCAAAGATTCATCTTTGAAAAACCAGGCCAACCAAATCCTTTAAGTTTAAGGAAGTTGTCGAGTTGTAACACCCGTCCTGCTGCGAAAACTTCAATTCGTTCTTTAGGAAAACTAGACGAGCCATTGGCAAAATAATGAATTGTGCCAAAGGAACCATCAGCAAAACCCAAAATAATTGCGGCTTTATCTTCGGTGATAGCTTGGTGAGCATTGTCCCCCATGCGACGAGCTTGCACAGACACTATCTCTGAACCTGCTAAATAACGCATTAAATCGATGAAATGACATGCTTCGCCAATGATCCGACCGCCGCCGACGGTATTGTCTTGCGTCCAATGATCGGCAGGAATAGCACCTGCGTTCATAGTCATTATGAAGGATTTTGGCTCTTTGACGGAATTCAGCAATGTTTTCATTTTCTGCACCTGCGGTGCAAATCGACGATTAAAACCGAGCATCAGCAACTGTTTACCAGCACAATCAGCATAGGCCTGCGCGACTTTCTCAAGTTCTTCGCTGGTAATTGCCAATGGCTTTTCGACAAAGACATGCTTGCCCTGCCTTAATGCCTGCTCGGTAAAATATGCATGGGTATTGTGCTGGGTAACAATAACTGCGGTGTTTATTTCTGGATTTTCAAGCAATGCCTGAGTATCGGTTGATGCACTAGCAAAACCGGCTTTTTCGCCATGAATAACACTGTTGATGCCACCAGAGGTACTAATGGTGTGCAATTGTGCGCCAGCCGCTTTAAATGCTGGAATGAGTACACGTGACGCATAATTGCCGGCGCCAATGAACCCAAGTACAGGTTGACCTGCGGTAAATGAAGTTGCTTTCAGAGCTACAGATTTGACGTGACGTTCGGCAAACTCGCTCGGATATTTTAATAAAATACCTAATGCTGATTTATCGTCGGTCAATACAGCATAAGCATCAGCTGCATTTTCAAAAATAAAGCGATGGGTAATTAAAGCTTCGACATTTAAAGCACCCGCAGCAAGCATATCAAGCACTGCTTCAAAGTTGCGTTGTTCAGTCCAGCGCACAAATGGCAACGGATAATCCATGCCTTTCTGTTCATAATCAGGCTCATATCGCCCTGGACCATAAGAACAAGAAACTTGGAAACTTAATTCTTTCTCGTAAAAATCAGCGCGATTAAGCTCTAAACCGGTCACGCCAACCAACACAATGCGGCCGCGTTTACGACTCATCCGAGCGGCTTGTGTGACTGGGTCGTTTGACTTCGTGGACGCCGTAATAATCACAGCATCAACACCATTCCCGCGACTAAATGCCATACCCGCAGCAACAGGATCTTCACCAGTGCCTGGGTTACAAATTTCGGCACCAAACTGCTTGGCGAGCTCAAGTTTGCGTTGGTCAAAATCTATCGCTAGTACACGACAACCCTGAGCGCGCAATAATTGCACTGTTAACAATCCGATCAGGCCAACGCCAGTGACTACCACTGACTCACCTAAAGTAGGAGCAACTAACCGAATGCCCTGTAAACCGATACTGGCAACTACAGTGAATGCGGCTGCTTCGTCCGATACATTATCGGGGATCTTCGCACATAGATTTTTAGGAACTCGCACCACATCGGCATGAGGGCCGTTAGAAAGAACACGATCACCAGGCTTAAATTGCTCTGCACCGCGCCCAACTTGTGACACCACACCAACATTACAATAACCAAGGGGAAGTGGTTGTCCTAACTTAGAACGCACAGCGTCAACAGTGGTCAACAATCCGTCAGTTTGCACCTTTTCCAGCACCATTTTGACTTTCTCAGGCTGTTGCCTCGCCTTATCAATCAATGATGCCTTACCAAAATCAACCAGCATCCGCTCGGTACCGGCAGAAATTAGACTACAAGTTGTATTTATTAATAAATGACCCGAACTAACAGCAGGTGTCGGAGCATGCACAACTGTAGTGGCGCCTTTTGCAAGGTCTTGGAGAATTTGTTTCATTTCAATTCCATTTATACTTTTGATCGCCGATGACAAACCGTTTATTAGTTTGAAGGCTTCTTACCATATCTGTAATTTCTAGCATTAATGCTGTAGATAACCTAATTTCTTCTAAATTTCGTTTAACGCCTGTTATTGGCTGTAAAATAGCGAGCTTATGCCCTACGTCTTTTGGGTAGTACCGCTTGGTATACTTATCACTACCTTTCCAAAAAACTGCACGGCGGAAATCCTGTATATCAGCAATCAAACCGGCTTGGTGAAAAGTGATTGATTCATTTATCCCTTCGAATGGCTCACTTCTGGAAGTTAAAGTTAGACTGATGAGATCATGAAGATCAGATGTCATCACGACAGTTATATCATCATCAGATTGTTCTGTATTCGAATAAGAAATTGTTAAATCTAGATATGCTGGACAAGACCTCTTGTAGAGTAAATGAATAGACAAATCAAGCCAGTGGCCCAAGTTGCCACAGACTCTGGTTCCTTCTTCTGGCTTACGATACCAGTGTTCTGGTCCAAGAAAATGGCCCACCACAAAACAACTTAAGGAAAAAGGCCCTGAATTTTCATTTATATGTGATTTAAGCTCAGTAATAGCGGAACTAAAGGGTCTATTGTACCCAACGTATACATCCGCATGTTCTTCGGATATAACCTTTCCAAGCGAATAGAACTGCTCCCAGTTGACAGATATCGGCTTTTCTATATAAACACTAATTCCTCTTTTCAATGCAGAAATGGCATACTCGGAATGAGAATGATGATTAGACGCAATATAAACAATGTCAACAAAATGTGAATTAATCAATTCAGCAGTTTCCAACTTTTTAGCAACATTGTTAAATTCACAAAAAGAATTCATTGCCGCTTGATCAATATCATATGCAAATTCAAAGTAGAATTTATTACTAAACCTCATAAAATAAGACATCGTTGCAAATGAAAACTGCCCACAGCCAATAAATCCAACGCTTAACTTATTAGTAGATCGTTTGTTGGTAAATTTAAAAACTTTTGGAATATTTCTCATCCTTCCAAAGACTTTATACAGAGTTCTAAAAAAACCATAGATGAATATATAAGAAATAACTTTTTTAATATTATTCACAGTAACCCTTAGTATTAAATTTTTTAGTCAAAAGACAAGAATTTAAACAGTAACACGTTGAATTGAAATTAATTTTTGATATAACTCAATAACCTCGATATCAAACGAATTCGAATACTCTGCCAACAATTTTGCAAGCTTTGTTCTCAGATCCTGCGTTTGTTGACAGTCAAATTCACTAAATAATTTAATTTTTTCCGCTAACGAAACAGGACAACCTGATTTGAAAAACAATTCATCACACAACAGTTCATTATTGCGAAACATTGGTATATCAGATGCAATAGGTATCGAGCCAAGTGACATTACTGAGCTAGGAATGCCGCTATTCGTACCGCCAACATAAGGTAAAACAATGAAATCACTGGTTTGTACGACATGCGAATATTCAGAATCTGTCAGGAACCGTTTTGAGATTGAAAAATTTATTAAGTTAGTAAAATCAAAATTAACATTTGGAGGTGAATTTCCCAAAACATTCAGAAAAATACTAGAACACTTGTTAAAATCGATAAGCTTCCAAGCATCAATTAAAATCTGTATTCCTTTCTCTTTCCGGAAATGACCAATAAAAGAAAAGGTTTTTCTATTATTGTTTACAAAGTGTTTTGAAAGGAGAGCAGATTCCGATTTAGAGTCAGTAGAAGTGATTTTCCTCAGATCCATAATAGGAAATTTATGTTTAACAATATACTCATCATTTATGTCAAAAATGGATTGCAAATCTTGAATAGAGTTTTCGTTATGAACTAGTAATCTATCTGCAATTGTAAAAAATTTTTTCCGTTTATTAAGAAATTTTGCTTGATTAATAAACGGTAAATCAAAAGGCATTACATCATGACAAGTTATAATTAAAACGGATTTCGTGTACTTTTTAATAAAATAAAGAAATAAATATTCTATATAAAAATGTGTTGTTAGAGAGTAATTAATAACCTTAGGCTTATTTTTAATAACATAAGCAGTTGAAAATAACAGAGCAAAAATCAGCTCAAAGTATCTAACTAAGTATCTTAGAAGGCCGAAATTTGCTAAACGGTTTTTCCCAGACAATTCTGTAATAGTATAAAAAACTTTCTTACCGTAGCCAAAATGAAAATATGCATTAACGATACATTCTTGTGAAAACTTCTTTGCAAGTGACTTAAAAATTGAATCAATATACAAACCTGCAGTGCCTGCTGTACCACCATAAATATGCAATATGTCTAAACTTTCTTTTTTCATTTGAATACCATTCTAAAAATTAGTTTTCTAAAAATATTTACTTTTATTGCATCAAACGAACTAAAATCGTGAGCCTGAAAATCATTAATTACTGAAATATATCGACTTATATTGACCTCAGAATTGAAGTAGTGATTTATATATTCAGAACTTTTTAAATGTATAGTACGAGGATCTATCAAAATTTTATTGATCGTGTCTGCAATACTATATGAAGAGCCCAAATTGTTTGCATATAAATCATCACCAACATTACCAGGCTCTTGATCACAAACTAGACCAGCACACATTGGCTTATCAAAATTTTTAAAGTCGGGGCTCGCTAAAGCTACAATTGTTGGCAAACCTAGACGTGTTAATTCAACAATAGAAGTCCCCATACCATATCCAATGTCGAACTCTGAAATATAATTAGGATTGCTTAATAAATCAATTTTACCTAACAACCTAACATTATCGAAGTCTAAATCTAGTTTAAGCATGTATTTTTTGATTATTTGCTCATGTCCATAACCTATAATACTAAATTCATAGTTACGGTTGACGTTGACAAAATCAATCATGGCTAAAATTGCCGGTATTTTAAAGTCAACTATTCGACCAAGCCAAACAATACGTATTTTGCTATTTGGGCTCTTAACAACATATTTGCATGGTAAAATTTCACTATCAACAACAGGCAAAGGTATCAAGTGTTTAGAAGGTATAGAACAATTGGTATCTTGGAGTAGACGTGCGGATACATTGGAGTTCATTGAAATTAACGACCCTTTAGAATTTAAATACTGCAGAATACGTTTATTTATTTCGCGATTTTTTATTAAACTATATCTCTGGATGTTAAAAAACTTCGACAGCAACTTATCAACTATTGATTGGCATATATAAAGATGATCTAGTGGATGTAGTAATAGATGAACTATTCTAGAATGCGAATTTTTAGAAATTCTGAGATATGAAGAAATTATATGTAAATCTCTAATACAAAATGTCACAAATATAGTTGTTTGATTTGAAACATTACATTCTAGCCATTCAAATAATTCATTTTTACATTTTTCAGAGATATACTCAAATGAATAATCCCCAGAGTATACTAAACAGTCCTGTGTTTTTATTTTAGTAGAAATAAAACTATCTTTACTACAAATAACTTTGCAACCCTGACTATTTAATTTTTCGTATACTCTCACAAGTAGTGTTTCTCCACCACCTAAGTATTCGTTAAAATTAACAAGAATTTTATTCAACAAGCATCTCCAAAATTACTCTTTAGCTTCAATTTTTATTATTAGTTCACGTTCACTATCAATAGATTTTTCTAAAATAGAACTGTATGGGTAATATCTTTTGTATATCGGAACATTACCGTTTATTACATCTAATTTTAGTAATGGATAAATGGACAAAAAACAGCTTAAAATCACAGCAGAAGAAAACGCTAAAAATCTTATTATGAAATTAAATTTCAAAATTTTTGACATTAGAAATGAGCTGAGAACAATAATCACAAATACTGATGCATAATTAATGAATCTTTCAATATATGGAATAGAGACAATTCTAATTGCATATATTCCGGAGTAAAATACGATCATGATATAAAAAATATGACGTTCGGATGCTGTTAAAAAGTCATTCTGTTTAATGAATGATCTAATTATTAAAAGTGGCACTATAATCTTTACAAGATAATTAATTAGGCCTAATGTTGACAATTCACTTTCAATGTCATAAAAGGAGAGATCGATATAACCAGCAACAGAAAGCATATTCTGCAGCAAAACTAGCGGCTCCTTAATCAGGAAAAATATCGAAAAAAGTATACAGAAGCAATATTTAAAATATCGAATACTAAATTTAGTTAAAAATATTATATATAGAATCAATAATACAAATGCAAATTGATGCATCAACAAAGCACATGATATTAAAAAAAATGCAAGTATTTTTCTTTCACTGTAAGATACTACTGCAAGTAAAAATAGTGAAATTGCTACTGCTTCCCTCAGAATCTCCATTGAAAAATAATGATAAAAGAAAATGTAAAAAAACATTGTGGAAGCAAATGGATACAAAGAATATTTTTTTATAAAAATGCACACTGAACTTAAACAAAAAAATGAAACCAAAAATTGGAATGTATAGTATCCTCCTAGCTCTTTACAGATAGAACAAATTATTAACCATAATGGCAAAAATCTAGACTCATTAAAATATTTAAGGCTAAGTTGGTTGAGATAGACATATTCCTGATTGAAGAAATATGCATATGCAACACTATCAGGCGCCAACCTAAACCTTAATCCTGAAACTAGAATTAAAACTAAAAAACAAAAATATAGGTAAATTTTATTATACTTCTTTGCACCTTTTATATTTATTAATTCAAATAAAAAGACTCCAAAAAAAATAATTAAAAAAACTACACTATACGTCATAATACTTCATTGCCAATGATATTATTTTTTATATTAAAAAATGTGTAAATAGACACCAACATGTACGACATCGTGTATGATATAATTAATCCAAAAATACCTATATAACTAATTAACACACTAGATACAATCATTAATATTAATGCTTGAAATAGAATAGTTATTTGTGCTGACTTATAAGAAGTTGTATTTGCTAAGTACGTATTCGTTATGTTGACATAAGACATTGCAACAAATGCAGGTAATAGCATTGCCATATATAATATAGATAACATATACTCATGGCGATCCAGTACCAGCAACGCTGCAAAAAACAACAATGCGGCCCCCATATAAACTAGTGCGATAATCAGAATTATTTTTGAACTGAATGCGTTTATGTTTCTTATGTTTACTCTACCTTCACGTATGAATTTTGGCATTAAAATTACTATAAGTGCAAATATTGCACTCATTCCGAAAAAAAGCCTTAACGTGAAGTTGAAAACACCGATTGTCTCTTCAGATATTTCGTTATGGAACATTACATAATTAGTTCCATAATTTACAAAATAAATCGAAATGACACTTACTGATTGCCAAGCACTATATTTAATAAAATCGTTAAACTCATGAACATCAAAATTAAATTTTACATTATAATATCTAGAAATGTAAAATCCTGAAGACAATATTAATGAAACTAATCCTACGACAAAAAAAACAGTTACATAATCTTTGATTTCGCGAACGCAAAAAAGCACGAGCGTAATGAATATAATTGAAATAATTAATTCTATATATCCTTGAATTTTAAAGTGTATTGTAGGGTATAAGAAATTACAACCTACCTCATACATAATATAACCAAGTGTAAGAATAATAATTAATTTTGAATTTTCTGATTTAAAAATGGGGATTTCATAAATGTAACAATACGTAGAGTATATCAGGAATATCGCAATTATATTTATTGTTATGACAATTAATCTGTAGATGTACACTTCATTGCAAGAACCAATAAGAGCAAATTTTTTAGAAGCAAAAACATTCATTGCACCGCTAGTAAGTCCAGATGTTAAAGAAAGTATAAATTGAGAAACAGATATTATTAATGCTAACTTACCATAAACTGTGGTTGAAAATACAGTAATTAGTGACAGATTTGCTAACTGAAAAATATAACTCGATGAAATTTTTGCTATATGAAAAGAATTAATCATTTATCTTGCTTTATTATATGCGGATAATATCTGCCAAGCTTACTAGTTACTTTATATAATGATTTAGCTATAAACCTATATAGCTTACTGTTAAACTTTGATTTTACACTACCATCATTTACCCAAACAATCTGACTGTTAAAAACTTTCATTTTATTTTTTTCTATAAAGACAGCAAGAAGTAACTCGTGCATGTATCCAAACACCCTTTGCTGCCTTAGCGGGTAATCACTTGCATCTATCAATGCACTTAATGGCAATAATATACTAAACACCCATTCACAATACGCGTTATAATCCAGCCATTTCATAATAAACATATTATGTCCAACCATAGTGTTTGAACCATACATTAATTTTTTGTATGCCGGGAGATAATCAGGTGATTTATCTAAAATAATAGCTTCAAGTTTATCAAAATCTTCATCTTTGTAATTCATGCTACAGACTCGCCTTATACTCCACGCATATGTATAGGGTTCAGGCAGAATTACATCGTTTTTACTCATAATATCTGTAACAATATCATAATTTATTTCTTTAAGATATTCTTGACCATCTTCAATCAAAAGCAAATGGACTGGCTCGTTTGATTCAATGAAATTAAAAAACCTACGATAACTACATAAACCAACATATTCACATTCGTCAAAATTTTTCCACGCCCAATATAAGCCTGTAATTTCAGACCAAAATGGATTTTGAATACTTATTGATTGACCAGTATCATCACCATCCATGTCCAAATTTATATTAGTAAATGCTTTTCCACATTGTATGTTGTGAAATGGGTAAGTGTTTGTATCTATATGTATCTCTTTATAATACATACACATTAATTTTAATTTTTGCAATCCATTTTCCCGCTTAAAATTTAAAATTATTCAATGCATCAATTACTTCTTGTACTTCCAAATCAGTCATTACCGGACTTATTGGCAAACTAAGCACTTGATTATGCATTCTTTCAGAAATTGGTAAATTGATATTATTAAATTCTGTATATGCCTTTTGTCTATGAGGGGGTATTGGATAATGAATTAAAGTCTGTATATTGCATTCATTTAAATATTTTTGAAGTGCTTCGCGATGTTCTGTCGTAATAACGAATAAATGCCAAACATGTCCAGTTAAATTTTCAACCTGAGGCGTATGTACGTGTTGGTTTTTAATCTCTATTAAATATTTGCAGGCAATTTCTTGTCTGCGCTGAGTCTCTTTATCAAGATAAGGTAATTTAACTCTTAACATTGCCGCTTGCATTTCATCTAGACGACTGTTAACACCTTGGTAGGAGTTTTCATACTTTTTATGGCTACCATAATTTGCTATTGCGCGGACAGTTTGAGCTAACTCATCGTCATTTGTCGTTATAGCACCCGCATCACCGAGAGCTCCTAAATTTTTCCCTGGATAAAAACTAAACCCAGCGGCGTGACCCCAGCTACCGGCTAATCTTCCTTCAATTTGTGCACCATGCGATTGTGCACAGTCTTCCAATACGAGCAGATTATGTTCCTTAGCTATTAACATTAGCTCAGGCATTGGTGAAATTAATCCATATAAATGCACTGGCAATATTGCTTTAGTTTTATCCGTTATTGCGGCTAAAACGGAATCAGGAGAAAGGTTATAAGTTTTAGTATCTGGCTCAACTAATACAGGAACTAAATTGTTTTCGGTAATCGCTAAGATAGAAGCAATGTAAGTATTAGCTTGTACGATGATTTCATCGCCATCTTTCAATTTTCCAAGCTCTTTCCAAGCGCGTAGAACCAAAATAAGAGCATCCAAGCCATTTGCTACACCGATACAATGTTTAGTGCCGCAGTATTCTGCATATTCTTTTTCAAATGCTTTTAACTCTGAGCCCATAATATACCAGCCTGAGTCTATTACACGGGTTGCAGCTTGAATCAATTCTTCGCGATATTTTGCATTTATACTTTTTAAATCTAAAAATGGAATCATGATAAGAACCTAATAACTTTAGCTGGATTGCCCACAACAACAGCATTTGGAGGCACATCTTTTGTGACTACAGCACCTGCGCCAACCATCGCATATTCACCCACAGTTACTCCGGGCAGTATCGTAGCGTTGGCACCTATGCTAGCGTGATCTTTTATGGTTATACCGGTGAAACTGGTAGGATATTGCTTGGATCGTGGTAAAGGATCATTTGTAAAAGTTGCATTTGGCCCGATAAATACGTTATTGCCTATTCTTGTGCCGTCCCATATTTGGACACCAGACTTAAGTGTAACATTGTCGCCTATAACAACGTCCCCTTCAATTAGGCATAGTGCGCAGATGTTACTGTTGCTGCCTATTGTTGCGCCTTTCAAAATCACTACAAACTGCCATATGCTTGTGCCTTGCCCAATATTACACTCAGCGACATCAGCTAGATGATGAATGCGCATTATTTCACGACCTGCTTTGTAAATTGATCATATTCTCTAATATAGTCAGCATCTTCATAATGCTCACTTGCTAGCACCAACAATACACAGTCATCTGAAAAATCATGCATTACGCCCCAAACGAATTCCTCTTGCAAAAGTCCTTTATTTTGCTTATCTAGAACGTATGTTTCCTTGTCTAAACCATTATCAAGCGTTACCTTACAGGAACCAGACACTGATATTAAATACTGCTTCGTTTTGTAATGAGCATGGTTGCCTCTTGGAACGCCTTGCGAAGTGCCATAAATATAAAAAATCCTTTTTATTTCAAAAGGCACATCTATATTGGATTCGATAGCAACGAGCTGGCCTCTGTCATCTCCACGTACCGGATGACTTTTAAGTAACTGATTTATTATCATAATCTAATATCCAAAACGCGGTGCCGAAGCATCTTTTTCATTTACTTGGAAGCTTTTCATTTCCGGCCATCTAATGTTGAGAATATTTGAATTCCAATGTAGAGCTCGTTCAGAAGATTTATCGTAATATCCAGTTGTCTTATATACGAAAACAGTGTTGTCCTCTAATGTAAGAAAACCATGAGCAAAGCCTTCCGGGATCCACAACATTCTATGATTCACATCTGTAAGCTCTACAGCAACGTGTTGCCCATAAGTAGTTGAATTCGTTCTGATATCTACCGCAACATCAAAAACACTACCAGAAATAACACGTACTAACTTACCCTGTTCAAACGGGGGGAGTTGATAATGCAACCCTCTTAATACACCTCTGTGGGAAAGTGATTGATTATCTTGAACAAAAATACGCTTTGCTACTTTTTCATCAAATAGTCGCTGGTTCCAGCTTTCCATGAAAAAGCCACGCTCGTCCCCGAAAACGGAGGGCTCGATAATTTTTACATCTGGAATAGCTGTATCTATTACTTTCATAGAATTCACTTGTATAACGTTAGGTTATTTAACGCTGTTTGCCAATTTGATGGCGAAACAGCAAACTCTTGCTGAATTTTGCTGCAATCAAGCATTGAAAATGCTGGGCGCATGGCAGGTGTTGGGTATTGTGCTGTGGTTATCGCATTTATCTGAGGTACACTGGTAATTAGTTTTTGCCTGGACGCCTCTGCAAAAATACTGCAGGCAAACTTATGCCAGCTAATATACGGTGCGCCACTGAAGTGATAAACGCCAAAGCGCTGTTCATTTTCTGTGCTCAGTTGCGCAATTACACTAATAATCGCCTCAGCAATATCACCGGCATACGTTGGGCCGCCTATCTGGTCTGCAACCACACCTAATTCTGGTCGGCTTTGTGCTAGCCGAAGCATGGTTTTAACAAAGTTGTTGCCATGCTCGGCAAATACCCAAGCAGTACGCAAAATAATGTGTTTTGCACAGTATTTTACAATCGCCTGTTCGCCTTCAAGTTTGGTTTGCCCATAGACACTTTTAGGGTTCGTTGAATCGGTTTCAGCGTAGGGCTTATCGCTGCTGCCATCGAACACATAATCAGTTGATACATGTATTAACACAGCATTTAGTGAGGTAGCGACTTTCGCCAAGTTTTCCGGGCCTCTTTGATTAATGGCTTTGGCTAACTCAACTTCTTGTTCTGCTTTATCTACCGCCGTATAAGCGGCAGCATTTATGATTACATCAGGAGCAAAAGCTAACAATATTTCTTCAGCCTGTGCAATATTAGCAATATCTAGCGCGGCTCTGTCTAAAGCCAATAGAGTTACCTTATCAGCAAGCTTTTTGGCTAACTGATAACCCAATTGGCCATTTGCACCTGTAAGCGCGACTTTTAACTCTTTTGTTAGCTGCATGATACTAACCTTGTTAGATATTGACCATATTCATTTTTCATCATCGGCTTCGCTGATTGCAGAACTTGCTCTGATGTTAACCAGCCATTGCGCCAAGCAATTTCTTCCAAACAAGCGATTTTTAGTCCTTGAACATGTTCAATGGTTTGTACAAAGGACGAAGCCTCATGCAAACTCTCATGGGTTCCTGTGTCTAGCCAAGCAAAACCACGCCCCAGAATTTCAACATTAAGTTTGCCTGATTCTAAGTACATTTGGTTCAGGGTTGTTATTTCCAACTCACCACGGGCAGAAGGTTTGACCTGCTTAGCTAGTTCAACCACGCTTTTATCGTAAAAATACAAACCGGTAACTGCATAGTTAGACTTTGGCTTAGCGGGCTTTTCTTCGATAGACACTGCTTTCATGTTTTTATCAAATTCAACCACACCAAAGCGCTCCGGATCTTTCACCAGATAACCAAACACGGTAGCACCGGAATCTCGATCTGCGGCATTTTTTAGGGTTTTGGAGAACGATTGGCCATAATATATGTTATCTCCCAATACCAAACAGGCGTTATCGTTACCGATAAACTCCTCGCCAATTAAAAACGCTTGCGCCAAACCGTCCGGGCTTGGCTGCACGGCATAGCTAAAGTTAACACCAAATGCACTGCCGTCACCTAACAATCGTTTGAATCCATCGATGTCATCAGGGCTTGAAATAATCAAAATATCACGAATGCCCGCTAACATTAATGTTGAAATTGGGTAATACACCATTGGTTTATCATAAATTGGTAGTAGCTGTTTAGAAACCCCACGAGTTATAGGATACAAACGTGTACCAGAACCACCTGCCAAAACAATCCCTTTATACGCTGCCATGTTTATGCTCCTTGACCTAATCGTTCTAACTTATAGCTACCATCCAATACTGATTGCCACCAGATTTTGTTATTTAAATACCACTCTACTGTTTTGCGTATACCAGTTTCGAAGCTTTCTTCAGGCTTCCAACCTAACTCCCGTTCAATCTTGCTAGCATCAATCGCATATCGAAGGTCGTGACCAGGACGATCCGCAACATAAGTAATTAAGCTTTCATAGCTTGGGATATTAAGATCCGACTTGTCGATTGGCACGAATTCTTCCAAAATAGTACAGATAGTTTTAACCACTTCTATATTTTGTTTTTCGTTATGTCCACCGATATTGTAGGTTTCGCCAACCACACCTTCGGTAACAACTTTATACAGAGCACGGGCATGATCTTCCACGTATAACCAATCACGGATCTGGTTACCTTTGCCGTATACTGGTAATGGTTTACCCGCCAACGCATTCAAAATGATGACCGGTATAAGTTTTTCCGGAAAATGATATGGACCGTAATTGTTAGAGCAGTTAGTCACTATGACAGGTAAGCCATAGGTACGCTGCCATGCGCGTACTAAATGATCTGAGCTCGCTTTACTTGCAGAGTATGGGCTGCTTGGCGCATAAGGAGTAGTTTCAGTAAATAGATCATCAGTGCCATGCAAATCACCATATACTTCATCAGTAGAAATATGATGGAAGCGAAAAGCCTGCTTACGGGATTCAGGTAGAGCCTTCCAGTAACTACGAGCAGCCTCTAGTAAAGTATATGTGCCTATAATATTCGTTTCAATAAAGGCTGCCGGGCCGTCTATAGAACGGTCGACATGGCTTTCTGCAGCTAAATGCATTACTGCATCGGGCTGGTGCTTAGCGAATAAAGTGGCCATTGCCTCTGAATTGCAGATGTCAGCTTGTTCGAAAAAATGACGACTATCACTTGCTACATTTGCAACTGAATTTAGGTTGCCTGCATACGTCAACTTATCGACATTAACAACCGAATTATTTGTATTTCGAATAATATGACGCACCACTGCAGAACCAATAAAACCTGCGCCACCGGTTACTAATATTTTCATAGCCATACACCCTTTGTATCAACAACGTAGCCTGAATTCGGCTTATTAACTTTAAATTGCTTATGGTCTACAAGCAGCAGGTGGATATCGGCAGAGCTAAAAGCTTGTGAATACTCTACTAATACTTTATCTGCAATTTTTGCTGGTAATTCTTCGATATTTGGCTCAACAAAAACAACTTTGCCTGCATGAAAATTACTGATTTGCAATGCAATGTGCATTGATGGGCTCTCGCGCAAATCATCAATGTCTGGCTTAAACGCTAAGCCATAGCAAGCGATGGTAATGTCGCGGACAGTTTTGCTTGGGTTTGCTTGTAAGAAGTCAGCAATCGCGAGTTTCACTTTTTCGATAACCCACTCTGGTTTGCTATCATTCACTTCACGGGCAGTACGAATCAGGCGCGCTTGCTCAGGTGTTTTACTGACGATAAACCATGGGTCTACTGCGATACAATGGCCGCCAACACCTGGTCCTGGCTGCAAAATATTGACCCGCGGGTGACGATTCGCTAATTGAATGAGTTCCCAGACATTGATATCCAACTCATCACAAATCATTGAAAGTTCATTAGCAAAGGCAATGTTTACATCGCGAAAACTATTTTCTGTGAGCTTTGCCATTTCAGCTGTTCGTGCGTTGGTGACAATACAGGCGCCTTGCACAAAACTTTGATATAACGCAACCGCGTATTCAGAACATTTTGCCGTTAGACCGCCAACAACCCGATCGTTTTCGATAAGTTCGCGCATTACATGCCCTGGTAAGACACGTTCAGGGCAATGTGCGACACGAATATCTGAAGCTTCGCCTGTAGTTTGCGGGAAGGTCAAATCTGGACGTAACTCGGCAAGCCAAGCACTCATTTGCTCAGTTGCACCAACTGGAGAAGTGGACTCAAGAATTACTAAATTACCTTTGGCAAGTACTGGCGCAATCGAGCGGCAAGCTGACTCGATATAGCTTAAATCTGGCTCGTGGTTGTCACCTTTAAATGGAGTTGGCACCGCCACAATAAAAGCATCAGCTGGTTCTGCGATAGTCGTTGCTTTCAAATATCCTGCAGTCACCGCAGCATGCACCGCGATGTCTAAATCAGGCTCAACGATATGGATTTTACCTTGGTTAATGATGTCTACAGCCTTTTTATTGACATCGACACCAATAACTTTGATTTTACGAGAAGCAAATACAGCGGCCGTTGGTAATCCGATATAGCCCAAGCCGATTACTGATAATGAAGAAAACTGCATAAATTTAAACCTTTATTCCGGATGTTTTGCGTTAAAAATCACGATTTACGCGAGATAAAGCGCACTATTACAACCATTGCACTTATTATCAAGCCGAGCAGTACTGCCATAAGCACAATTAAAGCGCGCTTAGGGCCACTTTTCAGTTCAGCAACAACTGCGGCGTCTATCGTTTTTAATACGTACTCCTCACGGGCATGACCGAGCATTTTAGTCTTCGTTTGTTCTTCAATCAGCGAAAACAACATCGTTCGAATGTCTGCTAAATTAGTCAGTTCAATTTGTCCATTTAGATACTCAATGCTTTTTTCGGCCTCAGTCAAATCACGATTCCGCATTTCTTCATTAATACTTTTAACTAATTTATCCGCCCAATTTTTTGCAATTTTTGGTGAGTAATATTCTACATTGACTTTAACCATTCCCGACAATTTGTCTTGGCTTACGGAAAATAACTTATTGAATTCCTCAATCGTCTCCAAAACACTAGGTTTAGGCTTAAAAGGCTCCTGAACTTCCCTAACCCACTGCTTCGTTTCTTCATTATAAATCTCTGAATCTATCAATAGTTTATCACTCGCCCTATCCCAACCTTTAGCCGCCATAATTGGCACATAAAGGTCGTTTTCCTCAATGAATCGCCCTAAAAACTCTCTCGACTTTAGAATCTCTAAGGCTAAAACGGATTTATCGCCACCTTTACCACCGAGGTTCACACCGGCGAGTGCAGCTAAACCGCCAAGTTGGCCAGGGATGTTGAGGCCACCACTTTCACCCGCAGGTGCTAGGGTAACTTCGCTTTTATAAACGTTTGGTAGACTTAAAGCGTAAAAAACTGCGGCAACTGAGAATAGGAATGTCGTTGCGATTATGATCCACTTGCCGGCCCAAATTGCCGAGAACAGTTCTTTTAAATCGATTTCGTCAGAATCTGCAACCTTGATGTTTTGTTGTACTTGTTCGGTCATGCTATTCCTTGTTGGCGCTTGTTAACAATTTACAAATTGCGTTTTGCGAAAGTTGAATGCCGGTGATGCCACTGCATTTACTTTGCTTTTACGAGGCAATTGGGTATTTCAAATAGTTTTGGGTATTATTGAGTATTTACTGGGTGCTTATTGGTTCTTTTTGAAAACGCTAGCGAATTAATTGCGTCTAATCTAGTTCGGTACTTCCAATGTCTGCTATCAACGGATTGATAACTAACGCACTCAGGATTAGCTCTTCTTTGAGAATTTGATGGTATTGCAGAGGGATTTTTTGGAGTGTTTGGTGCTGCACAATCAATTCCCTCTACTTGCGTCTGATGGATGACTTATCATCCATTCGGTTGGCTTCAAGCCTCGTTTGGGTACGCTACCGCCCTTGAGTTTAGCGTCTCAATCCTGATTTCCGAATATTTTTAATTACTACCACTTCCTGTTAAGGCTGTCATTGTAACTTATTTCTTTAATTCTGTATTACAGTAATCTGAAAAATTTAAGTCGGCGCTCGCCAATGAATGCGCTTACGGGCGGCTGATTTGGTTTAGCGCTAGCATTGGAAAAACCAAAAAACGTTCATTTCAAACAAGTTTTTTTCGCATCAAATAACCTTGTAACTCTAACGTCACAACTTGTTATCCCTTTGCGGTTGATGGTGATTTTTTGCTGATAACGATTATATACCCAAACAACCTGAAGATACTCGTTCAGAGCTGCTTTGGAAAAATCAATACAACCCGGTACTTCAGCTTCCTACGAACGGGGCTAAAAGCCCTTGAAACCGCGTTAGCGCTTGTCGCTTTGGAACAACCAAAGCTTCCAAACGCTGCCTTGCCTCAAGCCCTTTTATCTCCCGCTGAAAACGCATCTACAAGTTGTTTGGGTATACACCGCGTTATGTTTGCTAGATGGCTGCCAATTTATGGTACAAAAACCAAAAAAAAAACTCTGAACTAATCAGGATTAGGCAGAGTTTTTTTCAAGTAATTGATTCGTGAAAATTGCTTTTGAGTCAAAACTACTTTTGTACGTACTGCTGTTCAAGGCTAGACATTTGTGTGCGAGTTACCATTAACTCTGCTTTCATCGTCTCTTGACGGTCAGACCACTCTTTATGCAGATTTTGCAGCTTGATCCGCAGCACTTGGGTTTCATTAGGCTGCGGCGCTGTTTTTGTCAGGTTGTACATTTCCGTTTTGATGCGCTCAACGGCAATTTTGTAATTTTGTTCAGCTTCTGCGTATTGATACTCCAAAAAGCGATTACGTTTTTGCAGTTGAAGAAGTTGTTGATCGGCACGAGTATTCACTGGTGCTTGCGTCAGTTTTTCAGATTGGGCAACAGGTTTTGCTCCAGTTTCTGAATCACATGGAAACTGGCTGAAGATTACCTTGTTGTCTTGCTCACACTGATACACGTTTGCCTGAACGCTTAATGTTGCGCCCAACAAAATCAATGCTAAATACTTTTTCATCAGCTTCTCCTACTCAATCAAATTACAATGTACAAAAATCAACCGCAGTACGCAAGCAATTGTGACTAAATATTTCATGAAAAATTCAAGTAGTTAACCTACCAATTGCCGACGCATAAAGTTAGGCAATGCTAAAGCGGCTTGATGAATATCCGCATTGTAGTAATCGGTATCAAATTCTGCGTCCATCACATCGTCACGTCTAAAACCGGCAAACACCATGTCTTTGCTGGCCATAGTGCAAGTCCACCAGCCACTTGGGTAGATCATTTGTGGGAAATTGAGTGTCTGCAATGCGGTAAAACCGGCATCTTTCATTGCTTGGCGCATATCGTTTAACAAGCCCATGTGAATCAGTGGCGACTCGCTTTGTTGTACCAAAATCCCACCAGGCTTTAGCGCTTGCAAGCAACTCTGGTAAAAAGCGCGATTAAACAAACCCTCGCCAGGACCCACCGGATCGGTCGAATCAACAATAATGACGTCGACCGATTCTGCTGCGGTTTCTTGCATAAATTTAATGCCATCATCAAACATAATAAAAGCACGCGGATCGTGATTACTGGCGCATAATTCAGGGAAATACTGTTCGGCAAGACGGGTGACTTGTTCATCAATATCGATTTGATAGACCGATTGCACTGATCGATGTTTAAGGACTTCTCGTAATGTGCCGCAGTCACCGCCACCGATGATCACCACGTTTTTAGGATCAGGGTGAGTAAACAACGCCGGGTGGCTCATCATCTCATGGTAAAGGAAATTTTCACGGGTACTGACCATTGTGCAGCCATCAATCACCATCAAATTACCAAAATCGGTGGTTTGATAGATTTCGATATGCTGAAACGGCGATTGTACTTCAGTTAATTTTTGATGGATTTTCAGCGAAAACGCACTACCGCTTGGTTGAAAAACTTCCGTAAACCATTGTTTTGAATTGAGTTCCGACATAATTCCACTCTATGAGCCGTTGTGAGGGGGCATTTATTTTGCCAGCTACACGCCATTGAGACAAACTTTTCATGTTTTTTTGCTGATATTGGTTTTAAAATAGCAGCATTAACTTATTAAGGGCACGACCATGGCAGATTGGGGTATCGACAAAGCAAGATCAATTTATAACGTCGCCGTTTGGAGCGAAGGCTATTTTGATGTAAACGACAACGGGGATTTGATTGCTTATCCAGATCAAGATCACAGCAAGCCTGGCATTAGTTTTCCAGAGCTGACCGCTCGCTTTAAAGAAGAAGGGCTAACGCTGCCAGTTTTGGTTCGTTTTACGGATATTCTGCAACATCGTGTCGAAACTTTAATTACTTCTTTTGCCAAGGCCAAAGCAGAACGTGATTACCAAGGTGAATATACCGCGGTTTACCCAATTAAAGTAAACCAGCAGTATTCGGTGGTGAATAAATTAGTCAGTCATACCAGCGGTAAAGTTGGCCTAGAAGCAGGTTCAAAGCCTGAGTTAATGGCAATTTTGGGCGTTACCGAGACGCCTCTGCGTATCGTCTGTAATGGCTATAAAGACAGTGAATTCCTACGCTTAGCGACCATCGGCCAAATGATGGGTCATACCGTTTATGTGGTTGTTGAGAAATTATCTGAACTGAAAACTTTGTTACGCGAAATCGATAGCCTCGGTGCTGCACCATTAATCGGTATTCGTATTCGCTTAAACTCGGTCGGCAAAGGCAAATGGCAAAACACCGGCGGCGAGAAAGGCAAGTTTGGTTTAACCGCGACACAAGTTCTGCAAGCTATCGATATTCTTAAAGAAGCCGGCAAACTTGATTTGTTGCAACTGGTACATTTCCATATTGGTTCGCAAATCGCCAACATCCGTGACATTCACAATGCAATCCGTGAATGTGCTCGCCATTATGCGGAACTGCGCACTTTAGGCGTGCCAATTAATACGGTCGACGTCGGTGGTGGTTTGGGCGTGGATTATGAAGGTTCAAACTCGCGTTCAGCTTGCTCGATGAACTACACCATGTACGAATATGCCCGTAACGTGGTTTATGGCTTAAAAGAGGTCTGTGACGAGTACGATCTGCCGCATCCGAACATTATTACGGAATCTGGCCGCGCCATGACTGCACACCACGCGGTGTTAGTCACAGACGCTATCGATATCGAACGCGCGCCAGGCTTACGTTATTTGCCAGAACCAAGCGAAGATTCACCGTCAGTCATTTGGGCGCTTTGGGATTCATACCAAAACGTCACGCCACGTTCTGCGGTTGAGGCCTACCACGATGCGGTGCATTACTTTACTGATGCGCATGCCCAATACGTGCATGGTTTATTGACCTTAAAAGACTGGTCACTGCTTGAGCAAATCTACTTTGCGACCATCAACAAAGTAAAAGACATGCTGGATCTGTCATCACGCTCACACCGTGAGATCCACGATGAACTGAATGAAAAACTTGCGGACAAATTGTTCGTCAATTTCTCATTGTTCCAATCGATGCCAGATGCATGGGGTATTGACCAACTGTTCCCAGTGATGCCACTGGAGCGGATGAACGAGTCGTTAGAACACCGCGCAATTATCCAAGACATCACTTGTGACTCAGACGGCCAGCTGAAAAGTTACGCTGACGGTAACGGTATCGAATCAAGTCTGCCGCTGCCACTGTACAAAGAAGATGAACAGTACTTATTGGGTATGTTTATGGTGGGTGCTTACCAAGAAATCTTGGGTGACCTGCATAACTTATTCGGCGATACCGATTCAGTCCATGTGGAATTAAACGAAGATGGTTCTTACATGCTGACGAATCCACTTAAAGGTGAAACCGTCGCAGATGTGTTAAAACACGTTGAATTTGATGTCGATAAACTATTGAAATCTTATGCAAATCAATTAGAAGTACACCCACAGTTCACGCCAGAGCAACGCATTGCGTTGATGGATGAATTGAAAGCAGGTGTCTATGGATACACCTACTTCGAAGATTAAGGTAGAATCCACAGGTCGGACGAGATCAAGAGATGATCCTGTACTGACCCTTCTCATACAAAGAGCAGGCTAGCCTGCTCTTTTTTTTAGTAGCTAATAACTAGCTGCTGAGTAAAAGTAACCTGTAGGTTATTGATTAAATTGCCAAAATAGGAGCTGATATGTTGCATTTTCTTCCCAGACCATTAATTGGCACGCTCTCGTTTTTACTGTATATCGGCAATACCTTGTTTTGGGCTGTGCCGATTTTATTTCTTGCCATATTAAAACTGCCGCCACTCAAACCTTGGCAAACGTTGATGACTTATTTGCTGGATGCCTGCGCCAGTGCTTGGATCACGCTGAATAATGTGACCACGAGGCTGTTTACGCGTATTCGTTGGGATATCAAAGGCATAGACAATTTATCGGTGAAAGATTGGTATCTCGTGGTTGCCAACCACCAGTCTTGGGTTGATATTCTGGTTTTGCAGAAAATCTTTAACCGGCAAATCCCATTTTTAAAATTTTTCCTAAAAAAAGAATTAATTTATGTGCCGGTTATTGGTATTTGCTGGTGGGCATTAGATTTCCCCTTTATGAAACGTTACAGCGCGGCTTTTCTAGAAAAGTACCCACATTTAAAAGGCAAAGACGTCTCCACAACCCGCAAGGCCTGTGAAAAATTTCGCTACAAACCGGTGTCAGTGATGAACTTCCTTGAAGGCACCCGCTTTGAACCGATTAAACACCAACGCCAGCAATCACCGTTTCAACACTTGCTAAAACCTAAGGCCGGTGGCATTTCATTTGTATTAAATGCGATGGGCGAACATCTACATAAATTACTCGACGTGACCATTTATTATCCAAAAGGCTCGCCAAGCTTTTGGGATTATATTTCTGGCAAAGTGCATGAGATAAAGGTTAGAGTTCGGGTATTACCGATTGAGCGCCAATGGATTGGGGATTATGAAGATCCGGCATTTCGCGCGCAATTTCAGCAATGGGTTAATCAGCTTTGGCTTGATAAAGACAAGCAACTCATTGAATTAGAACAAGGAGAATCTCGCTGATGTTCGCTTTTTTACCGAGTTTTATCATATTGCCGTTGTCACTGTTTTGCTTCACGCTCAATTTAGCCTTGTGGGGCGGCTTAGTAACCCTCGCAGGCATCGGCAAACTGTTACTACCCATTCCGGCTGTTCAACGTCAATGCTCACGTTTAGCGCACTGGGCGTATCGGCATTGGTCATTACACAACAAACAACTGATTGAATTATTTAATAAAGTGGATTGGCAACTGAGTGGCTTAACCGAACTTCGCCAAGACAGCTGGTATTTACTTATTTCCAATCACAAAAGCTGGTTAGATATTCCAGTGTTAAGTCAATTTGCCTTATCGCGGATCCCTGAACCAAAGTTTTTTTTAAAAGAAGAATTAAAATGGGTGCCATTTATTGGTTCGGCATCTTGGGCTTTGGACATGCCGTTTATGCGACGTTACAGCCAAGCACAAATCGAGCGAAACCCTGCGCTCAAAGGCAAAGATATTGAAACCACTCGCCGCTCTTGCGAGAAATTTCAAACGATGCCAACGACAATTATCAATTTCGTTGAAGGCACGCGTTATACCGCAGCAAAACATAAAGCCAAAAATAGCCCGTTTAACTTTCTGCTACCGCCGAAAGCTGGTGGCATCGCGTTTACCTTAGCAAGCATGGGCTCGCAATTTAACGCGGTGTTGGATGTGACGTTAATTTATCCAGACAACCAACATCATGTGCTAGTTGATATGCTACTAGGCCGCTTAAAACGTGTAGTTATTCAAGTGGATGTCATCGAAATCGACGAACAAATTATTGGCAACTACTTTGAAGACGAAGCCTTTCGTCAACAATTTCAGTTATGGCTTAATCAGCGTTGGGTCACCAAAGATCAAACAATCGCTGCTTACATGGCTAAGCAAACACCGAGCAAACCGGCGTTTTTTACCAGTTCAGAACCTTTATAAGCTTCAGCCCCGCAGCAACAAATGTCGCTGCGGAGCACACTTCAAGCGCGACCGCGCGTGGCAGTGGCTGGCGAAATCCGCGCCGCAATCAATGCCGGATAACTGACCGCTAATTGTCCAACCGCGATAAGCGCTAAACAACCCACCATTAATAGCCCTGGCGTTAACGGTTTCATGCCAAAACTACTGACTAGCCAGATATTCAAACCAATTGCGCCCGCAATCCCTAACACCACACCAGCGGTACTGATCAGTAAGTTTTCCAGCATGAAGTAGCGCATAATTTGCCATTGGCTGGCGCCAAGTGCCCGTCGAGTGCCGATTTGGCGAGTACGCCGATTAATACTAAACATCGCTAAGCCAACAATGCCAAAACCAGTGATCAGCGTCAGCACCACAATTACCGTGAATAAAATCCGGTAAGTTGCAGAATCTTCTCGATAACTATCGGCGCGGGTTTGTTCCATAGTTTTAACACTACGAATAATGCGACCTTTATCACTTTCCGCCAGCGTCTTTTCCAGTTGCGGCATCAAGGCATCCCGTCGTCCAGCGTCAGTGCGAATAAAAAACCGACTGTTGCGCCCCTCCAGCTGCTGCGGAACCAACATCGCGTTTTCGACTTTATCCCAACCGTTCCACGGCGCTTGCAGCGATTTGATAATGCCGACAATTCGCATAGGTTCATGATTATTAATGTAAAGCGTTTGCCCCAGCGCTTTTTGCCAGTCGCCATCAAACATCGCTTCTGCCATTGCCTTGGTGATAATCATTTTATCCGGCCATTCGGTAGCCGCCTCGTCGCGCCAGATAATGTCGCTTGGGGCAAAATTCTCGCCAGCAATTAACTCGACGCCAAGCGCATCGACGCCTTGCTCGTCCACCATATAAACCGCGACGCCGGTGCCATCGATGTCGTCACCAGCCTTATTTTGCAAACTCATCGACCAACCGCCGCCACTGAGTGGGATCGCATTGATTTGGGTCGCGGCAACCACGCCTGGCGTCTCACGGATGCGTTGTAAGTCTTGAGCCAGTGCAGCTTGCAGATTGTAGTCTGGTGCGAACACGGTATTGGTCAGATAAAAGGTGTTGGTTTCATCCAAACCACTGGGTCGCGCCATTTGCGCGCTGCGCTCGAGCATCATAAAAATTGCGTTGACCATAATGGTCAACGTTAAAGCGATTTGCAGGGCAATCAACAAAGCGCCAATTTTATTACGCATTAAAGCGCGAAGCATAGGTCCGAGTTCTAACATGATGAGCTCCTTATTGCGCTTTCAGTTGTTGTGATGGTTGGATCTGACAGGCACGCCAAGTCGGATATAAACCTGCCAGAATGCTCGACACAATCGCCAAGACTATTGCGAGTAAAATCATATTCATATCAAGCACCGCCAAATCGCGGATCCAGTCGCCATACATGGCTTTAATCGCGGTAAGACCAAGCCAAGCAAACACTAAGCCCAGCATGCCGCCAGCCAGACCTATGACTCCAGATTCGACTAAATGTTGGACAAATAAATCATTGCGACTCGCGCCCAGCGCTTGGCGCACGCCAATTTCACTGGCTTTACCTAAGAACTTCGCCAGCAACAGCCCCACCGTATTGAGTAAACACACCGCGAGAAACATCAGCGCCATGGCCATCATCATGCTGGCATCATCGGAAACCACTTGCCGCTGCTCCAGCCAAGTCATGACATCGCTGAGCTTGTTATTGTTCTGACGGGCAAAGCGGCCAAACTTATGCTGCTCGGCGGCATAAGCATCAATAAAGCCCTGATAAACATCCCGATCTGCTTCGGTTGGCAATTCCACCCAGACTTGCGTCCAAATACATTCGGAATCAAGGAAGGCTTGAAAGCCAGACTCACTCGCCTTCCAACAGTTGGTATTGCCTGAGCGGTCAAAGAACTGCTCGGTAATTAGCGAAAATGGCACAAACACTTCCTCGACATCTTCAAAAGCACCGGTCGAGATATCGTAGAATTTTGGTTTTGGGTTCCAGCGCGCCATCACGCCGCTGATTTTGAAGTCTTTCCCCGCCAAGCGCAGCGTTTCGCCAGTGGAATCACGACCACCAAACAGCCGCTCGTTTAGCTCAGCATTAATGACCACCACCAACTCTTTGTTCGCATCGGCTTCGCTATCCCAGCCCGAACCAAATAGAAATGGCACATTAAACATTGGGAAAAAATCGGCGCTACTGGCGCGGCCCGTCACCATAAACGGCAAGGTTTCTTTGTTTTTTGGCTCGATGACGCCCGCCATACCGGACATAATCACTTGCCGCGTGGCTTTTTTTGCCTGCATCAAGGCAATTGCATCACGATAAGTTAACTGATCAGGTGGATCGCCGTTTTCGAAATATGTATTCGTTGGCTCCCAACTGTCTAACTGCACGTAATATAACTGTTCACTTTTTTCCGGAATTGGGTTCGCCGACATTAAGTAATTCACCGTGACGGTGGTCATCGCGGCACCAATGCCAAGACCAATCGCCAGCACCATCAATAGGCTCATGCCCCACGTTTTTTTCGAGCTGAGCCAGGCTAATTTCAGGTAATAACTGAACATATGTGCTCCTTAACCTACTGCCAAATTGTGAACATTGCGATTATCGGTAATTTCCTGCACCCGACC
>Ga0187843_10000236_pt1 | contig 44022 bp, 24 predicted proteins | sample SpaLakP09_SKY_43_FD_134516 | JGI IMG/M metagenome (GOLD analysis project Ga0187843, IMG submission 134516) | Oligotrophic lake water microbial communities from Sparkling Lake, Wisconsin, USA - SP09_SKY_43 | ecosystem: Environmental > Aquatic > Freshwater > Lake | place: USA: Sparkling Lake... | reverse complement strand
CAGCAATGGCAATATCAAGATAGGTACGGGCACGGCCTTCACCATTTCCAATGCTGCCTTTGCGGGTGGCGTGAACGATATCGTCAACCTGACGCTGACCGACGGCAGCGGTTCTGGCGTTTCTTTTGCGTACACTGGTATTACTGCAGCCGGTGTAGAGACTGCGAATATCACAACCGTTGATAGCCAGGCTACACCGACAGGCGCTTTCAATGACTCATTGACCTGGCTGGGTAACTACGTCAAAACCATCAATGTGAGTGGCAATGCAGGCCTGACCCTGTCATCATCGAGCACCGCGTTGACGACGGTGGATGCCAGCGGCATTACCAATGGTGGCTTTACCTGGACATCCGGTGCACTCACCGGTGCAGCCACGGTCAAAGGCAGTGCCAGCGGGACCAATACCGTCAACATGAACTCTGCCACGGCGGTAGTGAACTACACCGGCGGTAGTGGAGACGACAATGTGCATTTCAATAGCAGTATTTCCAATACGGTGTCCTTAGGCAACGGCAATAATAGTCTGAAACTCGATGGTAGTGCCATCCTTGGTACTTATACCGCTGGTACAGGTACTGACACACTGATGTTCAGCTTTTCGATTGTGAATATCAGCAATGCCACGATTACTGGTTTTGAAAATCTGTCTTTGGTCCCTGGTGTAAACCAACTCACGGCAACCATAGACCAGATGTCGCAATTTACCAGCGACCTCAGTGCATTAAATTTACTGACCCTGGCTACGGCTGGTAGCTTCAATGCCTTTGGGCGTATATCCATGTACAGTCTCGCCAATGGCACCAACAATTTTACGTCAAACGATTGGGTGGGCCAAGTGGTTGGTGGATCAGGTAGCGATACTTTTAATTTTACGGCCGACCAGATCACCTCCCGCCCGCGCTGGGTGAATGGCGGCAATGGTACGGATACACTCAATATCGGCGCGACCACCACTCAGAACATTGACTTGAGTACCACAGTCAGAAATATCGAAACCATCAACGTGGCTGGCAGCACAGGTACAGCCAGCCTCACCAACGCGAATGGCGCAGGTGTCACGTTGAACTATACCAAGAGCACGGGCGACAACACCATTACCCTGGGTACTGGTGGCCAGTCATTGAACCTCCTGGGTTCCAGTTCTGCGGCGACAACCATCACAGGTGGTGCGGCAGTGGATACGATTAATCTGCAGACCGCTGGTTCAGGCTCGGAAACATTGATAGAAACTGGGGCCAATATGTCGAACAGGACCAAGATAGACGAGGTGAGTAATTTTAATGCGACGGGCACGGATTACTTCAAGACGGGTTTCAATGCGACAAGTTCGAATGGCCTTTACAAACCTACTGCATCTTTGTCTGACTATCTGACTGTCATTGCCAATACGCTGGACCCTTTTTTGGTGGACGCTGCTCAGTATTTCTTAATCACGATAGCTGGAGGCACGGCAGCAGGTACATATTTGCTGCAGAATACTGGTTCAGATCTCAACCGGTTTGATGATACCGACTTCTTTGTGAAATTGACCGGTACGGTTGGTCAAATCACATCTGCCAATATGATTGCATAAAGAGACCTATCATCCCGTTTAGTAGGTGTGGTTATTGCAATTTATTTGCTCAATAAACGCCTTGATGATTCTATCTCGCTCTTCTTCACTGGCATTCATTGCTTGAGAAGTAAGAGCGGCAAGAGGGGCGTTATATGAGGAAATTTGCATGCGTTGCACCTTAACTTAATACGTCGAAATTTCATTGAAATTCAAGATATTCGGACTTTAGATGATGGCTAGGTCCATCGGGTCACTCCATGAGTACGGGGAGGAGTGATAGGTGCGCTTAGCTTTAAATTCATATACTGTAAAGCTCAAATTAGAATGAGGGAGATGTGTGAAGAATCCGAAGCATTCTCTCCAGCACGTTCTCATGGCAGGCGGTTTACATATCACCGCGCCGCCATGTAAGAAATTGTGGACTGGCTGACTTTCCTTCATTACTATCCATTTTGCAAGAAGATAGTTAGCCAGCCGGTATCGGCTGGGAGCATGATGTGCTCGCTAAAAGGGGGCCTCAGGAGCATGCGCATCTGCAGTCTATACAATATTCAGACTAGAATGGACTAAAACCGCCGTGCCCAATCGGAAAGTACTCGAATTGCCATTGATAGTATCTACTTAGTGTATGTATGTCTTTTTCAAATCCAACTGGTCCATAGTAAATTACGGTGCCCCCTCGTATGGGGAGTGTGACCGTGCCAAAAGGAGATCCAAATCCCTCATATGCGGTGTCAGAAATCATATTGAACTTGCATGCGCTTGGTTGATAAAAAACACTTGGTTCCACCCCTCTTTGATCAGCGAGACCAATTTTCAGAAATGCTTGTTGATAGCCGACTATCATTCCTTCCCGAGGGAAATTCTGGTTACTTCCTCTTAATGGCATATTTTTTACCCAAATACTTGCCACCAGGAAGCCATCACCAAGTGCAGTTCCCTGTCCACCAAATTCGTTAAGTAGAATAGATTTTCCGAAGCAATGGCTTCCATGTACGCCTCGGCCACCATCTCCAATAGTGATCGCATCAACGGAAAGGTTCCATGCCGCAAGTTCTTTCAGCGTTAAGCTTTCTCCTGTTGCGCGCTCACTAAAGTGCAGTGTTTTTGTTTCGATATGTTGTGTTTGCGCTTTGACGCTCGTTAGATCATCTGTACGGAGGTCATTCAGCGACAGATTCTTTCCGGTGGCATGGTCGGTAAAATATAGTGTTTTCGTTTCAAGATGATTTGTCTTGATTTCGCTTTCAATGGCCTTAGAAGTTTGGATCTGTACAGCAGTTCTTAGTTTTGCTGACGTCTCATCTATTGCTTGATTTTTCTTGGCAATTTGCAAGGTGATGGGAGTGGAGCAATTCAGATCAGTCAAAATGCAGAATTCGTGTGTTAATTCGCGATTACTCAATTTTTTGACCTGCAATTGAGCGCCTCCCGTTTCTTCATCTAGTCTGTAGTATGACATCTCTCCGTGCATCTCATCGTTGCTTGTCAATCCATGATATTTCCACATGAGCTTAACGTCCGCTTGTCCGTGTTCATCTGCAATAACAAATGAATGGAATGGCTTGAAATCGGTAATGGCATGCGACGCTGGCAAAAGGGGAACACGTATATATAAAGTCCGTGGCGCAGCGGGTGTGCCATCGACTGTTTCCAATTCTTCGACGACGTAAATGTAGGTTGCGCCGACGTCGGTGGTCAATACAATGTCCGAAATAACAAAAGACAAACTATTATAGGGCTTGAGAAGCAGGGCATTGTGTTCAGCTTGAGTCACCACGAAAGGTTGGGCGGTCATCTCCGCTTTGGTATCGTTGTCTCTTGGGTCAAGCAGAAAATGTTCGTTGACGACGGGATGAGTGTGTAATTCGGCCATTGTCTGGCTCCAATTTTCCTCAATGCTCTTTTCCGCTCTTATTTTTCGTACAGGGTCGAAAGCAGTATTTTGTGCTAGAACGTCGCCGGATACTATCTGGCCATCATCCGTATATTTTGCCCGTTGCGGTATATAGAATGTAACTTTTTTAACTACATGCGTCTCTTTTTTGCTAGCGGTCTTGCCGACAAAGTGAGGCTCACATGAAATAGAGATAATGAATTTTGCGACCGACAAACCAGTTTGCTCCACATCGCCATTCATTAACTGTGCAGATGCCTGCAACGGCTCAGGATGGGTGACCAGTGTATAGCGAAGCCGAGTTGTGATTTCCGTCGAGGGGGACAGGCTTAGTGCGCGTTCATGTAACATAGATGACTCCTTTTAATTGGTGTGCTCGTTATTGTCTTGCTGATAGGGTTGTTGGACCATGCGACCATCACGAACATGAACTGAGCGGCTGTCGATATGCGCTTCTTGTCCAGGGTGACGAAGATTGAAGGTTTGGCCGTTACCATCGAACCATTGCCAATCTCCAAATTCATGAGGTGGAATGGGGGTATGCAATAGTGCCTTGGGCTCGACATATCCGGCATGCATACCAGTGTCAGCTGGTGCTTCGTACTCTACTAACAATGGTCCCATTGGAAACACCGGTGTCATTTTTCGCAGGGCGTGGTCAAACGATTGCGGCGGCAGGCTAAGCGCCTGGTCTGGAAGCAGGCCTGAGCATGCATAAACCTTGGCAAAGGGATCCATAAGCAAGGTCATGGACAATCCTTCAGATTCAGTAAAACTGCAGTACAGCGGGTTTTCTGCATTCAGGATCGTGATGCCAGGTAGTAAACTTTTCTCGTTAGCGTATGGGCTGCGGAATACGCCGTAGTCATCGCCAGACCATAAACCTACAAGTCCTTCTTCTGGATCAAGAGCGTTGCCAATTACAAATGGAAAAGCTTGTTTCAATGGATCTGGAAGTGAGAGAGATGCCATTTTCGCCCTGAAATTGGAAAATTCTGGCGGCAGCCCCAGATCACCAAATGCGTGCAACCATGATGGATCCGTCATGGGACCGTGCTCCAGCATGAAACGCACATTCGCACCAACAACTGCCAAAGGTCTCGTCGTCAACACCGAGAGCCAACTACTATGTTCATCGGCTGGATCAATGCGCCAACTTGCTTCATCAAGAAGTTCAGCCAATGCCATTAACCTGGCTTCGCCGTCACTTGCGCTCACAATCGTCTGAAGTGGAGCCAGCAGTTCTCGTGGAATCGGCGTTGAAGCTGCCAGATCCTCAAGCGAGGAGCCGCCCTGAGCACTTTCAAAGGCAGCTCGTCCTTCCGCTATTGGGTGCAGCATTCCCAGCCATTCACCTTGGGCTGTATGGATCATCAATGCGCGGTTATAGCGATTCCAGGTCCACCATCCCGCCAATCCATCTATTGTGTTTCCGACTGCACGAAGATGAAATTCAAGGCGCGCGGCTTGTAAAATTCGCGGCGGTAACTGTACTGATGGCGAACAATAGGTGTCCTCCTTGCCAAGCAAGTTATACGTGGCTTGCATGGATGGAGCGATAAAGCAGTTTTTTTCATTTAAGGTCAAGTTGGTGTCTGTTCCCCATGTGCCTGCAATCGGTACTACCTGTCCGAAACGATCAACCAGTTGTAATCGTCTTATTCTGAATTGCCCACCACTGATACGCCTGAATGAACTGCTGTGAAAAAGGCGCTGCTCGTCCTTCTCGTCAATATCAAGTGTTGCAGATCGTGGGACTCCGATATAATTTTCCGGGACAAACTTGCCTTCTTGATTGGGTGTGAAGTAGGGACGCGCGTCTCGCCCCCTTAACTCATCAAACAGGCCGCTTAGCCTCTGACTCAAAAAATCCCAACGGTCAAGAGCTGCGACCCGTTTGTCAATTTCTTCGGGACTTAACTGATGATCCTTAAGTATCCGACGTAATTCAATACCCATCGATTCCCTAATTGCTGGCGTCAGTACAGAGCGGCGTGCCAAGTCTATGGAGCTGAGATCATGGGGCTTTCCGTCCTGCAGATCCAGTACATAGTCGCGCCCCGTAAAACGCCAGTTTTCCCCTTTGTCCCTTGTGAACAATGGTGCATCTGCGTAGCTCAATTCCCATTCCAGAAACAAGGGAGCCCAAGGTTGCCTCCATCGCCTGCAAGCGCTACCGAATGTGCCGCTATCGCCTGGTAAGACGGTGCTGAACTCAGCAAGCCCATGTCGCAGTGCTGCGACAGGAGCATTGTCGGATAGCGCGGCCCAAGGGGCTCCGCCAACCCAGGACCAGGCGGGTTCAAGTTGAACTGGCGTTCTGTATGCGACGTCAATGCCTTCTCGACCAAACAGCAAGGCATCGTCTTCTCGATTGGACAGGATGCCACGCGCTCCAGCAAGTACCAACAAAGGATCCTGCGCGAGATAATTGCGGCCAGCCGCCGAAATTCGCAGTTCAAAAGCATTGCCGAGATACTCGTTGAATGCGATTTCTTTCTGATTGAGTTGCTGAGTTGCTCTCTTTAGAGCCTCGTCATGCTGTATTAATCGCTCCACTGTTGCAGCTCGTTGGTCTGTCAACGTGTTCAATAGGGTGCCCCATTCGTCGTCGGGCAGCCCAGAGATCGGTTTATCAAGATCGCTGCTGTTTGTCAGATAGGCGTTACGCCAATCCATGTCCAGAAAAATATTGCAGAGATGGGAAAACTCGTTTTGTAAACTGGTAAGTTTGTTGGCCTCTGCATGCAGCTCGCGCAATGCCTGTTGATGCGATTGACTCGGTGCTTGCTGCACTTGCGATTCGTCAACGTTTGCAGTTGATGCGATGGTATACCGCCGGGACCCTTCCGAGACAGCAAAAGGTTGGCTGTGTCTTTCGCGGGAGATGGCTTCGGGGGCAAGTTCGGTTTGCTGATTTAAAATGGCAGCAAACCCTGCGCTTTCGCTTGTGTTGTAGAAGGCATTCAGGACATGGTCAGTTCCTGCGTGTGAACTCAGCAAAGTGTCCAGACCTTCCATCAAAGATGGTGCAAAGGCAAGTTTGAGCTGGTCACTTTCAGGATAGGGTTTCTCTGGCGAACCATCGCGCTCCCACTTAAGCGCATCCAAGCTGCCACAAACGATGAGTGTAGGGCTGGAATCAAGTGGTTGTTCGCACCGCCATGCTCTTTTTGCCAGTTCATTGGCTAGCTCGTCACTATTCAGACCTGCGAGAGGCGATAGTTCTGGCCTGTCGTACCAACCCAGCACGGTATAGTGTAGTCTGGCGTTCTGTATGCAATTTTTCCGGGAAGGAGCAATATTGTCTCTGACGTGAATATTTGAAACCGGATCGTAAAAAGACAAGACATTGCAGTTTTGTGGTGTGAAGACGGTAAATGCAGGGTTACCACACCCTCCAGCATCGAGAGCATAGGAGTTTTTAAATGCACTCTTATGCTTGCTGGTATCGAACTGGTGGGCAGGTACTTTAATACCGATCCGCATCGAATTTGGCGTATTCGTCATCGATGGGTCAAGGAATTTTGTCATTGCTGGCGGCAGATCTCCACCGAACGTTTCCTTACGTCCGGCGCCATCCGATACAATGATCCATGCCTGTGCCTGTTCGGCGCCATTTTCATCTTGATGGCGGCGGACAACCAGATATCGATTGGGAATTTTTGCGAAGGCAACGCCTTGCCCATTTTTATCTTCGCTCGCTGTACGAAGACCGAGCGGCAAGGTCCAGCTCAGATAGACGCCTGGAGGACGCCCGGTGTCCTCGTCCATCTTTTCATAATGGGACGGCTCAGCAGTTTCGAAATTTGCAAGCTGTTCGTATTGCATATTCCATTTATCATGCTCCGGGACAAACATTTTTGTTGTTACGCATAGCGCTTCGAGCGCCATGGGGACATAGAGAATATTTTCCATAATCTGTGATCGAAAGGCCTTGGGTGAACTACAGCACGAGTTGTTGAGGAGATGTTATCCACTGCAAAGCCATGGCTCCTGGGGTAATCGCCTGGTTGGAATCAAGTTCGCCCGCTTCGCGCAGACGGTTTTGGACTGCTGAGACCAATCCTTTGTCACCGCCCAGTTTTACGATACGTAAATTGGTATCGCGCCAGTAAGCTGCCATGATAATGCTTGGCGCAATGTCCAATGGCAGTACCTCACCCACCTCCATTTTTTTTCCCAGCGAGCGACAATGAATTGACTCATCTTCGTCAATGCCTGGAGGGAGCAATGTCAACGGTGGTGCGATACGCAATTGATGAATTATCCCCTCGAACAAGACGATACAAACATTCAGTCCGAGGTTTTGTCGACGCAACAAAGGTAAGGGCTTTCCATGAATATCTTTCGCTTCAATGATCAAATTTGGCCAAACAGCGACCATCTCGCTACGCAATAGAAGTCCGGTGATATTTGGTTGTGCATCGCCTCCCAGATTTTCTGTGCCTAATGTAGAAGGTTCTCCAGGGGTATGGTTCAGCGCGGCATTCCAGATACGTTCACGTAATCCGGCATAAATAGCATGATCTGTGGAGCGGCGTAACACAGTCGACATTGCACCGTCCATGAGCGCTTGTAGCCATTGTGTGTCTATCGTGAAAAGTCGTAAGCTCTCTGGGGGGAGCATATCTGCTTGAGGTACCAGTGCGGCAAACGGGACTTGCTCCAGTCGCAGCATACTGGCAATATTTTTGACCAGAGTATTGACATCATCCTGTGGCAGTTCACTCACTGCGCCATCATCGTCGAGCAAGTTCTGTACGGCAGATTTCGTTTGATGGATGGTCAGTGGAGCGGTCGCCTTGATCGGTGTTGCTCTTACTTGCGCAGGTGTCTGTAATTTTTGTGGGATAGAACCAAGGAAATCAGAAGTCAGAACCGAGGAATAAAGCTGTGACGAAGTAGGAAAGATGTGTTTGGTGAGTAGTCCTTCACGCGCGAGATGCGGTTGCAAGGCCAGGCGCATGGCACTGCGGCGAAAATGCTTCAAGATATGAAACCATGCCTGCATCAGCGGACGGTTTGCGAGCGTCAGATTGCGCCCCAGATACCATGCACAGGTGTAGGAAACATCGAAGACCTTGTCTTCAGCATCCACGGCCAATGTCTCTGAAAATTGCTCCCGGAGAGCATGCTTCTCCACCGGCTGTGCTACATCAACGGCAATGAGTGGTCCTCTGTACCAGCAAAATAAGTTTTCTCCTGTCCAGGTGACCTGCGGAAGCGGCACGAAACCATCCTGGAGTCGTGTAGCAACCTCCACAGGCAAGTCAGATGCCGTGGCTTGCGGCACCAGCAGGCGCAAATCGACAGCTTTCCCCTCTCTGTAAGCAAGATCGTGTGCGAGTCTTGAAAATGGTGTGTGTTCGCGGTTTTGGCTGGTCGATGTAAAGGTCCAGTTTGCAAAACTGATCATGCAGAATTCATGGTTTTTTTCGATATGGGCATCAAGCTCCTTATTTTCGCCATTGGTTCGCATTAACTTCAGCCACCCATCTATTGATACCAGGTGTGCAACGTACCGTTTTTCTTCATTCATTTGAGCCGCCGCAGGAAATCTTGTTGCATGGATCACGGCATAAGCGCTGTCCTGCACTTCCTCTTTTCTGGTATGGGTAGTCCAGATCAGATCGTCAGTGTCAGGCATGAGACTGGAAAATGTCTTTGCATGCAGTTTGATATACCGGCAAGTTTGTTCGCCGGAGCGTTCATTCGCCGGGATTGACGCCAGGAAGTCGGGACCAATGAGAGTGTCGTTCTTGTCGAACTGCGCTATGAATGATTGTTGTGAGCCGACATAGCACCGATTTCTTTCATCCTGAATTGGCGCAAGTTCAGTGTTGGGGAAGCGCAATTCGCTTTCTTCAAATACCAGCAAGACCATGTCAGGCTTAGGTGCAGTGTTGCTGGCCGGGCTACTGTGCAACCATGCCATATGTGGATCGCACAGGATGATATGCGGCAGCGACTGCGCCAGATTTCCCTTGGCCCCTTCCTGGGGGAAGCAAGCATGTACTGTTCCAGGGGGGAGGCAGTAACGGGCACCAGTGACAGTGAATTGATGCTTTTTGCTGATGAGTTGTTCTCCTTCCAGTAGGAGCTCATGTCCCACCGAGACTGTGTAATCACCAGCAGGTAATCCGGGCAAGGCGTAGTCATCAAATATGAGTGAGGTGTCGTTCATGGCAGTGCATCAATGTTGGTGCTGGAGGTCAGTGACAACGGGCGGATTATGCGTGGCTCTGTTGGGAAATGGCGCTTCGCTGCTTCTGCAATGCCATTGCCACTGTCTATTTTGGTTAAGGGAAAGCCAAGCGCAGAAAGTATCTCAAGGCGACGCTCACGTGTCTGTTTAGCTGCGTCATTTGCGAATTCTTGTAGCTCTTTAAAACTGCTGCCTTGTGCCTCGGCGGAGGCGGAAATCTTTGCTGCGTTACCAGATAAAGGCACAGCCGGTTGATGCTCAAGCGCGATCGTTGCATATAATTTAGCTTTTTGCGAAGCCATGCACAGAGGATTTCCTGCGTCATGTGCGGCAGGCGAGACTATGCTTAAGCCAGTGATTAGTTCATGGGTAAAGCGGTCGCCATTGATGCTGCCACCAGCATCGCTTTCTGGTGCGCCCCACAATCCGGCCGCCTGCGCAGCATAACGAGGCTTGCAGGTCCACTTGTCGATAGCTACTTCCGCGCCGTCCCTACGCGTAACGTGCAGCGAGGCAATACCTTCCGCATGGCTGATATTGCATGGGCGAACAGCAAATGGTTTACACGTTTCCTTGATTGCACCATTCACTTTCAGAACAGTAGCCGGGGCAGAAAGACTTACTTCAATACTAAATCCTCTGGTGGATGCATGTGTCGGTAGTGTTTCCGAAGGAGTTGTCGTATCAGTAGTTTTTAATAAAAGAGGCGTTGGTGATTGAACTGGTTTTGCAATTGTCTGCCCGCCAGGCATACCACTGTCCATGCTAAAGACTATGCGATGTTCGTCATGGGCCAGGATTGCAGATTTAACAGATTGCCAGTTAGGTGGAGGCAGCTTGGGTGAAGTCTGGCCAAATGCGACGTGGACATCAAACAAGTATAAATGCAAGATGACTTCACCGCGTAAAGGGGGGCCAGAGAGGCGCAGTTGTGCAGATAACTCAAGACGTATTTTTGTTCTGAATAGCAAAAAATTCATGTCATACGCGACTCCTGCAATTATTCCAACTTCTGATGAAAAAGTGAGGGGATGATAGCGCATGATGAAATCTGCCCAGGCCCTGAACCAGGCTTTGAGATTTCCACTTTCGTAGCTGGCATCAAGCATGCCTCCAGCCATGACAGCTGATGGTGTCAACGCACCATATACCGCACCTTTGATCGTCACCTTGTCATCGTAGCGCCAGTTGAAACCCAGCCTGTTGAGCGCCGGCCAGGCCTGCGGCCGGTCAAAGGCAGGATGATAGCCACCAGCGCTAATGACAAAGTCAGGATGACTTGGGTTGAACCACCAGCAAGCGGCGACCGAACCAGACAACACACATTCACGTACCAATAACCAGGAGCGTGGCGTGAGCCCGCCACCAAGGCCCACATATCCGCTTTTAGGCTGTATGCTGGCCTGAAATTCAACTTCAATGCACGCGATCGGAGAAGTCGAGTCGAGCGGCAAATTAGCGGTGCATATCCCCATCAGACTAAAACTCAGCTCTGAACCAATTACGGCAACGGCGACGGCATTTGTTTCTATCATCTTGTATGTCGTAAAGCGGATACCACCTGCCAGCCATACGTTGCCCGGCATAGGCCGCAACCAGGCTGGAGTTTCCGCTTTGCCACGGGTGATACGGTCCAGCACCATAAGAGGAGTAGGTGTCTTTCCGTTTGGATCAGGGGTGTACAAACCTGCCACAAAAGGACAAGACCAGACTTCACCAATCGCAGGAAGTCGCAGGTTATAGTTGACTCCAAGACCGCCAGAGAAACCCGTGATAAAAAATGCCGGATCTCCACCAATGGGAGCGCGCAACTCGGCAAAAATGAAAGTGGCAGTCGTACCGTCTTTAAAAGCGCACAATCCGCCTACACCAGAAATGGAAAACTGGCTCACTTTCAACACTGCGGTACCGCTCATCGCAAAACTGACCGGTTGACTCGAGGTTGCGGATATTTCGCTCAACTCTGATTCATCACAAACTCGCAGCCCCGCTCCAACCAGTACAGGATCTCGCTCAAACATGATACCAAGGCCAGAAAGGTGAAACTGAGGCGAAAACGTGTTCAATGGGGAACTCAGTCCAAGGCCATCAGCCTCTAATGTCAAGCCCCCTACCTGCACTGCGCCATCCACCAAGACACCCAAGCGCCCCTGAATCATGCGTACGCCGATTCGCCTTACGTTCAATGGTCCGATGTTTTTTTGAAGATCGAACCATTTGGTGAGATTGGGTGCGGGAGCATCGCTGCTGGCAGTTGCTTCTTGGGCGATGATTGGGGCTGCTACCATGGAAGGATGTCTCTCCACGAATACCAGCTCTGCTACCTTTGCCTTGCGCTTGCCAGGCGAAATCTCCAGCATCAACGGCATGGATTCCGTGCCCAGCTTCATGTTGACACCAACGGCGAACTGACCACCTTTTAGGCCATCAACTTTGTCGACACCCAATTGCGTGGCGAAAGACGCGATTTCGTCCGATGTTAGCAGGCGATTTGCAGCCACTACCCAGGGATTTGATAATCCGACATCAAGGGCAGATGGAAGCAATTTCCCGACAACAGGTAACTGTGACAAGTACAGAGTGCGCTCTATGAGAGCACCTGCAGCAAACAGCGTGCTGCTCTCTTTGCCTTTCTGACCTGCCTTTGCCTGTAAGAGCCCCGTTCCCCACTGCCATACTTTGAGTTCGATATCGATTGCTCTAGTGCTTTCGCTTAATTCACCGATAATTTCAAAGCTTTGCAGACGGAAGTCAAGTTCGGGTGGGAGCGCGGGTAAGGCTTCAGGTTGCCCCAGCAGATGCATCAGAGTATCAATCCCTAAGGTATCTTCCCGCTTGGCGTCGCCACTAACGGACCATCCAAAATTAAGTTTCCATTGGTTTTCCTTCCTTGATACGCCGCCCTTTAAGGCGTTATTGCCAATGTCGACTTCACCCCGGAAATCTATATCGTAGCTTTTATTGTTTTTGTCGTCTTTACGTTGCTGCACGTCGAGAGAGGAAGATAAATGCAAGCTAAGTATCGGCTTTTGTGCATCATCAAGAAGTACTGGCAATGTAGATTGCCATGAAAAAGTCAATTCTGGTGTTTTTGTCAGTGCCTTGAAATTAATATAATCGACAGAGATAAGCGCAAGGTGTGGTGGTAGCTTAGGTAAGGGTAAGCCAGAGTTTTTCTCCATTGTTTCCAGCGTCAGCCCATCCTTATCCATGATGGCAGAGAATTCCCAATCACCATCAATATGGCGGCTTGCTCCTGCATGGAAAGGAAGACCAAGCACAGTCACATCCGCCACAAGGCTCCCAGAATATGCTCGCTCTTTACTGCTAAATGGATTGGCAATGTAAAGACTGAATTCGGGCTGCTCGACAGAAAAATAAGGCAAAATCTTTACACCGCCGTCAATTTCCAGATCCAGATTCAATTCGCTGACCTGAGCTTTGTATGGATTGAACGACAGCATAAAATTGCTGACATTGATTGCGTCGAGTTCCAGAAAGTCAGTATGAAGTCCGTTTTGAAGAACTGGCTCACTGGAGTTCAAGAAACGCATGTTTTGAAGATTTGATGTGGGTTGGTATGCTGCTTCCACCTCCAATATCCAATCTTCCTGCATAGAGCCGAGTGGAATATTGATTCCAGTACTGCACCATGAATTACCAGGGAATAATGCGCTGCCAGTCAGACGTAAATTGCGGACATGACGATCTATCCTTAGTTCTAGACCAGCGTTGGTGATGGTGGCGATAGCGCCAAGCGGAATAGGTTTATCCAGCTTTAATGTCAAATCAAGGCTGTGAAACAAGCCCTTACCTTCGAAAGGATTAAACTTAAGATCAAATTCCGTCAGCAAAATATCGTCGACTATCTTGAGTGGCTCAGGCATCGCGTCATGCAGGCTGGTAAATGTAAGCTCGCTCGCATTTCCAAATAGCTTGTCAACGAGAGACAGACAAAGAAGAGGTGCACTGACGATATTCATAGGCTCAAGCAAGCGCATTTGCCAGTACCTGCCAGTGGACAGCGGAAGGGTGATTTGCACTGCTGGCCAGGCGATTTTCTTATCCTTGTCACCTGTTTCCATATCTGGTGTCAAGCGCGCACCAATCCTGACAATTGCTGCCTGATTGGGATCGTAACGTGTCATTCGCAGACTCACATCATTCAGTTGCAATCCAGTCAGTTCAGGGAAAGCCAGTTTGTCTGATGTGAACTCGGCATCAAACATTAGAGTTTTTGAGGGTAGTAACTGATGTGTGACCGTAAACCGGGTATGTGCATGTTCGGCTTCTCTGACCAGGGGTTCAATCGCATTGCGACTGGATTCTGGTAACAGTCGTTCCAGCATTTCTGCTAGCAATAGCTGAAGATCTCTTACTTCAATGGCGATCGAGGTGAGCACGTCATTGTCGTCAACACAAAAGAGCATCTCAGCAGCACAGCTTTTGCCATCAGGTAGTTCCAACTGCATACCGACACTGAGCATGCCACAATCATCTATCTGCTTTTCGTCTATCTCAATATGCGTGAAATTTGTCCACTTCATGGATAATAATTGCATGATTTCCATGAAGGCCGAGCGGGTTCCCGGCGCTGATATTTCACAAAGCTGCACGAGCGCGTCGATATCAAAATCGTGCGAGGTGCCAAGTTGCTTACTCAAGTTGTGAAGTCTGGCCATTTACTCACATCCCCATTGAACTTCGTTCATGTCATAAAACACATTAATATTGAACACTTCATTGGTGATGCCAATAGATTGGCGATAGGTGAAATCATTTTAGAATAATATGTCGAGATATTTTGAATTGACTATAGATTTCAAAATGACATTGTTTTTATTCCAAATTCCGCAGAAATACTGACATGCGACAACGCCAAAAAATGGGTGCATGACCAGGTTTTTCATTACTTTATAAAGTTTGCTGTCTTTTTGCTCGGGCTTAAAGTCTCTTCTAATGCTATTTTTCATCCATAATTGATTGATATAAAGATTGGCAAGCTGGTTGGCAACATCATTCAGCGTTTTCCTCACATCCGAATTGGCTGAGTGATAAAATGCATCACCATTAACGTCGGGAAGTCTGTACTCGAGCCGTTTTAAAGATTCCTCAATACTTTTATTGGTATCGTTACTTATTATTTCCCAATCATGACCGGTATTTGCAGCAAATATATTCTGACTGAGTGCCGCGTTTTTCTGTGTTATGGTTTTTAACCATAAATATCGGCGAAATGGATCTACAAGTATTCTTCGATCAACTGAATCGTTTTGGTTTTCAATATCACCATGAACAAAATACGCTATTTCGTCAAAATCCTTCATCTCTGACTCTCCCTCTAATGGGTATCGTCCTGCGTAAAGATTCTGTTTAGTATTTCCCTCAAAATAGAGGCACGAATTCTCAAAATTTTCAACTACCACGAATCCTCTTTCGTGAGTTTCAGGGCTTGAAATTTGATTCACTTGAACGTCATCTAACCTCCGGTATAGCAAGATTTCGTTGTGCAATCGACGTTGACGCCTAAGAAAATAATTAGACTTTTCATCTATTTTTTCTTCATATAGATGTGAAGGACTACGATCCATCGTTTGATCGCTCAATTCAATAATCAAGGACAAAGGAGAATACGTATAGTTGGGCAGAGTTTGTGTTTTTGAATTTTCTTCAAATTTCAATCTATTATGTGCCTCCGTCTTTTTCTTTTTCTTCTCAGGATCTTCATTCTCGAGAGTACTTTCTTTTCTCTTTTTTTGCTCCTGTATGCTTCCCGTGACAACAGGAATTAGGGAAGTCTTAGTATCTGCGGGAATTTTGTTAGTCAATTTTTTAATTTTCTTATCCTCTTCAGAGAAGCTCAAATTGCTAAAAAATGTGACACCATTTTCCAAGTTGGAAAGTTGACGAAGTTTATTGTAGGTTTTCTGAGTAATGGTTTTTCCTGCAGTGGAAATATCAAAATGATTGGTGAAATACGCTGCAAATTCCTTTGGTGTCAAATTTTCTGTACTGGCGATTGCTTTGGAAGTCGCAAGTAAAGATTCCGCAAATTCTTCGCAGGGAAGATTGGTGAAGTCAAAGTTAGTGAGGGTAACGACAGTATCTGGTTGAATCACTTCCAACCAGTATTTATCGTTGCGCTTTGGAACGCTAGTAGCGCTACCATGATGAGAGCTTTTGAAAACAGCAATTTTCAGCAAGTTTCCTGATTCGTCTTTCATCCAGGCGGGCGCAGTTTCCTCGTTGAAGAGACTGTCAAGCGCTGGTCCCTCTAGATCTTTGGCATAAGCGTCCCCTCCAGAGTAGAACAGAAAATTTTTCCACTTCAATATAAAACCAAGAGAAAATAAATTCGGACTTACGGGTTTTTGACCGTCTTCCATTGTGGCCTTATTTTTCTTGCCTACTACGGGGCGACGCTTTTGAGCTTCTGCCGGCGTGTTAAAAACTCCGGCCGCGAACAGCCAATGGAAGCTAATATCATTGCTTCCATTGATATTCAGTTGCGGAGTATTCGATTCGCCTTCTTCTTCAATGTCATTTGGACAAAATGGTGGAACTTTCCAGGTTTTATTTTTTAAATCTGAGATATGCTTCAAATAGTTGTAGGCGACGCCAGTATCCGGAGCGTCACGGTATAGTGCGCTATTATCTCTCTTAACTTTATTTTGATTATGGTTAAAACCACTGTCGATGACGTGTTTTGCCTTGATTTTTTGAGTTGTAATGCCCTTGACATGGTCTGCATGCGAATGCGTAACCAATAGGTAGTCAAATTTTCTCCCTAATTCCCACCCAAGATGTTCAGAGCAATAGTTATGAACTACCTGATTGATTTTTTTACCCGCCATTCCTCCGTCGATCAACATGCTTTTGTAGGGAGTTTCTTTTGTCAATTTGATGGAGTCTAAGGAATCAGGACGGCATTCAATCAAAATGCAGTCACTGTAACCAGCATGCAGGAAGTGTATTCTGAGAAGTGATTTCTCCGCGGTTGTTCCGCCATCGCTATTCATCATAGAAATAGGTTTTCTCCAGGTTAATTTTTTTAAGCCCACAGTTGCCGTTATATGTTGTTCTCCAAATTTTTTTTGGGGAAATCAAAGGCTGGAAATCATCGGTAAATTTATTGTCACATATGAACGTAAGAGAATCGTAATTTGCATATTTGATCACGTGATTCAATATTGAATTCACACCCTTCCTAGTGCGCTTCGGATATTGCCATTAGCACTGTTTTGGACATATGCGCTATACAGAGCAAGAGAGTTCAGAGTTAAGTGGATTTCGACAGTGGCTGTTAGAATCGACCACCAAGAAAGTTATTGTCGATTTTCATTTAACTTTGAACTGTCGAAACAGCTAAAACAAGCACATACAAAGCAGCAGACAATTTAAGTTTGAACCTTTTTTTCGTTTAACTCTGAATTCGTAGGAGTTTTTTTCATTTAAGTTTGAACTTTGAGGAATGTTTAAGCACATCGAAAAAGCTGAACTCGCAGATCACTTGTGAAGTGTTGGTAAATAATTGCTTTACAAAATTTCTTGGCTTAAATTGGTATTTTCAGACGCACCACAAATGTATGCTATGGCTTGCAGGAACCTCGCCAATTATGGCAAAGTCGTTGATGTTGTAATTATTGTTGGGATTGCCGCTATTCATAGGCTGGCTCTGGGACTTCGTACCGCAAATGGAGGAATCACAGCAATAAGGTCCATCTAGACGAACTTATAATGCAGTTTCAGGCATATTCATACCTGAATTCTGCTCTCCCATTACCCTACGAATCTCCCGCAATTTAGCAAGAGTCTCATCAAAGGTTACAATGAATACATCCTTGCAAGAGTTTCTAAAAAGTTCGAAAGATTTCTTCTCATCCAGACTTTCTGGAGTAATTCCTGCAATAACTATGCAATGAATAGAATATGGATGGACGTTTTGAAGATTTGATTTATACGCTTTTGAAATAAAGTCAGTTTGTAATTGAAATCGTTGCTCTAATACTTGTGTTACTGAGGCACAAAGTTCGCCATCTGGACGATAAAGTCCGCCTCGATATGCTTTGTGGGTGTATAAAAGTGTCGTGTCCGGACGTTTTATTTCTATTAACGCAAGATTTCCTGTGCGAATATTTTTAAATAAAAAATCGGTTATTTTTTCTCCAGACCCATCTATTCTTATTCCGCCAACAGAAGCATGTCCGCGCAATTTAAAAATAGGATATGCGAAAACAAGAGATAAAATAAATGGATTGACTTCAAAAAAATTTTGCCATTGAGACTCTTTTAACTTCTTTCCGAGCATTTCCTCAAATTTACGGATTAGCTCATCTAATGTAACTAACTCGATTTCTGTCCTTAGCTTTAAAAGTTCTGCTGGATCTGTTTTTACCAACTCTTTAGATTCGGCCCTCACCACGTTTAGTGCTGCCTTACGGTCGTTCGAAGTTCGATTCTCGGCACCTAGTTTCACCAACTCGAACAACGCATCTGGCTTCATTTGCCTAATTTGAGCTGGGTACAAGGCATTGTCGACAGACGATTGCAAATTTGAATAGGTGAGTAACTTGATGTCTTCTGTAGCTTCTCGACGATACTTTCGTCGAATTCCACCAATGGCCTTCCTTAGTGCATCAAAACGTCTTAACCCTAAAATATATATCGAGCCAGATATCTCAACCAAGTCATCCTCCGTTATCCTAATTTCGTCAATATAAGGAAATTCAGATATTGATAAAAAGATGGCTCGATAATCCCTTTCTAAGCCTAGTCCCAATTTATGTATTTGGGCTCTTACAAATCCCGAAGGTAAATCTAACATCGTGTCTGTCAAATCGTTCAATGAACGTGGGACAGTCCATTTTTTGCTTCCATCATTTGGGAAACTTATTTTAGTTACGTTCGAATATTTTGGACGCAGGTAATCAGCTTGATTCGCCCAAATTACAACAGGCCACATTTCTAGCAATTGTGGAGATATCTTGAGTACTAGGATTTTTTCTTCACTTCGGTCAATTACCCTCTTGGTGAAATTGGACTTGCCATGTGCAAAAATGGATGCGACCTCAAGTCCATTGTCGACGGCAAACTCTATTGTTAAGCGCGCACTGCCCATCTGAGAGCTGTTGAACTGACCAAAGCTAAACTCATCTGGCAAGTCGGCTTCTGCATTTTCTTGAGTGTCCCATGCCTCTACAAATTCAAACTGATTTTGTATGCCCTGTGTCGAATCAGATGGATTTGAATTATCTAACTTGGTCATTTTCTATCCTCAGTAAAGCAGATTGAAGTTATGCAGCTTAAAGCAAAATTTAAATTTAGTAGCCTGCTGTAAGGTCTTGCAAAACGCACTCAAATTCGTTTGTCTATTCGTCTTTTTGGGAATCATACTTATAGTTTATTAACGTCGTCTCGTTCCTTTTACTTAAACAATTCCAACACCCAGTTTATTCTGTAAAGCTTGGGTGCGGTGAAAGAATAGTCGCATAAAGTATGCGGAAGTACGACATCAATAAAGCTCAAAAAAGGCCATATTTAGTGAAAGATTGGAGAATTATTGCAAAAAAATTGTCCAGATGAATATCAAATTGCCGCTGATTCAAAAATCTTCTTCGAAAGTGCGTTGTATGAAATAACTCAAGACACTCAGATAATCAAATTAGATTGGGTTGTTGAATGGGCGCGCTTTGTGTTCGCAATAAATAATAATTATGCAAATTGTTGGACAGCAACAAGCGTCAGTGGCTGTAGGACTGTAGTGACTGTAGTTAAATTGCAGCAAAGCGGTTCAAAAATGATCAGCCTATGATTAGGCAATGCCGATGAATCTATGATTGTCACCTCACTGCTACTGTCCAGGCCAGGGTATTCTCTTTGGATGGTCGATATGCAGAAATCAAACAGCTCATATCCCCGCAAGGCAATGAGCTAAAAATTCCTCTGGACTCAAGATTACAATAAGCATTATTGCGAACTACCTGTCATTAATGCCTAGTCTAGGAAGTAACTCATTGATTATTACTTGCATAAAGATTATCAACTAGAATGGTGAAATTCAGTCCCAAGGCAATTGAATGGCATTTGCCAGTCGATCAAAAGAACACACATGTCAAAACTTGAATCGGAACTCGCTCAGTTACGTGCTGAAAACGACATGCTCAAGCGCTTGCTGGCTACACATGGCGTCGCTATTCCAGGCGTTGTCGCAGATGCTAATCAAACAGGATATTTGCATTCTGAAGTTACGGTTACGGGAACGCTTTCGCCAGAGGCGAAGGTCAAATTGTTCCGCAAATTATTTCGTGGCCGGGAAGATGTGTACCCTGTGCGATGGACCAGTACCCAGACTGGTAAGGCGGGATACTCCCCGGTCTGTGCCAATGAATGGCGTCGAGGCGTCTGCGAGAAACCGCGTATCAAGTGCAGTGATTGTCAGCACAGTTTGTATGTGCCACTAACGGACCAGGTAATTTTCAATCATTTGAAGGGCGAAATAACCGCCGGCATTTATCCCCTGTTAGTCGAAGACAGGTGCCATTTCCTGGCTATCGATTTTGATGACGCCGATTGGCGCGAAGACGCCAAGGCTGTGTTACAGACTTGTATTGCTAATGGTCTTCCTGCTGCACTCGAAATTTCTCGTTCTGGGGAAGGGGCACATCTATGGTTGTTTTTTAATGGGGCAGTCCTTGCTCGCGATGCGCGTCGTCTTGGCACAGCTTTAATCAGCGCCACTTGTGCCCGGACCAGGCAATTGAAGCTAAGTTCATATGATCGCTTATTTCCTAACCAAGATACGATGCCTAAGGGGGGATTTGGCAATCTAATCGCACTTCCTTTGCAAAAGCTCCCGAGAGAATTGGGGCGTAGTGTGTTCGTCGACGAGAATCTCCAACCGCTGGCAGATCAATGGGCTTATCTAGGCAGTATTCAACCTATGCCTGCGGCTCTGCTGGAGCCAACCTTAACAAAATTGGTCAGTGATCGGAATCCTCTCGACATTGCCTACGCCGAAGTACCAGATGAGAATGCGGACACACCTTGGATCAAGGCTGCTAAACCTGATATCAAGCTCACTGGCACCATGCCAAAAGCAGTGGTCGCTACGATTGGCGACCAGCTATACATTGAGAAAGCAGGGTTGCCGCAAGCATTGATGAATCGATTGATTCGACTGGCTGCGTTTCAAAATCCAGATTTCTATAAGGCACAGGCGATGCGCATGTCAACTTGGGACAAGCCGCGCATCATAGGCCGTGCCGAAAATCACCCTAAGCACATTGCCTTACCGCGCGGATGTTTGCCGGATGCTAGTTCGCTCTTAAAGGCTAACAAGATTGAACTCCGGCTGACCGATGCACGCACAATAGGTGCCGCGCTCAATGTTAGATTCTCTGGTGCCTTGCGCGAAGATCAACAGGAAGTAATGAACGCGGTGCTACGCAAAGATTGCGGTGTGCTAGTTGCTCCTACTGCCTTTGGCAAGACAGTCACCGCCGCAGCAATCATTGGGCATCGAAAATGCAGCACGTTGATTCTGGTTCACCGGGCAGATTTGATGCGGCAATGGCAAGAGAGGCTAGGGAGTTTCTTGGACCTAGGTACGCAAAAAATAGGTTTGATTGGTGCTGGAAAAAGCAAACAAAACGGATTATTGGATATTGCCGTCATCCAGAGCCTGGCTCGTCGAGATGATTTGCCCGATTTTCTCAGTCAATATGGGCAGATCATTGTTGACGAGGCACATCACTTATCTGCGGTCACATTTGAGGTGGTACTCAATCAGGCTACTTCACGTTACGTCCTCGGCTTAAGTGCGACCCCAGTTCGTAGCAACGGACACCACCCCATCATGTTCATGCAGTGCGGTCCAGTCCTTCATATCGCCAAGCAACCTAGTCACGTACCAGAACAATTGCTAGTCCAAGTGAAGCATTTGCCAGTTCCTGCAATGCCAGCGCAAGCCAGCATTCAGGACGTAATCCGACGCTTGGCGGAAGATGATGTACGCAATGCTTGCATTGTTAGTGATGCAGTCACAGCGCTGAAGCAAGGCAGGAAAGTGCTGCTGCTCTCCAAACGGACAGAACATCTTGATTTGCTGTTTGGACATTTGAAGAATTCGGATTTTCCATGTTTCTTATTGCATGGACAGATGAAGTCAAAGGACAGGATAGCAGTAATTGCTTCGCTAAATGAATTGCAGGAAGATGCCCCGCATATTTTGCTGGCAAGCGCTCAATTGATTGGTGAAGGCTTTGATCATGCTCCTTTGGACACGATGATCTTGACTTTACCAATTTCCTGGGAAGGAAGCTTACGCCAATATGCCGGACGACTGCATCGGGATCACGCTACTAAAACAGATATCCTAATACACGACTATGTAGAACTGGATCATCCGCAGCTCGCCAGGATGTGGGAAAAGCGCCAACGTGGATACCGCGCAATGGGATATCAGGTTGAAGTGGCAGGCCGCAGGTTGTGTTGAGAAATTTCTATGAGGCTACTGCCGTACGTATTGACGATATCGCCTATAGGTACTATATTTAGCCTCTAAAGTCATGCGAAGGTTCCACAGCCGATGCAAGGAACCACCCGCCAAAACGCAACTTTTGGTCTAGCTAGGTCTAGGTAAGAGGGATCGGACTGTATCAAGTAAAAGCCTCCGTTCGCGGAGGCTTTTACCCTTATGCGTTCAGAGCGGGTAGCATTGCAAAATCTCTTGGTTTGAAATGGTGTCTTTAAGGGTGTTGCAAATTAAAGCTAAGGCGTGACATAATATTCAAATAAGCATCTCCACGAGCTGCACCCATCCAAGAGCAGCTGCTATTTGGATTTAATAACCGATAGATAGATGACATTCATTGGTCTATAAAAGTGCCATCATATTCGGCCTTTACGTTCAATGACACTGATCAGCATTAAGTCTTAAGCCAAAAAACTTCAAGCCAAAACAAAACACACAGCATGTAGACGCATTTAACCAGGCAATAGGAATTGCCGGGTTCCGTCACTATCTATGCGTACAAAATAAGCGCAAGCGCACGTCTTTAGTACGTTGCTTATCTAACGGCGCAATATTTTTGTGGCAGTGCATTGAGGACATAAGCGGCCTCAATAAAAAAAGTGGCACCTGCCAGAATTCCGAGACGCCTCCAATACGCAAGCCGAAAGTGTGCCTTTCTAGGTCATTGAAGGCAAAGCCAATAACTAGCTTTAAGCTAGTTCCTTGCGAACCAAATCTAAAGCTAATCTATCGTAAATCAGGTTCTAGTTTGCGCGTTTCGACAAGCTTGCAAGAAATATCTTCCTCATCCTGCCAACTAAAACGTTATACCCCTGCATCGCACAAAGCTTCGCATGGTATGCGAGTACAGTCGATCAATTTTATAAACGAGCCTTCATGACAAAAAAAGAAAACTTTTCCACGGTGCTCCGAGAGCAACCTAATAGCCTTCCAAATCCCACAATGCATGATTTTGATCCAAAAGTTTGGGACGACGCTTTTCATGTACTGAACGACGGTAGCCCAGAGGATGTGAACCTCTATCAATTGGGGTTGGTGTTCGGCGAAAAATCTCAGAAATTAACAAATAGTATTGAGCACATATCGTCGGAAACCAAATGCCATACATTGGCCGAGCTTGCTCCACTGCTTTCTAGAAGGGTAAACGATATTACGAGAATAGCATTTGATAGTTGTACCCGTGCTTTGGAAGATGTGGACGTTATTTTGCAAGAACAGATACGGGAAATGAAGTGTTTTGTAGATTCGGCGGGTAATTCAAGCTCTGTCCTGGAGCTGATCGAAGCTGTCGTTGATGCGACCGGAAATGCCATGAAATTGATAGAGAAAATTGGATTTGGGAAATTAAGTTCTGAAGAGCCCAAATATGTGGATATTGAAGATTCACTACGTAATCTGCTAAATTTATCCCAGTATAGTTTTTTACTGCAACGCATGTGGGCATCTGCGGTTTCACTACGCACGCAAGTTCAAGTTAATCCCTATTCCAAAGAATATATGATTGACGAAACAAAAAGTGACTTGGCGCGCCGTTTGACAATAGATCTTTCGCGTCGTTCCATCCTGATGGAGAGGGGCTTTCAAAGATTTGAATCGCTCGAAATATTCTCTGATTCGAGCAACGTATCAATACCGCAAATCAGCATTGAAGGTGGGCGTTTGACTGTGCGTGCAGTCCCCGCCCTCAGTATTCCGAAGAAAGAGCGTGAACCACTCATCAAGGCACGTCGTACTCACCGATTATTGCAAGATGGAGTGCTTCGTGATTTCGTCGAGACTGTGCATCCCTCAGTGGGTTTGAAAATTTCTGCAATGCTCCTTATTTGGGGGGAGCTTGCTTTGATGGCGCAGCAGCTTCTCATTCTAGCCCAATCACTTGATCCCGAAAAAGACAAAGCAACGCTTACTACAGTGCTCGATAGTCAGCTTCAACTGAGTGACATAGTAGCTGCAATCAATAACTGTGCGGTTCTTCCTCGTGAAAAAGTTGCCGAATGCTTGGATTTTCTGTGCTTTCGGCCAACTAGGGAGGCGACTTTGTGGGGGCACCCCATTCTCCCTATGGGCAAGGAAATTTGTTTGCTTTGGTGGCCCTTGATTGGCGTACATCACGCTCGGACTTTATCAGCTTGGGCAAAAATGAACAAATCGCTTCGCAAGTCGTTTAAATTAAAGGGAAATGTCAATGAAAGAATGATGAAGGAGGAAATGCTCGCTGCGATTGAGAGAGGACCATATAGAGAGCACATCAGATATGTTGGATCACGCCTTCGTCCAAGATTGAAACCGGATGAGGAAATTGACTTGTTGATTCTTGTTGAGAATACTGCTTTCGTAATTGAAACTGCTGCGATTCAATCACCCGCAGAAGCTTACGAATTTCTAGAGGCGGAAAAGAGACTTGATGACAAGGAAGATCAATGCAGAGATCAGTGCACTATTCTTCGACAAGACTTGACTCAGATTAATGATTGGTTAAAGGGTTCCGCTCCGACTCATACAGTGACTCAAGTAGTTGGCCTCGTAATAACGAATTCGTATTTGCGCGATGGTAACTTTCCTGGGGATATTACACACTGCAACTGGGACACGTTGCTGAATATAATCAGTTTTGGCGGAATGCTCTTTGGCGTGCAACGGAATTGTCAGGAATTCACACTGAAAGCCGAGATAAAACCAAGGACCGGTGAGTCTGTCGCAGAGTCAATTCTGAATGCGTTGAAAAAATCACCCAAGGCCGAATTTTATGCTTCTTCCCTCACATATGCCGATATGCACATAAATAAATATGACCGGACCGATCAAGTTGGAATTTACCGCAAGTGGAATATGGAGTTTCCTTCTCCTAATGACCTTGAAGACCGGCTGAACAATTGTAGTTTTGGAGCGTCTCTCGTTGAAGTAGAAGACCCACTGTTGAGTCAGCGCTAAACAGTATGGTAAAGCCCTACGGGGCCTTTTTCTTATCGAAATTGCATCCTTATTTTTAGAGGCAGTAAGCCATGTAATTTATTCAGCTAGCCAGTTAAATAAGTGATCAGGCGATTTTTGCTTGCGACACTTAGCTGTTGATTAAATGTTGTTTTCCCATTTGCTAACCACTAAATCCCAGAGTTTGAGAAATCAATATTTAATTTGACGAGTCATATTGGGATGATGAACTCCCAAAAAGATGCTTTTTGGCATTTTTTTGAGTTTTGTCGGCCCTCTCAATGTTAAGGAACTGATTGGTATAACTATGTATGATGAGGTGCCAACGGCTATATTGATGTTGTCTAATCGATTTACTCATCATTGAGACATTCGTTCAAGTTTAATTTTTTCTCGTCATGGCAGGCTTACTTCATGCCCATTCTTAAAACTTGATTGTTTATCAAGTAAATCTAGAAATCTAGACAAGATTTCATCCCCCAACTCAGCAGGTTGAGAATTGCTGTATTTAATGCCTGGACATAGGAGGCCGCTAGCGTAAAGTTGAAACATTGATTCCAGGGGGAGCCTTTTTGTCGATGGCCGGATTTTGTAATAGCCATACACGACTCCAGCCATCATGCCTTGCTGTAGCTGGATTTTTTCGGTAAGGCTTACATCGAACTCTGCATGGATCAATTGTTTTGAATCTCCAAAGAAAAATTGACAGGAGTAGCAAAATGCCAAGCTTGGAACTGCATTATTTGAAACTAGTAAAGCGCCATTTAGATTTGGCATCATCAGGCAGTAGGGACATCGGGTGAGCATATCGACCAAATGCTTAGGACAGGTATGCCAAAAATGAAATCTCCATTCGATCCGGTAGTAAGGTGTGGTATCAGTCTTCAAGCATTGCCAGCAAAATGCTGTTGTTGGCGAGTGATCTGTTCCCTTCCTTATTTGCTTCCTGAGGGACTCGGTCAAACCAATTGATCGATTGACTGCTTTAACAAGCCGGAAATTTTCAGTATCGTGCCGCGTCATAGACATCAAATTTAGTATGGCCTCAGGAAATTTTTCGCTATCGATATCTTGTGGCGTATCTAAATTGATTTGGCTATACAGTCGTTTGACCGAGATGCCATGCGATTGGCAAACACGATGTATCCAAGATGACAGCGCTTCTCCTGGTATGATTTTCGGGGCGACTAAGAAATATTGATCAGTCATCTTAAAATAGTCTTATTTGTGAAAGTGGATTTAAGTTAAGCAGGCTGGCTTTCGGATTCTCCCGACGCTTCCCTTGTAAAAGCAGCTGTGAAATCAAGACCTGGTCCGCGACATGATGTGTTTCGTCAATCAGTGAACGTAAAATGTTCTCAGAGAATAGAGACCGGATCTCGGAGATATCTTGATTGAGCACGACACCTTTGAGACGTGACAAACTGCGGCCTACACAGTCCTCAGCGTTATGGATACTGAGGACTCTAGACCCTGTGCCGACTTCTATGCGCTCATCTGGAACTTTCTTGACACCTGTGGCCCAAACAATTCTAAGGACACTATCAAGGGTCAAGTGGTCCAATAATGAAAGTACTGGCTCGTAATCGGTTGAGCTTGCTTGCCACACCATTGGTTGAGAAAGACGCTGGTATATCCAGCCTGATAGAGCAGCGGCCTCTTCGCTAGTATTTGACTGCCGACTTCGGCGAATGTCATGGCCGCATGTACAAAGGGATACGCCCGGACGATTCCAACTGAGATTCCTTGAACATTTTTCGCACCTGTCGATGAGTCGCAGGCGATGAAATGAGCAACCTGATGCCATCGAAAAATCCCATGATTTCCTGAGGTAATTGTTTTCCTGTAAGCATGCTGCACACACCTGAGGGCGACGCATTCTCAGTAGAAAACTTCTCTTGATGATGTGGCCATAGGCATTAAAGAAAACTTGCCCACCGTCTCTACCAGAAGAGATGCAGTATTCAGGAGAGTTGATTGCATGCGACCCGAAGACCCAGGCAATTGTTGGGAGGTGGTGCAAAGTCAAGTGATGAATTCTTTGTACATGGAATATATAAGAGAGCCATTGAATATTCTCCATGTGATTCATCTCGGACAGGCGTAATACAAATCCCATCAAGGATTCGTCGCTGAACGGCTCCGCTTTGATTGGAAGTGGTGTCGGGGTCATTTACTTTTGAAAGGATTGCTTGAAGTAGCAGATGCGCCAAACGTCGATGAAAATGCCATTAAAAAATGCTCTTCATTGATACCTGATGCTCCTTTCTCAATCGCGTTGACTGCGGCCGCGATGATCAAATATTTCAACGTTCGCGGCGAACCAAGTGTTGCGCTGTGAAGTTTTTTTGCCAGGCTTGATAGAACCCTAACGTCATAGGCCGAAACTTGCGACTCGAACGCCTTCAAGAATCCTAACCATTCCTCTCCCCAGGAGAACGGACGAATCTGATAGCGCGCCGGAATGCGCGAAGCAAATTGTGTATCCAGGTTTTGCAAATCCCCGAGTTCGTCGGTACCAAAGACAAAAACGGGGATCCCGGTCTTATCCATGATTTCTTTGAGTAAGTCGGTTATTTCAGATGCGGTGAATTTGCCTTTTCCTCTGAATAAATGCTGGAATTCGTCAATAATGATGAATCGCACTCCCCGTTCCTTGATAGCTTGCATCAATATTGTTTGCCGCAGATCCTGTACACGTGTTGCCCTTATTCCAGGGGGATGCCCCAGGGTTTGAAGCATGCGATCTATCATCGAACCTATGCTTGGCGCTGCGGCAGCAGATATCGAGATAGCGGTGCTCTCGAGTTCGGTTAATTCTGTCTTTTGGGAAAATCGCCTGACAAGAATATTAATGAGATGAGTTTTTCCAGAGCCTGTCGGCGCGATGACGCTGGCTCCCAATGGCGTATTGGAAATGGCACTCTGTGTGACGAGCTTGCATATGCCATCGAATGCAGCTTTGAATTGCGGGTGCATTACTGTCGTGGCGTTAATTTGCTCTGAAACCTGTTCGATATTCATGCGCGGTTACCTCAATCCAATAAGTAGGCATCAAAAGTAGGAGTGACCATGTCTTCCTTCCTTGGCTCAACTGGCGCGCAGAATTGACTTGGTAGTGGAACAGCAGGAACACTATTTTCTGGTAGCAGGCACCGAGCGCTACTTAGTCCTGCGAACTTGGCAGCCAACTTATTGTCTCGATGCAGTGTCTTTCCGCGTGCCATACTCAGCCACTTCTCCGAGAGTTCTAATTTTGCTTGCATGTAAGTTTCACGATGCCCAGCTCTCATGTGGGAGTTATTGATATGTGCACGAATGGTCTTGTGCTGGATGACGGATAGATTATTTGCGTATTCTGGTCGGCAATTCGGTACATAGAGCCAGTCCAGGGTTTTGGGGTGCTGGACATACACAAAACCAAGATTTTCAGGATCGTATTTCACTTGGGTTTTAAATTTGACAGACAACTCGCGTCTAATAAGCTGCAGCTCTGGGCAATTAAAACGAAGACCGGGCATCGCAATTCCTTCGTTTCCTACGGTAAGAGTTATTTGTTTGGCGGCGATCAATCCCAGACTGTCCAGATTGGATGGCAACAAGGAAGGAGGGGTTCGTTCAAAGCTTTCTGGAAACAAGTCTATTGGTCGAGCTAATGTCCTCGAATTAATTTTCAGCGGATAGACGTCAACGAAATACTGCAGAAGGCCTTTACATAAATCGCTGAATGAAATAGATGCAGTTTTTGAGGGATCTAGCGGCAGGCTGTTTGCAACTGGTTTAAGTACTTTTCCTGGTGCCGGGAGATGGTTACCCAACTCGCCAAAAAAGCGTTCTACATTCGGTTTTAGCCACGGCTGTCGTACTGGACAATATTGAATGTCGGTATTGAGTTCTGTGGCGGCTGACACAAATTGCCTGGAATGGAATTCAAGCCCATTGTCTACCACATACATTTCACCAAGCCCGTATCCATACCAGGTCTGCTGTAAAAACTGAGCGTGATCAGTGTACGCACTCTTTGGCATCAATCCGACCTTCATTGCATTGAGGACCGGTGCGAGGCCCGCCCCTGCAAATGAAATATAGAAACCGACACAGTAGCTGCTATATGCGTCGATTATTACGGTAATGACCGGCCGGCCCAGAGGCATTCCTGTGCCGTCAGCGACGACCACCATATCCAATATGGTGTGATCAACCTCCAGGCGTTGTAGTGCTCGAATTGGTTCGGGGCCCCTCAATGAATAACGCCATCGATTTCTCGCAAATGCAGCACCAAATCGATGGACATCACGAATGTAGGGATTCACCTCCAGTACTCGCCTATGTAAAGAAGGAATACTAATGGTTTCCTTGCCCCGGACATCGTGCTGATTGCCAGCTAGTTCCTTTAGACGACGATTCAGGATCATGGCTACATACTGGAGTGTCGGGCGGCTGCGTGTGAAATACTCCTTAAGGAGTACCTTGGTTATCTCGGCTTCTTGCTCCCTGGAAAAAGCCTTTTTGCGGGATCTACCAAAATTCTTGGTGACAAGAGAGGAGGGATTCCCACCTGAACTGTCCCACAATCGCACCCAATGCATTGCAGTAGACGCGGTGGGTAGCTTGTGGCCTTCGCCAGGTTCTTGCGGGAACTTCTTTAATAATCCTGAGATTACGTCGCGTTGGCCACGTGAAGCGCCATTTTTTTTGATCCATTTGACCACTCGGATTCTGAATTCAAGCTCACTTCTATATTTTTCTGGCAACGAATCGATACTTGTGAGTAATCCGGCAGTACCTTTGTCCTCGTCTGTGCTTGAGGTTCTGGAAATCGTATCGGCACCGACTACGGACAATTCATGATTAAAAATCTGAGTCGTCACCTTGGCGATATCCCACGTGTAATTTTGGCGAGTAATCGGGTCTTCGAATTGGATTCTGTTTTGATCTATCTTGCGCACGAACTCCAGCGTTTGGGTCCCACGTCGCAGCGTCAAGCCAATTTGGAATGCAAACATCCTCATGATCAGTCTCCTTGGAAATAGATTTAATATGCGTGTCGTCTGCAAGGGAGATGTCGTCGCTGAAAATGAGCATCGTCCTGCCGAGCATGTGAAACACAACGGTTTTATCAACTTGGGCCATCTGCATAACGGTTGCTATCGACATTGGCTCTGTAGTCGATTGCATGGCACCTAGGACTGCTTGTACGGCTTGATCAGGAACACTGCCTCTCGCATAGCGAAGAAGTAGCTCGATCTTTACCGGCAGGCCTGCGTCATCAATCATGTCATCTGTGACTACGTGAAATGAAAATGTTCGCTGTTTGAGAATGGATGAAACCTGATTAAACATTTCAACCGACTTGTTGACGAATACTTCCGGCTTGACTTCTATGATCAGCGTCCTCCCTGAAGAAAATTCAACAAGGAAGTCTGGTGTATAGGATTTGTCTTTTTCTTCCCCATAAGTCACGGTAAATGGCTGGTCGATAATGCGAATTACACCTGGAGTGAGTAGTATCCTCTGGATGAACCGGCGCTCAAGTTGGCTCTCATATTCGATGACTTCTTTCTGGAGCCAGCCACATGCGACTAACCCGACAGTGCGATGGGGTGATCTAGTAATCACTTTGCGTTTGGGTTTCATGTGCGGTACCCATTGCTAAGTAAAAAGGCAGCAAGTGATGGTGCAAATGGAAGCTTCAGATGCCAATGGTGATCGCAACCAGGACTGCCAGGCGATAAAGTATTTTTGGCTATTCTGGTTAGCCAACGGACCATTTGCTGTGGGTGTTGCTGCTTGTGGCAAGTGATTGCACACAGCTTTTGGGATTGCGAGAGAGGCTGGATTGACGCATGGAAATATATGCCCTTTTTCATTCGATTTCTCCTGCGTACAGGCGTGCGGGTACGGTGCCCGCATGCACGCGATCACAAAAATGATAAAAAGGGGTTGACGCGCACGAATGGCGCAGGTAGATTTGAGCTGTTGATACAAATCTGGGAATCAACCCCCGGAATGAAAGCGCCTTGGTTTGCCGACCTTGGCGCTTTTTTATTTGGATTTAGTCATGTGCTCATGATTGTTCCTCCATTGTGTCTGGGATTGATTTTCTTTGAGTAGATTTAGAGTCGGATTCGACCAGAAGTTCTGGGAGCACTTTCGCGCTGGTGGGCTCTGGTGAAGGTTTCAGACCAAGTGCGACGGCTATACGGTGACTTTCACCACGTTTTGCCTTCGCTCTGCCAGAAAGCACGGCGTACACAAGAAACGCGTCAAATTCGTGCGCGCGAGCCCAATCCCCAATGCAGATGCCCTGCTCAAAAAAGCGCTGCTTTACTGCATCAATGGCGGTCTGTGAGATATTCATAATTCAAATCAATTAAATTTGAACAAAGTTTGCTGCAGTTTTGTGAAGAAACTTCAATTTATTACATTAGATTATTGTAAACAAATAGATTCGTCAATAATCCCAAAGAAGTAATTCATCTTTCGACTTTTAGTGCGGGTGATTTTAAGTAAATTTGCATCTATTTCTCTATGGGGGAGGCGTTATTTAATTCGTGAAGAGGACCACACAGAAGCATAATTTTTTATCTCTAGAATAATTTGGGAAAGTTTGTAAATGTCATTTAATTTCATTTTTTGAATAAATATAGATACTTTATTTGTTGAAAAATGCTACTAAATAACTACTAAAAAACTACCTTTTTACTACCTTTTTGCTACCATTGAGGAAGGATGTTAGTAATTTAATTTCTTTAAATGAGTTGGTAATATGAATACAGACGAATTGAGTTCAGGAGCAGCACAAAGGTTGCTGGCAGAGCGGTCGCGCCTTGGGTTGACTCAGGGAGCGTTAGCGGAACTCGCAGGTCTATCAAGGGTAAGCATTGCAAAATACGAATCCGGCGGTACGTTGCCAAGTGCTGAAGCACTAATTGCTCTGGATCGTAGTGGAATTGATATTCGATATGTCTTAGTCGGAGTTTATTGCACGGGGAATAAAGCGATGCGGGATCGTTTTCGCATGGCATTTGAAGAGGTCGGGCGACAAGCGCAGGCCAATAATGAAGTGCTTACCGATGAGACTCGCCTGGAATTGGCTTGGCGTATTTATGAAGCGTTTGAGACCTTTGAAAAATACAAGCAGGACTAGGTGACTAAAGGCTCGTCAATATTTTTCCACAGCAGTCATCAGAAACGACAAAGTCGCATTGATTCCACGGTAAGAGCCGACTCTGCAGACCGGATACGGGACGAAATCAATGCGTCAGATTTAATTATCTCTATCATCCGCAATATTGTCAACTGACTGGCAAATACTGCCCTTTAGTTTGCGCATCAATGATTAAACGCAGATATTTCATCGTTTAATCTTTCCTTAGATGTAGTTTAATGTCAAATTAACAAATCACGTTAGTAATTGTAATAAAATTATCTCATTAATGAGATGGGTCAAGGTTTCCTCAAGATATCTGGAGTAGCCTCGGACAGATTCGTCGATTTGATCAATTTATAGTTGTAAACATCGAGCTTTGATCGTTTGGAGATCAATTACTAAATTATTTATTAAAAAAATAAAGTGATATTTATTTATGAATTCACCAATCGTGGCCACTTTGAATGGGCAGTTATTAAGCTCATCACGTTTCAGAAATGATGCGATCTTGATAGAAACGCTATTTGCAGCTGTTACTTTGTTTCCGTCATTTGCAATCTGGCAATAGCAGGTGAGGAGCATGTTCCGTACCGCAAGTCCACGTGGTAGTGCGCAAACCATTTACCCGCAAATAATATATATGTTGCAGATAAATGCAAATTTTTCAAGAAATTCCAGTAAGGGATCTTGTCGTGGCAAAGTAATGTTACCTAAATCGATTAAAATAGTCTTAAAACAAATATTGATTGATTCCAATTGAGGAAATACACAGCACGGTAGCCTGGCAGACCGGGGCTGATTACTAAATTGAACGTTGTGGTGTAAATAATATTTAGAAGGTAAAGAATGCCAGTGCCCATAATTGATCTTTTTGCAGGTCCGGGAGGACTTGCAGAAGGTTTTTCTTCGCTTCGAGGTTCCAAGCAGCAGACATTCTTCGAGATTGGTCTTTCTATAGAGAAGGACGCTGTCGCTCATCGGACGCTAATGCTCAGGGCGGTATTCAGGCATCTACGTGGTACAAAAGACGTAAAGCACTACTATAGCTATATTCGCGGCGAGACCGACGAAGCGACGTTTCGCCACATTCCCGCCGTAGCCAAAGCGTTCGAGTGTGCTGCCATCGAGGCGAGATGTTTGGAGTTGGGCAAGTCAGATGAAATCAGCATCGACGCAGAAATTCGCGCCGCATTAAAAGACCAAGAGACCTGGGTGTTGATCGGTGGGCCACCTTGCCAAGCTTATTCCCTGGCAGGACGCTCTAGGCGTACAAAAGACAAAGAATTTCACAAAGACGTGAAACATTTTCTCTATAAGGAGTACTTGAGAATCATTCAGGTACACAAACCTACTGTCTTCGTGATGGAGAATGTAAAGGGGCTTTTATCCTCCAAACACGCCGGCAACCCCATGTTCGAAAAGATCATCGCTGATCTTTCGATGCCTGCTGAGGGACTTGAGTATGAAATTCGCTCATTTACCAAGAGGGGCGATAGTGAGTCACTTGATCCTACTGACTACATCATCCATTCAGAACGCTACGGAATACCTCAGAGTCGGCATCGAGTGATTTTGCTTGGAGTAAGGAAGGAAATGGGGATCTCACAACATCGATTGCTGACTCCTGTATCCAAGCCCGTAACTGCTAGGCATGCCATAGACGACCTCCCACGGCTCCGTAGTGGCCTCTCTCGCAACGATTCACTGGATGCTTGGCGCGCGGCTGTTCAGGTTGCGCCTTCTTACGTCAGAGGATGGGGCGACGAAAATGAGTCTGAAATGATCGAAACGATGTCTGCATTTGCCGCTACGGCAACCAGTACCACGACTGGGGCGGCGTTCATTTCACGGAATTACAGAAAACCAAAAAAGATGACAGAACTTCTGCGGTGGCTTCATGACCGAAGCTTGGGTGGAATCTGCCAACATCAGGCACGTGGGCATATGGCGTCGGATCTCGCACGCTATCTTTTTTCAGCTAGCTTCGCTTATTTTAGAGGGCATTCACCTCGACTGGAACTATTTCCTCAGAAATTACTTCCTGCCCATGCGAATGTGCATGTAAAACATAAAACTGATTCTATTCCGTTCAACGACAGATTTCGAGTGCAATGCAGGAACGAGCCTGCCAGTACGGTAGTGGCGCACATTGCTAAGGACGGCCACTACTATATCCATTACGACCCATCCCAGTGCAGGAGCCTCACGGTCAGAGAGGCAGCACGGCTTCAGACGTTTCCCGACAACTATTTTTTTGCCGGTAATCGAACAGAACAATACACTCAAGTTGGCAATGCAGTGCCTCCTTTGCTCGCCCACAAACTGGCGAAGGTCGTGCGCAATCTGCTGAACGAAACTAGCAAAAGAAAGAATCAGCAACCAAGTAATTTCCTGAATAAGAGAATATTGGGAAGCGCTCGGCGGAACCAATTGCAACAGCCCGATGTTCCATCGCTTGCCGAAGTGGCCTAATCAGTTTGATCTATTATCAGAACATCGTCATTGCCATGCAGCCACTCGCCAACCGTTTGTGCAGCATTATCGAGAGAATGTTTCAAAGCGCATTCCCAAATTATGGCCACGCGCCATCCCAGATTGAGCAGAATATCCACATGCTGTCTGTCGCGATTGACGTTCTCTTGAAATTTATGTCTCCAGAACTGTTCGTTGGTCTTCGGGGTTGTTGTGTATCGGCAGCCCTCATGTCGGTGCCAGAAGCAGCCGTGCACAAAAATCACAGCCTTGTGTTTGGGAAACACAAGGTCGGGAGAGCCGGGCAGTTTTCGCACATGAAGTCGATAACGGAATCCTCTGGCAAAAAGGCGGGAGCGAAGTGCCCGTTCCGGCCAAGTATTTTTTCCGCGAATACTCGACATCATGCGGCTGCGTTGCGGAGTGGTGGGGATACGCATAGTCCTAAAGGTATGTTTCAAGAAATTGTGTAGTAACAGGTAGATTCACGCATCTGCCAAGCAATCAAAATGAATGAAGGCAGTGCTAAAAGCGATATTCGAAGCCAATTTACGATAACACAAGGGGAAAATGATGGCTCGCGATTACAGGCATCCACCGAGCGCAGCCTGCCTTTCGGCGTCAATGAGGGATCTAGGGTACTCGCTCGAGACGGCCATTGCTGATCTGATCGACAACAGCATTTCCGCAGGTGCAACCACTATCGACATCATCTGCGATATGTCGGGTAAGTATCCTGTGGTGGTCATTCTTGACAATGGCAAAGGAATGTCAGAGGGCGAGTTGTTGGCCGCAATGCGTCATGGCACAGACAATCCCAAGCAGTATCGGTCACCGCAAGACCTTGGGCGCTTTGGTCTCGGTCTGAAGACAGCCTCGTTTTCTCAGTGCCGTTCGCTGACAGTTGTGAGTACAAAGGATGGTGTCATTTCCGGAGCCGAATGGAATCTAGATCGCATTGATGCCGCAGACGACTGGATTCTGTCCATCTTGGATGATACAGACATCCAAGAGTTGTCATATGTCGAATTGCTCGCTAGCCAAGGTACAGCAGTCATATGGCGAGAACTCGACCGATTGATGGAGGATCAGGCGGGGGATCGTCGGGACGAGATCGTCAACGAGAAGCTTGAAGCGGTTGGCAGACACCTGTCTCTGGTATTCCACAGATTTCTGTTTGGTGAAGTCAAGGGATATTCTAAGATTTCGCTTACCATCAATGGACATTCAATCGCTGCATTCGATCCGTTTTGCAGAAAAAATCCAGCTACCCAAGTACTTCCTGAAGAGCGCGTTCCTATTGGTGCTGCAGAGGTGCGCCTGCAGCCCTACGTGCTGCCACATCACAGTCGTCTATCGGCATCCGAGTATGACTTTTATCATGATCGGAGCGACTTCATATCCAATCAAGGGGCCTATATCTATCGAAACGGACGCCTGATGGCTTGGGGTGATTGGTTCCGACTAGTACCGAAAGGCGAGGCGACGAAACTGGCACGGGTTCAGATCGACTTTCCCAACAGTTTGGATGAAGCCTGGACCATAGACATCAAGAAATCGCGAGCCCGCCCGCCGCAGGCTGTGCGTGATCGCTTGCGTCAGGTCATCTCCAAGATAACCGCTCGCAGCGTAACGGTGCACCGGGGCCGTGGGCAGAAACTGTTTCAGGAGACCCAGGCCCCGTTCTGGGAGCGCTATGCCGATCACGACGGCATCCGGTTCGCAATCAATGGATATCACCCGCTTATCGCATCGCTGGGTGCAAGACTCTCGGCCGATGACGCGGAGATGCTTCGTGTTCTGCTCGATTCGATTGCCGCCTCTCTGCCGGTGGAAATGATCTATTCGGATTACTCCACACATCCACGCGAGATCAAACAGAAGGCGGTAGACGAAAGTCAGACTCTTGTACGCCTGAAGCGTCTCAAGACGATTTTCTATGGTGAGGGACCGGGTGATCCGGATGCTTTCCTGCAGATCCTGCGCTCGACGCATCTTTTTGACGGCCAGATCGAGTTGGCCGAAAAATTCATTAGCGAGACCTTTGCATGAACCATACAACTATCACGCAAGAACGAAACATAGCAAATGCGCTCATTTCGGGGCTTGCCAACATGCTCAAAACGCCGACACCTGAGCAGGTGGAGGAGAAGGCAAAACAAATAGCTGAAATTTTCGGCTACACCGGAGATCTCAGGAATATTATTTCCGAGGCGAGGATATCGGTTGTCACCAGCATGGGAGCCGGTGTCTCGCTGGTAGACACCAATACGAATCATGATGAGCAATGGGTCCGCAAGCGCGAAGACATTGGTTGGACTTACGCAGGATCGTATGAGAACTTTTTGCTCAAGGAGGGCTGGCCGCCCCAGATGGTGAATCGGCTGGGTGAGGTCACGACCAATATTCTTGGCTACCTTCAAGACCCCTTGAGCGAGGGGGCGACTTGGAATCGCCGTGGGCTCGTTATTGGTCATGTACAGTCAGGTAAGACAGCCAATTACACAGGCTTGATCGCCCGTGCAGCTGATGCTGGCTACAAGTTTATTATTGTCATCGCCGGCATCCATAACAATCTGCGCAAGCAAACGCAGCAGCGTATCGACGAAGCTTTCATCGGTCGGTCAAGTGATCCAAAGGACCGTCGAAAAATAGGGGTTGGTCTTGACCCAAACTATCCTAACCCCGTCACCGTTACTAACATTCATGGAGACTTTACGAAGCAGACAGCAGATGATAGCGGTTGGAAGATTAACGACTTTAGTAAGCCAGTAATTTTCATCATTAAGAAAAATGTCTCTACCTTAAAGTCACTTCACAAATGGCTCAAGGAGCTGAATGCTGGAGACGGCGGTCGCATCTCAGATGTGCCAATGCTGCTGATAGATGACGAGGCCGACAACGCGTCGATCAATACAAACAAGGAAGAACTTGATCCTACGCAGACAAACGCAAAGATTCGGGAAATTCTCAGTTTGTTTGCCAAGTCCTGCTATGTCGGCTATACGGCAACACCATTTGCCAACATCTTTATCAATCCCGATGCGTATAGTGATGACGTAAGAGAGGACCTTTTCCCCCGCGACTTTATATATTGCCTAGATGCGCCCACCACATACTTCGGTGCGGAGAAAGTTTTTCTCAGTGAAGAAGGTCGTCAATCGATTGTGAAGTCAATTGATGACTGCGAGGACTTCCTTTCCTACGCACACAAGCGAGACGATCCCGTTCATGAGTTGCCGCCCAGTCTTTATCGCGCACTTGATGAGTTCATAATCGCACGTGCCATTCGAAATCTCCGAGGACAGGCTAGCAAACATTGTTCTATGATGATCAATGTGTCGAGATTTGTGCCGGTGCAGCAAGCAGTTCGTGATTTTCTAAGTCTTAGAGAAAAAAATATCAGAGAAGCGGTTCGCGCCAACTATGCGATGCCGGACGCGTTTTCCTCAAAAAATACTTATATCCGTGACCTTAGGAAAGCCTTCGATGCCGAGTATGCCGAAGCTGGCTTTACATGGGAAGAAGTAAAGACAGATCTCAATCGTGTCTTTGAACACCTTCATCTATATGTTATCAATAGCAAAAGCGACGAAGTTCTTGATTACAAAAAATACGAAAAAGAAGGCATTGGGTTGACTGCAATTGCAATCGGAGGTTTAAGTCTCTCGCGTGGCCTGACGATCGAAGGCTTGACTGTAAGTTATATGTATCGCAATACGAGGATGTACGATACGTTATTACAGATGGGGCGGTGGTTTGGATATCGTCCCAATTTTGAGGATTTGTGTAAGGTTTATCTTTCCAGTGATTCTATAAATTGGTATTCGCATATCGCAGAGTCTGCCGAAGAGCTTTCGCAGCAAGTGCGGCGTATGAAACGGCGCGATATGACTCCTCGGGAGTTTGGCATGTACGTCTTGGCCCATCCTGACAGAGTATTGATCGTAACGGCATCGAATAAGATGCGGACCGGTGAGGAGGTAGTGATCAACCAAAATCTTACAGGTAGGTTAGTAGAAAGCACCACTCTTAATCTTGACCCAGAAATAAATAACAAGAACGAATTATTGATTGAGCGATTCTGGAATCAAGTAAAAGGTAGAGCAATACCAAATAATAAGGGATGGTTCGTGCCTGATGTTCCAACTGACGAAATCGAAAGCTTTATTAATCAATTCAAGCATCACAAGGACGCTACACTGCAGAAATCCGTCACTCTGGATTATCTTGAAGCAATCAACGGGCAATTTCCTAAGGGCGATATTCTCTTTATATCCAAGGGCCCATGTAGCTCTGATTCTTTTAGTCTCGGGGCTCAAGAGCGAACTGCCAAAGGGGCTTCAAAAGAGAAATGGATGTTGTCTGGATACAGGCTTGCCAGTCGAGGGGATGAAAAGCTTGGATTGACTTCAGAGCAACTGGTCGCCGCCGAAGCAGAAGCAACCACTGACGATGAAAGTAAAACAAAAAAGCCGTCCGATTATCACTATCGACTGGTTCGGAACAAGCCCCTGTTGATGATCCACGTTCTTGAGCCGATCAATAATCCTGAATTTTCCGGTTATCGAGTTCCTGCCTTCGGTGTCAGCTATCCAGACGGTCTGTCTGGAAAGGAAATTAGAGTAGTTGCCAACCGTATTTGGCTCGAACAAATGCGTGGGCCGAGTGATGATCCGGACGATGACGAGGATCATGATGACTGATGCCTCGCCGTGGGATGGCATCGCAGTCCCTGGTTCCGACTTAAATGTTCGCCAAGTTGCAGGAGACACGGCAGTCCCCTGTTTCTGGGGGCGTGATGCCGAAGGTGCCTGCTTGTTTATTGTCGAACTTCAGGGCGATCATGCGGCCCAGTACAGAAAAAATGCGGTCATGGTGAACGGCATCGAAATCGATCTTCGTGCTGGGGATAAAGGGCTACAGCGCTTAGTTCTCGCTCTTGAAAAACTGGTAGATCGCGATCTTTTCGAAGGACTCTGTCGCACGCTTGCTTCCTCGCTTCAGCATGCCACGGATTCGGCCAGTTCGCTCGCAGTTTCGATGGCACATATCCGCCGATGGAAGACCTTTCTGGCCGGGCGAAGCCAGCATCTTTCAGCTGAAGAAGTTCGCGGCCTTTTTGCAGAAATCACTTTTCTGCTGGAACTTTGCGATGGAGGAATGTCGAGCAATGCAGCGGTCGAAGCTTGGCTCGGACCAGAGAGATCACATCAGGATTTCATCTTTGGCAACACGGCCGTCGAGATTAAATCTCTTTCAGGTACGGAGAGAAGTACCGTCCGTATTTCGTCCGAAGACCAACTCGAATCACTAAATGATAAGCTGTTCCTGCGCATATACCGACTGAGCAGTCTGACCAACGCGGCAGGTGCCTGCTCGCTAAATGAAATCATCACTGCAGTGCATGTGCGCCTCGATGAAGCTGGTGCCGTCGAGGTCTTCGACCGAAAACTGGCCGCGTATGGGTATGCTCCGCTCCCTGACTATGACCAGCCGCGATTCTTCGCCAGCAACGTGCGCAGCTATCGTGTCGGTAACGGATTCCCGCGTCTCATGCGATCACAACTGCCGACTGGGATCGCCAGTGTAGTTTATGACATCAAACTAGAAACGCTCGAGCCCTTTGCATGTGATGCTGCAGCCGTCTTCGAGGATATCTGATGGAACAAACCAGAGACGAATTTTTCCACGACTTCCGCCAAGAGTTGCTGGCAGGTGCCGAGGCCAATGGTGCTTTTCAGCTTTCGGAGTTCATGGAGACTTTAGCGAACGAGCTTATCGAGACGGGTTTCTCGGAAGGGTTCGAATTTTGTCATTTCCGGGCACAACGTGGAATGCGAGTGGATGGTTATTGGTTCAATGATGAGGGAACCTTGGATCTTTTCGTCGCGGACTTCGACTCTCGTAGCGAACTGACCTCTCTCAGTAAGACAGACGTCGACGCAGCATTCAAGCGTGTTGCAAATTTTTTTGAAGCTAGTGCCAACAGGAATTTGGCTAACGAATTGGAAGTCACCTCCCCGGAGTATGGTCTCGCCAGACAGATTGATGATCGCAGGAATGTAATTCGTCAAGTTAATCTGATTCTTTTCTCCGAACGCGCTCTCAGCGAAAAAATACAGGCTCTTCCCGATACTGAATTGGCAGGCATTCCCGTCTCCCATCAAATTTGGGATCTCGCGCGCATCTATCGTCAGCGGAGTTCACGTAGTCATAAGGAACCGCTCGATCTAGACTTCGAGCAAATGTTTGGCAGAGGAATTGCTTGCCTTCCTGCGCATTTGGGAACTGATGTGTACCAGTCATATCTCTTGGTCATGCCTGCCGAAGTATTGGGGACTCTCTATGAGAAATTCGGCGCACGCTTGCTTGAACAAAACGTCCGAACATACTTGCAGGCTCGCGGCAATGTGAACCAAGGAATAAGAACAACGATTCTTAACGAGCCGGGAATGTTCTTCGCCTATAACAACGGAATTACGGCTACTGCACAGAATGTCGAAACTGGGATGACGAACTCCGGTCTTGTGATTACGAGGGTCGTTGACCTCCAGGTTGTAAATGGTGGTCAAACCACAGCGTCACTGTTCCATACTCGGAAGCGTGACAAGGCGGATCTTTCGCAGATATTCGTTCAGATGAAGCTGTCAGTCATTGATAGCCAGCAGAGTGAAACTGTCGTTCAAAGGATATCGGAATATGCAAACACCCAGAATCGGGTGAATGCCGCCGACTTTTTCTCGAACCATCCGTTTCATGTGCGGATGGAAGGTTTTTCGCGGCGTATCTGGGCTCCGGCGCAGAAAGGCGCACAGCGAGAAACACGATGGTTCTACGAACGTGCGCGTGGTCAGTATGCCGACGCACAGTCGAAACTCACTCCTGCAGAACAGCGACGTTTCAAGGCAGAGCATCCCAAGCCACAAATGTTCACGAAGACTGATCTTGCAAAATTCGAGAACGTATGGGATGACCACCCCAAGTGGGTGAATCTTGGTTCTCAAAAGAATTTTGCGCGATACGCTACACGAATCGGTAGCGAGTGGGGAAAATCGTCCGATGCATTCAACGAGTTCTATTTCAAGAGGGCTGTCGCACGCGGGTTAATTTTTCGTGCTGCGGAGCGCATTGTTTCTGCGCAACCTTGGTATAACGGCGGATATCGTGCCAACATCGTGGCATACACGTTGGCGGTACTTGGATACATTACGACGAACAGGAAAGAGAGCATCGATTTCCTTGATATCTGGAACTTTCAGAAAGTTAACTCAGTACTCGAAAACACCATCACTGTGGTGTCCTCTGAGGTTAACTACGATATCACCAGGCCACCACATGGCATTTCCAATATTTCCGAGTGGTGCAAGAGGGACGCGTGCTGGACAAGAGTACAGAGTCGTACCGAATCCATTGCGAAGCTTATTCCGCCGGAATTTTATGAACAATTGATCCCACTCGACGATCAAGTCGCCACCATACAAACTGCGAAACAAATGCAGAGAGTGGATGACGGTATTGAGGCTCAACGAAAAGTTGTCTCAATATCTACCTCGGAGTGGGTTCGGGTTTATCAGTTCTTACAAGGAAAAGATCTTTTGGCACCGAAGGAAGCAGGAGTGCTTAAGATCGCCATGCAAATACCTGTGAAAATTCCTACCGAGAAACAGTGTGTTGTTCTTCTGGACATACTTGCCAAAGGGGAGGCCGAAGGCATGGTTCGGATATGGAACCAAAAACCGTAAAGAAAATATTCTTGAGACTAGGACGCCATTCACGTTATATCAAGAATTGACATGGCTGAAGCTAATTTCATCGATATCACCTCAACGTGAGGTGAAACATCTATTTGGAACACCTGATATTTTTAAGATCAGAAACCTCAGTAAATATCAACAACTTGGCCCGGGGTGGAATCGAATCGAACCAGCGACATCCAAAGTTCAGAGTTAAATGGGAAAAATTCAGACTTAAATGAAAATCGACAGTTATTAAATAAATAACTAGCGGATAATTATCAGCACTTCGCTGTAAAATCCCCTGTTCAGCAATCAATGTAAAAGTCGCTTGCATAAATCACTGTTTTTTTATACAGTACTGCAAATCGCAGGAAATTAAGCCTGTATTCCTTTTTCCACCCGCCGCTTATTGAATGAAAGAATGTATGGACGATAAGAAACCAGAAAATGCCTCAGAAAAAGCAAAGGCACTTGCAGCAGCGCTGGCACAGATAGAAAAGCAGTTTGGTAAGGGTTCGGTCATGCGTATGGCCGACGGTGAAGTGGTGGAAGAGGTGCAGGTTGTCTCTACTGGCTCTTTGGGCCTGGATATCGCGCTGGGCGTCGGTGGCTTGCCACGTGGCCGCGTAGTAGAGATTTATGGTCCTGAATCTTCTGGTAAAACCACATTGACGCTGCAGGCGATTGCTGAAATGCAAAAACTGGGCGGTACTTGTGCATTTATCGATGCTGAGCACGCTTTGGACGTTGGTTACGCTCAAAAACTGGGTGTGAATCTGTCTGACTTGCTGATTTCCCAGCCTGATACAGGCGAGCAAGCACTGGAAATTACGGATGCGCTGGTGCGTTCCGGCAGTGTTGACCTGGTGGTGATTGACTCGGTGGCAGCACTGACGCCACGTGCCGAGATTGAAGGCGACATGGGTGATTCTTTGCCTGGTCTGCAAGCACGTCTGATGTCTCAGGCTTTGCGTAAGCTGACGGGCAGTATCAAGCGTACCAACACCCTGGTGATCTTTATTAACCAGATTCGTATGAAGATTGGTGTCATGTTTGGTAGTCCTGAGACTACGACAGGCGGTAATGCGCTGAAGTTTTATGCATCCGTACGTCTGGATATACGCCGCACTGGCTCCATCAAGTCCGGCGATGAAGTAGTGGGCAATGAAACCAAGGTCAAGGTAGTCAAGAACAAGGTGGCCCCGCCATTTAAAGAAGCTCACTTTGACATCATGTATGGCGAAGGTACTTCACGCGAAGGTGAGATTCTGGATCTGGCGGCCGACGCCAAGATCATAGAAAAAGCTGGTGCCTGGTATAGCTATAACGGCGAACGTATCGGCCAGGGTAAGGATAATGCACGTACTTATCTGAAAGAACGTCCAGAGCTGTCATTTGAAATTGAAAACAAAGTACGCTTGCATCTGGGCGTCCCTTTGTTAATGCCAGCAGCGGCAACGGCTGAATAAGCTGTAGCTCACTGTTAGCGACATCGTCTTGAATCATGCCGGTTGGTAGCTACCAACCGGCAT
>Ga0187843_10000234_pt1 | contig 44118 bp, 51 predicted proteins | sample SpaLakP09_SKY_43_FD_134516 | JGI IMG/M metagenome (GOLD analysis project Ga0187843, IMG submission 134516) | Oligotrophic lake water microbial communities from Sparkling Lake, Wisconsin, USA - SP09_SKY_43 | ecosystem: Environmental > Aquatic > Freshwater > Lake | place: USA: Sparkling Lake... | reverse complement strand
GCAGACGGGGTTCCTGGGGCCAAAGCGGCACTTACAGTGGGCGAAAGAGGAGCCGCTGATGTAGGTGCGGGTAGTCCAGGAGCAGCGGCCGCCGATGTAGGTGCGGGTAGTCCAGGAGCAGCGGGCGCTTGAAAATTTAAGGAGGCGCACATCGTATGAAGCGGGATATTATTTACAACACAGGGCGTCAAATCAGAATAGCCACCCTCAATGGCGGTATTAGTTCCGCCCATTTGCTGACACTCTTGAGGCGTATACAAGCGCATATTTCCCGTCCAGTCGGGCCCCAGTTTTGCATTATAGGGGCTCGGCCTGCCGAGGATTTTTGTACGATCCCCGCCTGGAAAACACTCATCGGGAGCCGGCGTCTTATTGTCTAAGCCTGCACAAAATGTGTTCCAGTTTCCTCCCTCCGCCCGTGTACAGTATCCTGATTGTTCATTAAACGTACCTCCCACTCCATCACATCCACTTTTTGTAAAATACCGCATCGGAATTTTACCTGCAAGGTTAGGGGGTAACGAAGACCCATAGTTCTTACAGGCTGGATCCCGATAGTTCAAGGAACGGCACGCCATGTAGAGGGGGGTTGATCCTGAAGGACCCGCACTCTTTGTACACATATAAGAACCAGGTTGTTCAGGGAGTTCTGTTGCAACCCCCCCTAGCCGCTGACACTCATCCTGTGTATGAAGACGGTAGAGTCCAGCGGTTTCGGGTTTATTTTGCAGCATAGCATTGGGCTTGCCGAGAATCTGTGTACGATCCCCGTTTGGAAAACACTCATCTGGGGCGGGGGTTGTGTAGGGCAGCCCACTGCACATCTGACTGTAATCAATGAGTCCTCCGCACGTATAATTGACTGGATCCCATGTGCCCCCGAGCGCCTGACAACCACTTTGGGTATAGTAGCGTTTTGAATCATCTTGTCCCGGAATATTCGTCATGGAAAACCCGTAGTTCTTGCACCGGGCATCGACCCGATTTGGGTCTGGGGGAGGATCACTCGGTAGTCCTGCCGGTCCCGTTGGGTCCGACGGAAGAAGAGCCGCCGCAAATCCCTCTACATACGAATAACGGGTGCAAAACAACAATAATGCAAAAAGAACAGCGGCTACAACCAGAAGCCATTTCATGACCTTCGTCATCCCTACTAGAGCAGTTCAAAGAAGCGTTGAATCGAATCCAACGTATCGCCGATCACAGCCGATTCCTCTGTCGAGATCTTGAGCACAGGAAGCGTTGTGCTCGAAATCCAGGCCCGATGTTGGCGATCGAGAGCCTCCAGATACTCCACCGAGATCGACTCTTCCCCCTGCCGACCCCGTTTCTGAATCCGCTGCTGCGCTATGTGAACCCCCGTCACTACGTAGAGGATCCCGGCCATCGGCAACTTCGACGCAAAGGTGTTGTACCACATGTTGTACAGGGATCCTTCCAGAACATTCATATCGTTCGAGGAACGCAACATCTCCGCAAAGACGAACTTGTCCGTGAGCACCGAGCGTTCTGTGAGAATGATCTGCCCGGGCTTGGCATTTGCAACGGCCTCCTGCAACAGGCGTAAGCGGCTCAGAATGGCCGCATTCTGAAACGTGTACGCCCACCGCTTCTTGTCTTCGTAGAACAGTTCCAGCAAGTTCTTCCCCGACTCGTCTTTGAGAGATGTCCAGGTGTCCACGGGTTCCGGGACAATGAGGATATCGGGGAAGCGTTCTCTGATGGCGTTCAGAAGGGTGGTTTTGCCGACTCCGATGTTGCCGTCCAGGGAGACAATCCGAGGGGTGTCGGACCGTCTTCGTTGCGGCTGAACTGCATGCGACGCATTTCCAGTCGGCACCACGCCCGCAATAATGTCATCCGATACATATTCTGAGAAGGAGAGACCCATTTGACTGTTGTCTAGTATGACGTGTTTGTAGTCACATAAACACGTCAAATTTTTATACCTAGACACTAGGAAGAGAATGGCCAGCATTGCAGAAGCCTTTACAACGGAGAAGCATCCGTGGGAATCAAAGGAGAACCCGCAGAAGTACACGTATTTGGCGTCAGAATACATTTCACCTAAACCGCAGAGGCATATTCTGGGCCTGATTGGCGGCAACGAGGTCAGTGTGGCCGAGGGGAACCTCGTCGATCTCGAATCGGACTTAAAGGGAATCAATATTCCGAACACCTTCGCCCCGTGGCGGCAGTACCAGGCTCCGACGGATCCGAATGCGAAGGAGATTACGCGTAACAATACGAAGATCACGCTGAAGATCGACACGGCTCCCATGCATCTGCCGGCCTATCAGATGTGGGCCTACCCGGGCATGCCGACCCCTGCCCCGATTCGCAATGAAGTCTGCAGGAATCCCGAAAAATACTGAGGAACTAATAGAGATGGGAACCACGCGGAAAGCCTCGCGCAAAGTATCCATGACACTGGCCGGCACGCGCAGCCGTCGCGCCGTTCCCCTTTCGGCAAAAGCGGCGAATTACAAACGTGTGCAGGAGACACTGCGTATTAGAAAGTTGGCCCGTGGTATGAAGAAACTTGCGGACGGATATAGAAGGGGAATTGTCGATGCAGCAAAACGTGCTAAGCAGCAGCAAGCACGTGAAATGTCGTTTGTTGCTGCAATTGCAGCACTGCGACGAGAGCTTTCAGATCTGGCGGATAACCCTGTAGCAAATAATGCAAATGTAAATGCACTGGCGGCAGGTATGGCGGGATTACCGGTTACGCGACCGCTCGTTGTTGTGGAAGAGAATGCTGCCCTTCCTAATTTTTCTAGATTCAGTATTGGTAGGTGAGAATGAGCTGCCCCACAAAACAACAGTCGACCACACGCAACAAGTACGATGACTTTCATCAGGTAGACGACAACCGCATCAGTACGTATGCCGGCCGCTATGCGCTCAATGCCCCGGCAGCTCGTTGTCCCACAACCTTTCCGTCCAACGCTACGGTTCGTCTTCAGATGAGTGGGGCGTCATGGCCCGAGGGGCAGTGGCGCACGGATGTGGAGACCGATCTGCGCGGCATCGGCCGTTTCAGCAGCAAGATTCGGGATGACAAGGATCTCTACAATCCGAACACGAATTTCATGAACCAGGTCCCCCTTCAGAACGCCCCCGATGAAGTCGTGCCCCTGACCTTTGCCCGACTCGTGGATCCCCCGTGCACTCTGAGGGCGACTGGCTGGAACCGCTTTGACACGCTGTTCCACCAGCCCCAGGAACACTTCGAGACCCCGTTCGACTTCTTCATTCCGAGCAAGACGCTGGACAAGGAGATCTACAACACGCATAGGGGGAAGCGGTGCGGTAAGATGCACTAGTGGAGCTGGACTCCTCGTCCAGCTCCGAAGGTAAAATGATAGATGGCCTGCTGCGCAGGCCATCGCTCGTGCATTCTACCCTCAAACTACATGAACATTCAACATGTTCATTTGGTTATATATTTTGCGGAACCACGATAGAGATGGAGGTAGCAGTACTCGGCGGCTTGTTAGGCGCCGGCTTCCTCGTAAGCCGTTTTTTAGGCAAGAAGGGCGCCAAGCCCTCCGCCCCTGAAGATATAGCAGGCGGTGGCCTCCAGCAGCGCAAGGTCCGCGAAGGATTCTATCCCGCCCAGCGAGGCCCCGATTCGCAGGCCTTGACCCAGACCCCCAAGGGTGCCTCGGCCGTCGGCTTCGGCCCCGAGCTCGACCGCATGTACCAAACCCCCAACGGCCAGACCTATCCGTCCGAACCCAGTCCCGGTCCCTACGGAACGGCGCTCGGCTACGCCACGCAGAAGCCCCCTCTTGCACCCGGCCTATCCGGCCAGTTCTATCCCGACCCCGTCTCCTCCGAGAACAACCAGCCCCAAGTGGAGTTTCGCAACGACGGTGTGGAGGAGAGCCCCGTCTACATGGACGGCCAATACGTTGTGAGCCCCCTGTCCGGTCAGCGCATTGCATCCCAGGACTACAAGCACAACAACATGCAGCCCTTCTTTGGCGGCCGCATGAAGCAGAACACGATCGCAAGCCAGAACCAGGCCACCCTCGACATGTACAGCGGCTCGGGCTCGACCCAGATCAAGAAGCGCGAGGTCGAGAACATGTTTGAGACGAACAGGGCCCCGTATGGAAACCCCTTCGGCATGGAGGACAACACGGACTTCTTCCAGAGTCGCATCCAGGATCCCATTGCAAGGAACGGCGAGAAGCCCTTCGAGCAGATCCACGTCGGCGCTGGTTTAGGGGAGAAGTTCGGCCTTTTGGGCGAGGGCGGCTTTCAGCAGCTCGAGATCAACGAGATCATGCGCCCCAAGGACACCGACCAGCTCCGTGTCGCCACGAATCCCAAGCAGACCTTCAAGACGCCTGTGGTGCCCGGTTCGCACTTTGTGGCCACGAATGCGAACGACCCAGGCGAGGTGCGCAAGTACAAGCCCGATCGCTTCTACATCGACGAGACCGGCGAGCGCTTTCTCGTCACGAACGGTGAGATCATCAAGGAGACCACACGTCCCATTCAGGTCTTGCCGTTCACGACTAGGCCCGAGACCTCCGTGGCCTATATACCGGCCGGCGCCTCACAAGACTTCGGCGAGTCCTACGTATCGGGCAGCTACAGAACCCCCATGTCACAGCAGTACGGTGGCGCCGGGTTCCGTAACGCGGACATGCAGACCTATTATACGAAGGCCGTCGGCAATGAGATGGCTGACTATGGTAAATCGAGCATTGAGATTCGCCCCAATGAGCGCAATGAGACGTCGGAGCGCGTCATGGCCACGAACATTGTGCCGGCCGACACGGGCAATGTCATCCAGCCCTTCGAGGACATCGCGCGCCCTACCAGAAGGGCCGAGACCGTCGGCAACATCCGCGGCACGGGCACCCCTGTTCGTTACGAGGGGGGCGCCCCCATGGTCACCGTCTGGGATCCCATGGACGTGGCCCGTACCACGGTCAAGGAGACGACCATCTATCTGGATCGTCCAGGTATTGCCGCGGCCAATGAGGGGGCCCCTGCACGCCTCAAGGTCTACGACCCCGACGACATTGCCCGCCCGACGCAGAAGCAGCAGCTCTCGGCCAATCTGGCCTGGACGGGTCCCGGCCTCTCGGCCTCCCAGGACCAAATGGACGAGACCTTCGCCTACAACATGCGCACGAACCCGAACAAGGAGCAGATCGCGAGAGGGCGCAAGCCCATTGCAGGCTCGGGCCAGGAGGCGATCTTCACCGGCGATCCGGGCAAGCAGACCTCGAAGAAGCTCGACACGGACTTCCTGAACGACCGGCCTCTAGCGCTCAATCGCACGGTCGGCGGCGGCGAGGGCATGACGTCAGGCGTGGGCGATATCGGCCGCATGGAGTACCGCGTGCCTCTGAAGCTCGATGTCTCGAGGGAGCGTAACCAGTACGATGTGGTCGACCAGGTGGACAACAATCCCCTCATGCAGAGTTTGCGCCAGAACGCGGAAAAGGACGAGCGAATGATTGCGGAACGAATGATGATGCTGAAGTAGAATGATCGCGGAAAGCATATGATGCTTAAGTAGAATGAATCTGTCTATGCTTCTCTACATGGCGATCCTATTCGTTGTGCTAGTGCCTGGCCTAGTCCTTCGCCTACCATCAAAAGGATCCCTCGTGTTTGCGGCCATCGTGCATGCCCTTGTGTTTGTAGTCCTCTATTCGTTGATAACTCATTATACAGAGGGGTTTGATGGTCCCAGCGGACTGAATCCAATTTCTTGCAAAAACGGATCTATTAAAATACGGTTCGAGGATGGAACACCAGGTACAATCTGCGCCTACAGTTTACCAAAAGGGGATTTCTGCAGGACAGATGCATTTTGTCAAAGTAAATCCTGCAATAAAAGCAAATGCATGTAGATCCAATAACTTAAGTCTCTTTCAATGATATTCTACAAATGACATTAAAAGAACCTATTCTTATAGCGACGATTACAACACTTGCCGTCCCTCTCACCTACGCGGCCTATTATCAGTTCTGGCACATCTACGGAACCATGCTCTTTATGCTTATGGCCGGCCTTGCGTACCATTCATCCAAGGATCCGCTCATTCTGCGAATCGATCAAGCCGCCATTCTTCAATTTACCTACATGTGTTATGTAGAAGGCAGTCAGCTTGGTCTGCTCTGGCTCGCTGCCTATGCATTTGGATATACGGGGGTTGTCTATGGATACGGGTATTCCATGAATCGACTTGCGTTTAGCCCGTCCTACCTGGAATCCAGGTTCTATCACGGACTCATTCATTTGCATATATCAACGATTGTGAGCTATGGAATCTATGTAAAATCATTACAGCACTAGCTTAAACTACAAACTATACCAGATACTAATGAACACGTATAGGTGTGTGATCATTGGCTGCGCCAGATCGGTCGCCGCCCATTTGCCCTCCACGTTGGTGCAGATCGACGCCATTCGCTCACTGTGGCTCGACGCCGCCGTCGTGATCGCCGAGAACGGCTCCACGGACTCCACGAAGGAGTTGCTGGCCGCGTACGCCGCCAAGTCGGCCCAGACCCATATTCTCACGCTCGAGGAGGCCAATCTAATTCAGTTGAGAACGGAGCGGCTCGCCCTCGTACGCAACCGGCTTCTGGACTTCGTACACACCACCTATCCCACGTTCGACTACGTGTTGTCCGTGGACCTGGATGGGATCCTCGACGGCTTTAAGTCCTCTGGGCTTATCGGGCTCTTTAAGTCCTTTCCGGTCGACACCTGGGATGGCGTCTTTGCGAATGTGATGGGAAAGTACTATGATATCTGGGCTCTGCGCTCTTCGGAGATGGGAATCACCTATGACTGCTGGGATATGATTCGGCATCTGCAGCTGGAGGGAGGCGTTTCGAGAGCCGATGCGAAAGCGGCGTGCGTGACGCAGTTTCAGACGGTCATCAAGGCGAGTCCGAGCCGGCTTCTCCCTGTGGAGTCGGCCTTTGGCGGCCTCGGCCTCTACAGGCTGGCCGCCACCCGGGGCTGCGCCTACGTGGGTCATACACAGGAGTGCAGTTGTCAACAAATGATTGCATTCAACCGCGCTCAGTGTGCTCCTGAGACCTGCGAGCATGTGGCGTTCCACAAGGACATGGTTGCGAAAGGCGCCAAGCTCTTTATTTGCTCGTCGCTTCTAGTGAAGACGCAGCAGGAACATCTTTGAACTGCTGGGCCCACCACTTTAAAGTGAGCCGCTCCTTTTGCACAGTCTTTTCTTCGCGCAAAAAGTACATCAATCGGTCCTGCGTCACATCCGACCATTCCTTCACGATCAGAACAGGAAGACCTTCAAACAGAGGGTCCAACGGAGAACTCTTGACAATGGGATAGCAGCCGAGCGCCAGAGCTTCCCAGGTCCGATGACAGTCCAAGCCACCGCCGTGGGGCGACACAACCAACTCGAATTTTGTTTGGTGTGCCCAGGTCACAAAGCGATTGACAGGGATGGACTCATAGTGCACGAGGGCGGAGGACAGCTGGGCGATTGCTTGGCGGCGATCGTCGGCATACCGGGTGGTCATCGAGAACTGGAAGTTGGCGTAGGCGATCGGGCGGCGTTCTTTGGCGCGGTCTCGCAAGGCGAACAAGATCTGTTCCTGGTCGATCGGGGATTGCTGGGGACCCCAGGGATGGTTCTTGTTCTCGGCGAGCGTGTGATAATCCATGCCGATCGGGATACGATGCAGCTTTGGATGCACAGTCGTTGTCAGATTCTGGCTGAACCAGGCGAGCAGCTTGGGCTCCTCCAGGAATAGAGCCAGAGACTCGCTCGTAAAGAGATCGTCGGGCATTGTCATATCGCAGTCGCCGGTTACGAGAACAAAGGGCACCTGGATCTTGTTCCAGGCGATCATGAGAAAATGGGGCAACGCAGAGCCAATCACATAGACGGAGGCGCCGGGCTTCAAAGAGGCCCACTGGTAGTCGTAGCAGAGACGCGTGGAACTCACTGGGTTCGGCGGATAGACATCGCAGCTCTTCATTAAGCCGCGACTGCTGACCAGTTGACAGGCGACTTCGCTCATCCCTATCCGTATCAAGGGGACATTTGTTTAGATTCATGAACGATTTGAAATGGTTCATGAATACAATTGATTGCCTTTTAGCGTCCGTAGTTATTGCCATAGCTAGGCCTATTGTGACCAACGCCTGTCGAGCCGGAGCATGCTGCCTTTATTTTAGCCGCATCTCCACTCTCTTTCGCAGCTTGGCAGGTGCTTTCAAACCCCTCATAGAAATACTGATAGACCATCTTGTGGATCAGGCAATAGATTATTGCAAAGACGAGCGCATGCGTGAGCGCCACGATGACCTTGGAGCCCTTCGGGGGAAGTGTCACAAGGATGCCAGGGGTGAGGACAAAAAAGAGTGCCCCGAGAAATATACACATCAGGTGCTCCATTTGATTCTATTAAATCATAACTATTTTGTAAACTATTGTTGATAGTTCACAAAATAGATGTTTGCTCCACTCAGGAATCGAACCTGAGACCTCATGTTTACAAGACATGCGCTCTGCCCCTGAGCTAGAAGAGCTGCGAGGAATCCCTCGTTCTGTAGAATTACGCAGTGTTTAAGTTGTTTAACGCCGTATGGGCCCCACCTGTACATCCATATCACCTTCATCAGATTTGCGCACCAGTTCTGTGAAATTGGGGACGGACAGGGGGAATGCCGGAAATGCGTCGGGCACAAGAACGCCCAGGAGCGCCACCACAATTCCGCCGCTAATGAAATCCTGTGCAAAGGTGATGGGCTTATGCTCTTTCTGCTGATATTTGGACGCTAAAAGCGAGAGAAGCATGAAGGCGAGTCCGCCGACGACAATCCAGGGCAACCAGGGAGGCATTATTGGGAGGCGCTGGAAAAAAAGGGGCCTAGTCGAGCACGTCACAGTCCTCCATCGTAATGGCCTCATCTTTTCCGTTCAAGGAGACCTCCGAATCCATGTCCTCCAACGTGAGGGGCACGCCCTGCTCTTCTAGAATTTCGAGACCCCCTGCCTCGGATTCCTCGGATTCTCGCACCATATCCGTGTTGTCTTCATGACTTCCGAACATCGAGTTGTACTCTGCAAATCCAACCCGATGGGCTCCCGTGTCGAGACGAATTCGAGGGGGTTCATCTGCGTTCTCTTTGGGTGGCTCCACGACCAACTCGGGTACAACGAGAAGGGCTGGCTCTGGTTTGGGTTCTGGTTCTGGTTCTGCAGTTTTCTCAGCTGCCTTCTCGGCTTCCACCTTGACCACCTCGTCCTCTTTCGGTTCAGGGACCGGGGGCTTCTCCTCCTCTTTGGCGCTCGGCTCCACGTCGTCGTCCATGGAGACAAAGTCTCGCAGAATGTTCTTCACAGGCACCATGGACCGAACGGCCTGCAGAATCCCTTCGCCCAACAGGGTCTCCACGGAACGATAGTTCTGTTGCTTCTCAATCGCAGTTATGTTCTCACGGAACAGAAAGCTACTTCCCCACAGCAACTTGGACGTCTCACACAGCACCTTGAAGAGAAAGTGTTCGACCTTGGGCACGGTGATCTGCACCTTCTTCTGCTTCGCCGACACACGGATCGCCGTCAGAACTTTCGTGTGGGCGATAAAGACGGCCGTTAGAAGGTCCTCCAGATAATCACAGCCGCAGCCGCTCTGAATCTGCCCAATCTCCGTGTTGACCTTTTCCATGTTCCAGTCCGGAATCTCATTCATGAAGGTCTGGAAGTGCCACAAGAGCTTCTTAGGATCGTTCGTCTTGGCGCCCTCCTCGCGCGCCTTCTCCAGAATGGACAAGTAGAACTGGAAATAGGAGGGAATCAGAATTCCACAGAGCTGCTTCGTGTATTCGGAGCGCGCGTCGGAGTAGACATTCGCGATCGAATCCCCCATTCTTATGAAATCAGATTGATTCTGCAAGGCCCGTAGAACGCAGAGCGTATCCTAAAAACGCCCACATCGATCCCGACTGTTCTAGACAGTGCCCGTACTCGCGAAGAAGATCCGTGTTCTCAAGAAAGGGCTGCAACAAGAGTTCAGGATTCATCCCCTTGGACTGATAGGTGAGGAGGTCGTCCGCGGCACAGACCTGGGCCCGTTCGGATTGCCGCGCAGCCAGAATGCGCGGCCAGGTCTCGATAGATCGGTTCTGCAAATAGATGCAGTGAAGAACGCGGCGATAACTGTACTCGTTGGGCTCCATGTAGTCGAAGATCTCGTCCACGGACACGGAGGCATAGCTGCGCTGAATCCACTCGGTCAGTTGCTCTCGGCTCGGGGGCGGAATGCGCTGCACGGTGCAGCGGCTCCGAATGGGCTCCTGGAGCTTGGCGGGGTCGCGGCACTCCAGAACGAACTGGACGTCGGCGGAATGGGTCTCCAGAATTCGTCGCAGAAACGCCTGGGCCTCGGGCGTCAAATCGTCGGCGCCCTCGAGCCACAGAACGGTCGATTCTCGCCGCCGACCCCAGACATGGAGCTTCTGGCGCCCCTCGCGCAATGTGCGATCCTTGCGACAGGAACAGGTCAGCAGCTGCTTGCGCTTCTCCTTGGCGTAGGCCTGGATCCAGTAGCTCTTGCCGACGCCAGGCGGCCCCGTGACAATGATGGGCGATTGTGTCGCCATTCCTGTTCGTCCTGTCCGTGGATTTTTAGGCTACTTAGATATGTGCAACACGGCGTGTCCCGAACCCGTGCTTCTTCTTCGCTTGTCGTGCTAGTCGCATCGCAGGTCCCTTCGGATCACAGCCCTTTTCCAGAATCGCGTAATCCACGGCCGCCGCCTTCCCCCCTGTTAGTGCCGACGCCAAGCGGGCATAGGCCCAGCTGTGGGCCGTCTGGCTCGGCCGCGACCCAGAACTGAAATAGGCCCCCTCGCCCTTCGCCACAATCGCCTTCTGGGCACTTAAAGAGCAGCCACTTGCCGTCGCCAACGCTTTGGAGGGCGCCAGCGTTTCCACGCCATAGAGGCGGCGGGCTTTCTGCACATGCGGGCTCTCTTTCACAGGGTAGGACTGAAGCCGTTTCCGCGTATAGTACTTGCCCTGCCGATAGAGCCGCCTAGACTTCAGAAGCATGCGCTTCTGCAGTTGCTTGTCCTTTGCTGTCAATTGTCGAGGAAGATACTTGAGAGCAATGGATTTCATGGAGTGTCTTTCTATAAGCACCGTTAAAAATCTAAATAATTGTTGTCGCTGTCGCAGTTGCTGTCGCTAAGCGCCAGGGACTCACCGTGCCTGTCACAGAGGGTGTGCGACTTCCCGTCTGACTTGCGCCCTTCGAAAGGGTGGCCGTGGAGGATTTGGTGGGGGTCCAGGTTGGACTGCTTGTACTGCTGGAGGAGGGTGTCTGCGCACCCGTATTCGTAGTGGTCATGGACGCACTTGATGTGCCCGAACGTGTAAAAGAGGCCGTGGAGGTCGAAGAACTTGTGACGGTTGATGTTGCCGTGCCGGTTCTGGACGCGGTTTCAGACGAGGACCCCGACCCCGTATTCGTTGAAGAGGGCGTGCCAGTGCTCGTACTTGTACTGGAGCCAGTGCTAGACTGTGTACCGGTACTGGTACCAGTACCGGTACTTGTACTGGAGCCCGTATTCGTTGCACTCGGGGTCAGACTGCTTGTACTCGTCTGGGTTACTGTGTCAGTACTGGCCGCTGTCTGAGTTTGCGTTCCTGATACAGTACTGAATGCAGTTCGAGAAGGACTCGCAGTTGCCGTAGACGAATAGGTGTAGGTGTAGGTTGCGCTTGAAGTCTGCGTTGCCGTGGCGGTGGCCGTGGAGGACACGGTCTGAATCGCCGTCAGACTCGCGGTGACGGAGCCGGATCGTGTGCGGCTGGATGTGCTAGTGAGGGTCTGTGTTTCAGAACTCGTGACGGTCCTGGACGGCGTCCAAGAACTTGTAGGGGAGCGGCTCTGTGTAGGGGATTCTGTACTCGTGCTTGTGCCTGAATTTGTAGCCTGACTGGTTCCTGAGCGACTGGGTGACTGCGTACCACTCCTCGTTGTCGTGGGTGTGGGCTGTGCACTAAGACTACTTGTGGGCGTGACCGTGGGACTCGATGTCAGTGTCGTGGTGGAGGTTCTGGACCAGGGGCTCGGTGTCTGACTATTGGAGGCCGTGCTGGACGCGGTGTTAGTGCGGCTCGCCGTGATCGAGGCGGTCACCGTGGCCGTCGAACTCTGTGTGGAAAGGGCCGAAGGCGTCTGTGTGGTCGTTTGGGTACCGGTCAAGGAGGCGGTGCGGCTCCCCGAGCTTGTGCGGCTCGGTGTCCCTGTACTTGCCGCACTGACCGTGCTCGAGGAAGAGGGAGTCTGGGTCAGTGAGCCTGTGCTCGTTTCAGTCCCTGTGACCGATAGGGTTTGTGTGGTGGTGCGAGTGCGAGTCGCGAGAGCAGACGAAGAGCGACTGGGGCTCGTCGTTGCATAATTGCTCGGCGTTGTGGTGTTGGACGGTGTTGTTGTGGAAGAGGCGGTTGCGGTCATGGTGGCGGTTCGAGAGCTTGTCGAACTGCGAGTTGTTGTGCGCGTACCCGATTTGGAGCGCGTGACAAGGGCACTCGGTGTTTGCGTGGAAGAGTCGCTACCGGTGGCGGTTCCCGTGGAACTGATGGTTCCTGTGCCGGTTTGCGTAAAGGATGGCGTCCGTGTCGATGTGCCGGTCGAGGATGCAGTGCCCGTGGCGGTGGAGGTAGCGGTCATTGTGGCGCTCTCCGTGAATGAACTGCTTGAACTCGTTGTGACTGTTCGAGAGCCACTCGCGCTTCCTGAAGGGGTCCCGGATCCTGTCACGGAGGGTGTGCCGGTTCTTGTGTTGGTTGCATTTGCTGTCCCGGAGGGTGTTCTTGACACGGATTTGCTCGGGCTCACAGACGCGGTTTGTGTTATTGTACTGGACAGGGTGATAGGGGCCGTTCTGCTGCCCGAGGACGTGGCCGTATTCGTACTGGTTATAGCGGCAGTTGCAAAGGCGGTCTGCGTTGCCGTGGTCGTGACCGTTGGACTCCTTGTTCCGAGGGCGGAGGGCGAGCCTGTGTTGGATGCGGTGACGCTCGGCGTCTGTAGCGGTGACCCACTTTCTGAGCCCGAAGGTGTGCCGGTTCCATTGGCGGTTCCTGAGGCACTTCGAGTGACGGTGCGGCTAGGCGTGCGCGTATTTGAGGTCGTGGATGTCAACGAATTGGTGGCCAATCCCGAATTTGTCGTGGTCTGACTGGAAGACGCCGTGGCTGTCCCCGTGGTTGTACTGGATGAAGAGGGTGTGCCGGTAACAAATGGGCTCATCGAGCTTGTTGTACTGCGCGTTGCAAATGGGCTCGCTGTCAAAGTAGTGGTTCGCGTCACAAGTGCAGATCCCGAGACGGAGACCGTTGCAGACGGCGTTGTGAGCGCCGATCCTGTCCCCGATCCTGTTTGTGTTCGTGAAGCGGTCGACGAGGGCGTACCCGAGGCCGTGAAGGAGGGGGTTGTGAAAGCAGAGGGTGTCTGCGTTTCGAAAGAAGAGGCCGTCCCTGACCTCGATCTCGTCTGGCTCGCCGTTTGGAGTGCGGAGCCGGTCTGACTGAGAGTCCCTGTCCCCGTGATGGAGGGACTGAAGGTGTTCGAGGAACTCGTGGAGGCAGTGACTGTTGGTGAAGCAGTGAGGGCCCCGCTCGGCGTCAACGTCTGTGTCAATGTCGCTGTTCTCGTAGAGGTCTGACTGGCGGTACTGATGGCGGTGAGAGAGGCTGTTGTCGAGGCGGTCGAACTTGGTGTGGATGTGGAGGGAGCTGTGGCCTGCGCTGTGGACGAACGGCTCGCCAGACTTGCGGTGGTCGAGGGGCTTGTCGTGCTTGTCGGCAGGGCCGTGACCTGCCCGGTTCCGGATCCAGTTCCACTGGAGGACACGGTTGCACTGACGGATAGGGTAGTGGAAGGCGTACCGGTCACGGTGCTCGACGTGGAAGGGGTGGCGGTGGGCGTGAGACCGCTGGTGACCGTTCCGGTCGGTGACCTTGTCCTTGTCGCCAATGCAGACCCTGTTCGTGTAATGCTGGGCGTACCTGTACTTGTGATCGTGACAGAGGGCGAGCCTGTGTTCAATCCTGTCAGGGTGGAGGTGCGGCTCGGCGTTATTGTACCGGACTGGGTCTGTGTGATCGTTTGCGTAGGGAAGGGACTTGATGTGACCGAGGGACTCGGCGTCCTGGACGGAGAGGGTGTGATCGAAGAGGTGATTGTCTGACTCGTGGTTCGACTCGGACTGTCTGTACTCGGGGCAGTCTGGGTGCGTGTCGGACTGGCCGTGACGGTCGGGCTCGCCGTTTGACTGGTGGAACTGCTAAAGGTTCCTGTCATTGTGCTGGTAAGAGTGCTCGACGAGGTGATGGCTGCAGAGCCGGTGCCTGAACGGGACCCTGACTCGGCGGCAGTTCCTGATCCTGTCGGGCTGGGAATGGGCCTGGAACTGTTGGACGATGTGGGACTGCCCGTGCCGGTGAACGCGGAGGTAGGCGTGCGAGTGCTCGTCCCTGTCGTCGTAACAGTCGTGGAGCTCGAATCCGTCGCCGTGTTCGAAGGCGTGCCCGTTGATGTCAGACTCGGCGTCCCTGTCCACGTCCCCGACACGGTATTCGTTGCACTGCCGGTGCCCGAACCGGTTCTCGTGAGAGTAAGTGTGGCCGTGCCGGTCCCGGTGCCGGTTCCGGATCCTGTTCCCCATGCCGTCGGCGTCTGGCTTGTCGTGCCCGTGCCGCTCGGCGTCGAGAAGCGAGAGAGCGTGGCGGTCGCCGTGCCGGCCGCCGTCGCGGATCCAGACCCCGTCAAGGTGCTCGTTCCCAGAGGACTTAAAGAGGATGTCTGGCTCGTCGTGCCGCTCGACGTTGCAGTGCTGCTGGCGGTCCTCGAGGGCGTAAGGAAGGAGGAAGGCGTGAGAGTAGGGGAGGCGGACCGACTGCCCGTCGCCGTCCGTGTCAACGTGCGACTCATGGAGGCCGTGATCGAGTTTGTGTTGGTAGGGGTGTCTGATCCCGTTTGACTCGATGTAAGGGAGGCCGTGGAACTCTGCGTAGAGGATGGGCTACTTGTTGCGGTCTGTGTCAGAGTGGTCGTCGGCGACACTGTCTTCAAGGCGGTACTTATCATGGTAACAGAGGGTGTGATGGAACGGGTTTGCGTAGACGTCGGCGACTGAGACGGTGACTGCGTGCTTCCTTGCGATAACGTGACACTCGGACTCAGCGTTTGAGAGTTGGTGAGCGTCCCTGACGGGGAGCCCGTACCGGATCCAGACCCTGTTCGTGTTCCTGTGACGGAAAGGGTCCCTGTATTTGAGGGACTGGGTGTGACGGAAAGGGATCGGGTGAGCGATCCTGTCTGTGTGGAGGCGGCGGAGGGGGTGATGGAAGGGGTCCCTGTGAGGGCGGGGGTGTTCAGTGCAGAGGGTGTCATGGTTCCTGAACGTGTGCCTGTTGTCGACGGCGTCACACTGGAGGTCTGGGTCATTGACCCTGTACTGGCTGCAGAAGGGGTGACACTTGGCGTCTGCGTAAACGTGCTGGATCCTGTGTGGCTGGAGGTGGTTGTAAGAGTTCCTGTTTGGGTGGGTGTCTGGCTCGGCGTAATGCCGGTTGAACTGGTTTGACTGGGTGACCTCGTGAAACTGGCGGTCACTGTTTGCGTATTCGTCTGCGTCATAGAACGGGTTGCAGAGGGCGTATGGCTTGCCGTCTGACTCTGCGTGTTGGACGGTGTACTGGTTTTAGAACGGGTCTGCGTCGAAGTTTGTGTAAGCGTCTGTGTCCACGAGGGCGTGTTCGAGGATGTGACGGTGAACGAGGGCGTATTGGAACTCGAACGGGTCTTGGACTGTGTCCCTGTAAGAGACGACGTTCGTGTGCCTGTACTAGAGCGCGTAACGGTCTGACTGGCTGTCATGGTTGCGGATAGGGTTGGAATGAGACTTGTGCTCGCCGTTGCAGACGTTGTCGATGTTTGAGAAGGGGTTTGAGACGGGGTTTGCGTAGGGGTTCGTGTAGAAGTCCCTGTTTGCGTTCCAGTGCCTGTCTGGGTCCTCGTGCCCGTCTGAGACGGAGTACCAGTCCCTGTAGGTGTTTGCGTAGAAGTACTGGTTCGTGTTCCAGTTCGAGAGGGGGTTCGTGTCCCTGTGCCGGTTTCTGTACCTGTCTGAGAAGGGGTTTGAGTCCTTGTCGGCGTTTTTGTCCCTGTCCTTGTACTGGTTGGTGTGTTCGTAGGTGTTTTTGTCCCTGTTCTTGTACTTGTCGGTGTATTCGTAGGGGTTTCTGTGCTTGTTCCAGTCCGAGACGAGGTTCTTGTTGCAGTGTTTGTGCCCGTCGGTGTTTGCGTGGGCGTGCCGGTCCTGGTTCCTGTCCGCGAAGGAGTCCTCGTACTTGTTGCCGTTCGAGTGGGTGTATTTGTGGGTGTCCTGGTTGCTGTCGGTGTTTGCGTAGGCGTACTTGTCCTAGTCCCTGTTCGAGAGGAGGTTCTTGATGAAGTAGGTGTTTTTGTGGGTGTATTACTTGGTGTCCTGGTTGCTGTCGGCGTTTGCGTAGGCGTACTTGTCCTAGTCCCTGTTCGAGAGGAGGTTCTTGATGAAGTAGGTGTTTTTGTGGGTGTATTTGTGGGTGTCCTGGTTGCTGTCGGTGTTTGTGTGGACGTACCTGTTCTGGTTCCCGTCCTCGAAGGAGTCCTCGTACTTGTTGCCGTTCGAGTGGGTGTCCCCGTCCTGGTCCCCGTCCTCGAAGGGGTCCTTGTACTTGTCCTGGAGGAGGTAGGAGTTGTTGTAGGAGTTCCTGTTCGTGTCCCTGACCGAGAAGGGGTTCTGGATGGGGTAGGGGTTTTTGTAGGGGTGCCTGTCCTTGACATTGACCGAGATGGGGTTCGAGTAGGTGTTCTTGTTGCAGTGGGTGTTTGTGTGGGCGTTCCTGTTCTAGACCTTGTGCGACTAGAAGTTCTGGATGGGGTAGGGGTTTTTGTAGGGGTGCCGGTTCGAGTCCCTGACCGCGAAGGGGTCCGAGATGGCGTGCGGGTTTTTGTAGGGGTACTCGTTCTAGACATGGACCGAGAAGGGGTCCGTGTAGGGGTTCTTGTTGCACTGGGTGTTTGCGTGGGCGTTCCTGATCGAGTCCTTGTACGAGACGGGGTTCGAGAGGGCGTACGGGTTTTTGTAGGGGTGCCCGTTCTAGACATGGACCGAGAAGGAGTCCGAGTAGGGGTTCTTGTTGCACTGGGTGTTTGCGTGGGCGTTCCTGATCGAGTCCTTGTGCGAGAAGGGGTTCGAGAGGGCGTACGGGTTTTCGTAGGGGTGCCGGTTCGTGTCCCTGACCGCGAAGGAGTCCGAGACGGCGTACGGGTTTTTGTAGGGGTGCCGGTTCTAGTCATGGACCGAGACGGGGTTCGAGTAGGAGTACCCGATCGAGTCCTTGATCGTGTAGGGGTCCGAGACGGCGTACGGGTTTTTGTAGGGGTGCCTGTTCGAGTGCTTGTTCGAGACGGGGTTCGAGACGGCGTACGGGTTTTTGTAGGGGTGCCGGTTCTAGTCATGGACCGAGAAGGGGTCCGTGTAGGGGTCCCTGTTCTTGTCCCTGATTGCGAAGGAGTTTGTGTTGCTGTTCTTGTTCGAGAAGGGGTTTGGGTAGGAGTACCTGACCTTGACCTTGATCGTGTAGGAGTCCGTGTGGCTGTTCTTGTTCGAGAAGGGGTTTGTGTAGGGGTACTTGACCTTGACCTTGATCGAGAAGGGGTCCTTGTTCGAGAAGGTGTTTGTGTAGGGGTCCCTGTCCTTGACCTTGTTCGAGAAGGGGTTCTTGTTGCAGTGGGTGTTTGCGTAGGGGTACTTGATCTTGACCTTGATCGAGAAGGGGTCCTTGTTCGAGAAGGTGTTTGCGTAGGCGTCCCTGTCCTTGACCTTGATCGAGAAGGGGTCCTTGTACTTGTCCTTGTTCGAGAAGGGGTTTGACTAGGGGTCCCTGTCCTCGATCTTGTGCGAGAAGGGGTTCGAGAGGGTGTGGGAGTTTTTGTAGGAGTCCCAGTCCTCGTTCTTGTCCGAGAAGGGGTTCTTGTACGTGTCCTCGTCCGAGACGGGGTCCCCGTTGAACTTACAGACACCGCTAATTGGCGGGCAGCCACAAGAGGAGAGATCGCCGTTGGACTTACAGACACCGCAGCAGGAGACTCTTGCAGAGTAGGGTATACCAACCCTGCTAAAAAGAGTAGACCCATAAAGAGTCGCCTGACCGTCATTCTACTACTAGTTACAATCACTAAGAATCTAATTAAGCCGTTTCATGGCTTCATTAGATTGTTACAACTCGGCATTAGCAACCCAGCTTTCAGCAACCCAGCGAATACACGGGGCCCGTCGTCACCCCCTTCCATACAAACTGCTCAAAGACCGGCTTCCGCACTTGTTCTCGCGGCACCGCGTCATGCACCGACCGTGCAATCACGGTATACAGATCAAATCCCGGATACTTCTCCTCACCCTCTTCGTCCTCATAGACCGTGTGGCCGTCGTCGTCCAGCGTCCATTTCCACAATAGGTTGAACAACGGCGACACCGTCTCATAGACTTTCCAGTCCCCCTCCTGGCTCAACAGCGTATTCCCCTTCTTCTTCTCGGGATGCTCGTCATAGAGCCCTTCCAGCATGGAAATGGCCAGGCGGCAGAGATCAAACGAGGTGTTCGGCGTGATCTTGGGGCTTGCGATCGAATAGAAGGGGCCAAAGTTATACTGGCCGCCTGCATCGTGATCCGGCCAATGATCGTCCGAGATCCAGAGCTCATCCTTGAGTTTAAAAATGGCGCGGCCGAAGTCGATCAGACTGAAAATGCGGCCGTGCGTGGGGACGCGCCAGACCGTGCCGTCCTGGGCCTTGTACTGGAGGTATTTCTCTTCTGTGCGTCTCCAGACAATATTGTTCGTATGCAGATCATTGTGCGTAAAGGCGAGGTTCTTTTGCAAGAACGAGAGAACGGCCATGATCTGAAAGATCCAGGCCAGCCACATCTGATCCCAGGCCTTTGTATCGCGCTCAATTCCGTCAATCTCGTCCAGATCCATCAGAGAATCCACCGTGCCCTCCTGGGCCTCCTGACAGATGAGAATAACGGGCATGGACGGCACGACCAGATTGATGTCGATCTCCGACTCCTCAGAGGAGTCGGAAGTATCCGACGAGTCGGACTCATCGGTGGAGGAATCATGGCCCAACACGAGCCGAGGCTCATCGGCCTCTTCGAAGGCATCAAAGGAATGCAGACTATTCGTCTCGTCGGCGACCTGTGCGTCTACACAGAGAACCTCTTCTTCGACGGCGCCCTGCTCAATATCCTGAAACGGACAGGTGTTGATGTGCTCCACCAATTCGGGATGATCCGTTATCAGATTCGCACGATGGGTCTTGAGCCCTTTCCAGAACCACCTGCACTGGCGATAGCTCTCGTATTCGTCTGTGATCCGAAAGGTGTAGGTTTTCGCAATTCCGGTCATAGATCCGTGGCTCAGTACGGCATGGGGCGTGAGCCCCTTGACACGGAGCTGGCCCAGTACATAGCTGGCGACGGCGTCCACGTAGGCCTGGTTGCTGCCGCCGTGCAGCTTCAAAAGGGTCGTCTTCCAGGCCTTGTCTCCGACAGGGAGTAGCGGATGATTCGGTATCATATATTCGTTCTGCAGCATGGCGATGGGATCGAGTAGATGGACGGTCTTCACGAAGACCTTGGTGTCGAGGCGAGTCCCCGAGTCGTCTTCCACCGTTGCATGGAAGATGCGGCTGTCCTCGGTCGGCCCTTTCCAGTCTACAATACGAAAAGGGTGTGGGAGGGAGGCCTCGGCCCGCGTCGACGGCAGGGGGAAGCGGTCGAGACCCGGATGATACCGCTGCAGATGGTCGCATTTAGGGAAGGTGGCGCGCTCCTGGTCGGTAATGGGCTCGATACGGCACGGCACTTCAAGTATCGAACTGACCGCCTTCTTCATAATGCGTCGGGATAGAATGGTGCGGGGATGTCTGACGCAGCCTTTTTCGTTTCTTAACGGAGTAGAGATATGGCCGCTGCCTCTGCAATGAATGTCAACCTCCGGAAGTTTCAGATGAAGGATATTCCTCAAGATGCGGTTGCGATTTTCATCGGCCGTCGGCGCACGGGCAAGTCCACGTTGGTCAAGGACCTGCTGTTTCACCACCAGAACATGCCGTTGGGGACGGTGATCTCGGGCACGGAGGAGTCGAACGGCTTCTTCAAGAAGATGATTCCGCCTATTTTTATTCATGGCGAATACAATGCGGTAATCCTGGCGAACTTCGTCAAGCGGCAGAAGCTCGTGATGCAGCGAATCATGCAGGACCAGGATCGGGGCGTGCAGTCCAAGCTCGATCCCCGTTCGTTCTTAATTCTCGACGACTGCATGTACGACGACTCGTGGACCCATGACAAGAACATTCGGTACCTGTTCATGAACGGCCGTTGGCTCAAGGTCTTCTTCCTCATTACCATGCAGTTCCCGCTCGGCATCCAGCCGTCCCTGCGTACAAACGTGGACTATGTCTTCATTCTGCGCGAACCCTACATGTCCAATCGCAAGCGTATCTACGAGAACTATGGCTCCGCCTTTCCGTCCTTTGAGTTCTTCTGTCAGATCATGGATCAGTGCACCCAGAACTACGAGTGCCTCGTGATCAACAACAACACCCAGTCGAACAAGCTCGAGGATGCGATCTTCTGGTACAAGGCCGAGATGCACACGGACTTTAAGATCGGGGCACCCGAGTTCTGGGCCCATTCGGCCGCCATGTACAAGGAGCGCGACGAGGACGCCATGAACACCTATGACCCTGCGTCTATGCAGAAGCTGCGCGGGCCCAAGATTCAGGTAAAGAAAACCGTATAGGCTTTTTGTGGTACACTTATAGAGTGCAATGAAGTGTACACCCTTGTATATGCGTTTATCTGCTGCAGGAATGTTTGTATTGTTGATCTTTCTTGTGATCGCAGTGACCTACAATCCGGTGGTCGATTCGTTCGTGGATTTGGGTGGCTGCGGACCGGCCCAACGAAATCTAAATGACAATGGTGCGTATGCCGTGTGCCGCGATGGACGGAGGTGCATCAATGGGTATTGCAAGTCGGACGATCCTCCGACCCTACCGGCAATCAGCCCTCTGCCGATTCGGCCCGATCGCTATACCTCTGATTCTGTTTCTAATATTCTATCTTCTTAGAAGAGAATGTCGAAGGGAAAGTCGAATGCAATGGGTATTATGGCGATGATCGTTGTACTCGTGGTTGTGGTCGCTCTGAGCACCGTTGCGATGCGTTATATTTTTAGAAATATGAGCGGGTTCCAGGACGCCATGTCGGGCGCCCCGATCCAGGTGCCGCTCCAGGGCCCCCAGCAGTCGGATACGCAGATGAACTATCCCGATAAGAATACGGGGTATTTCTGCCGGTCACCGAATGGCTCAGGAGTTCCGTGCCCTGAGGGGCAGTTCTGCGATGGTCCTACGCAGAGCTGCTTGCCTGTGGGCGTGTTTGGACAGATGTCCAGCCTTCTTCCTGGATACTTTTCGTAAACACTCACTCTTATTTTATACCGTTAAGGATATAATTAAGCCCCTGGCCAGGGGCTTAATTATATTAAATCTGTGCTGCCTATTTACTGAATCACCGAGTTGACATTCTCGGCAGCCTTCTTCTGCAGAAAGAGGTCCGGCGCATCGCCGAACAGGGTATTAACAGGTGCAGAGGCGCCTGACACGTCGCTCGTTACCGTCATGGTGGGCGCGGGCTTCGTCGTCTCGGCCGGTCCGAACAGTTTCTTGTCACCGGTGCCCTTACCCGCCTTCTTCTGCTCGTCGAAGAAGGCGCTCTTGCTGTCCTCGTTCTCCTTGTACTTCTTCATGAGCTGGTTGAGCTCGTCCTGGGCATACTCCTGATCGGCCACCAGATGGGGCTTGGGATCCCACGGCGTCCACTTGCCGATCTCCGAGCAGTAGATATTGTGGTACTTGTCGCCCTTCTGCAGCTTCTTGGCGCGCATCTCCGCCTCCTTTTCGTCCCTCGCAACACCGCGGACCTTGAAGCCCCGAATGCTCGTCCGGAAGCTGTTCTTTGCATGGAACTCCTCCTCGAGCTTGGCCTGTTCCTTGAACAGGAAGTCCTCCCAGGCGGAGCCGATCTTTGTCTTGTTGATATCCTTCTGCTGCTTCCGAACATACGTCTGGTACTCCTCCATGATGGTCTCCACGCGGACACGGCTGCTACGGCAGAGATCGGCAATCTCCGTGGCGCCACTTGCATCAAGAGCGTTTGCCTTTGCGTCGAGCCCCCGGTTGATGGCGCCCGCCTGCTCCGCCAGAAAGGTCTCCATGCCCTTCACCTTCCACTCGACCTCGTAGTTCTGCAGGAAGCGCTCAAAGAAGAATTGATCCTTCTTCTCCAGGACGTTGTCGGGGCTCAGGAAACTGACCAGGGCGTACTTCTGTCCGTTAATGGGCTCATCCTCATCAAGATAATCTTCAATCGGCTCCTTGGACATGTCTCTTCTTCCGGAAGAATCCAAACTATGCTTTAGATCCGCACTCTATTTTTTTCCTTTCCAAGAAGTATAGAAATGGACTACGGAGTTGCTGAAATCGTCAACCGTGTGATCAAGTATCTCATTGAGGGTCTCGTCGTCGCCGCGGCCGCCCTTCTCATCCCCCGCAAGGCACTGCCGATGGACGAGATCGCGACCCTCGCCGTCCTCGCCGCCGTTGTCTTCGCCATCCTCGATGCCGTCAGCCCCTCCATGGGTGTTACGGCACGCCAGGGCGCCTCGTTCGGTATTGGCGCCAACCTTGTCGGGTTCCCTCGTGGCTTGTAAAACCCCATTCAATCACACATAACTCCCACCAACTCCGAAGGATACGTGCATCCATCATTTTACCTTCGGACGCGCGGAGCCGAACTCCACACAACTCCACAGGGTTTTAGTAGCCCTTTTCAATCCATTATAGCACTCGCATGAGAAATTTAGGCAATTTTACTAATCATACTACGGTTTCTGTTGTATGATTAGTATGCGTATACTTAGCCTTATGACAACTGTTGCAACAGTTGTCGCAGGCAATGGTCCCTCCTCCCTCTACACCCTTCTGAACGGCATGACCTTCAATCCTCCCGGATACACGATCGTTGCATACCAGAGCTGCATGCAGAACCAGAATCAGGGAAATCCCTGCGGTACGTTCACGAATTACCAGTCCTCCAATGGCCAATATACCTATCAGCAATACGGTCCCGCCGCCTGCTCGGGCTCCTGCTGCCGCCAGTTCCAGTTGACCCTGGCGTGCGGTCCCACCCTCCAGATGAGCGGTGTGAACGAGAATCCTGTTTGCACCTATTCGGCCACTCTGTCGCTGCCCCAGGTATGCGGCGTGGACATGACGGTCGGCAATGAGATTGCCTCGGTGAGTCCCACGGCCGCCCCTCCTACGTCCACGTCCACACCGACTGGCTCGAACACCTCCTCCGTCACGATGACGGCCTCCACAACAATCACCGGCTCCAACACCTCCTCGGCCTCTGCGACCTCCACCCCTCTGTACCAAATCTTCTACACCCCCTTTCCGTCTACCACGAGCACTCAGACGGTAACCGCAACCTCGACGCCCCTGTTCATGATCACGGCCTATCCGACCCCGAGCCCCGTAAATGTCTCTGCGACCTCAACCCCCCTCTATTACATGACTGCCTATCCGTCTTATAATCCTAATAATGAAACAAAAGAGGACGCCCTCGCCTCTATTATTGCAAAACTCCCTGTCAGTTCCAATACAGCGACCATTCTGGGCGGCGTGGCGGTCGGCTTGGCCGGTCTGGGAGGCATCGCCTTTGCTGTCCACTATCTGCGGAACGGAGGAACACTAAAAGGGTTAGTGCAGAAGGCGAAGGACAATCAGGGCAAGTTGCTGGAGCAGTTGCCGTTGACGGGGGCGCAGAAGGCGGCGCTCCAGAATCCGACGAGCCTGTTGCCTACAGAAGTGGCCGCGGCGATTCAAAACCCCCAGAGTTTAGTGGACAAGTTGCCTGTACCGGACTCTTTGAAGGACCAGATCAAAGAGGTGGTAAGCCCTGACGCGTTGTTGGCGGCCGTTCAGGATCCTGCGGCTTTGAAGACGAAGGTACAGGCTCTCGTACAGACACAGGTCGATGCGCATGCGCTTATGGATACGTTGCCCATCCCTGATGCTATCAAGGAACAGATTAAGGAGGTAGTGCCGACAAACTCCGAAGCATTGTTGGCGGCGGTCCAGGATCCTGCTGCTCTTACGGCACATGTGCAGGCTCTTGTACAGGCACAGGTACAGGCTCAGATGGCGAATGTACAGGCGCAAGTACAAGCACTTGCCCCTGCTGACGTCGTTGTCACTGTTGCGAATGAGAAGAAGCCCGAATAACCATTAGATTTGTAAGAATCCTGGATGGGTCTGCAGATTCTTCTCGACCACATTGTCTATCTTGCCCAGAACCGTCTGTGCATTTGTAATAAAATTGGTTTGAACGACAAAGAAGAGCGCGACAAAAAAGATACCTGTCAGTGTACCCTGAAATTCAGCCGCATACAAGGGCAACAAATGAAATAATCCATAAAATATACACATCCATGCAAATACCTGAACTATTATATACGCAATTACTGTTCGGCCCAGGTACTTCTCCCGCTGAATATAATAGATCCCCTGGTCCAAGTAATGCCCTGCAAATACTGCAGGTAACGAATGACTTATAAACTTTATGGTAAATGATAGAAATGTGTCATATGTTTCGTGGCCAAATGAGAATCCATCTGTGAAAGAGCGATTTACATATTGTTTGATAGACGCCTGCATACTGCTAGATTCCTATACATTATAATTGAATTAAAAACCTAAACTAATATCGACTGTTGTGATCAGAATGATCTACCTTCTGATCACAACCTCCCTTGTAGAGCGCAACTTCGAAGAACGCAAGCGTCGCTATACAAACGGGATTACAATTGCTCTTCGTCGTTTCAAAGATGTCGCCAACTGTAAAATTATTATTGTGGAGAACAACGGCCGTCGGCCTACGTTCCTGGATGCATTTGGTGTCGAAGTGTTCTACACAAACAACAATCAGCTGCCGACCATCAACATCGGCAATAAAGAACTGGCCGATCTGCGTCAGTGCATAGAACAGTATAAGATTCAGGACGAGGACTTCGTTGTCAAGCTCTCGGGACGCTATATTCTCCAGGAACCGAGTGAATTTATGGATGCACTGCTCTTGCACGGCGACACCAAGGCCGCGATTGTCCAATACGGCTCCTTCAATGCGCGCCAATACGAACGGACACGCGACTGTGTAACGGGACTGATAGGGATGCGGGCGTCGGCGATTCGCGCCATTGCATTTACGGGGCCCTATGGGTGCATCGAATGGAACTGGGCCGATGCCGTTCTTGCTCTTCCAGAGGACTCCGTGCATCGGCTTCGAAGCGTCGGGTTGGCCATTTGCCCGGGCCCCGATGACTATCGGCTCATCTAAGAGTCAGAGGGCTTAAAGAACGGGACTTCTGAGAAGATCCGACGTCCTGGTAGATGCTGGCCCGCACCCTATTCGTGTTCCTTGGCTTCATTGCAGTTGGGGCGCAGCCGGTCGCTACGGACTGCAATACGCAGTCGGCATTTCATGTGACACAGATTGCAGTGAGTTATGAGCCTCCTCCCCTGAATTCGACGCTACATGTGACCTATTCGGTGCCTGTACAGGTGGACAACGGTGTAGCGACGTACAGCTGCCTTCTGAACGGGTTCCCTGTGATCAACGAAGAGGTGCCGTTGTGTCAGGAGACCGTGTGTCCTATTGCGATCGGGGATCACGAGGATACGAGTCCGTTTCAGACGGGGCTCGCGGCAGGAACTCTGAGCTGCACGCTCAAGTGGCTCGGCACGGACGGCACGGCGCTGCGATGCATTAAGATTGTTGAGAAATCCCTCTAAAATATAAACATGTGTTAGAGTAAGGCGAGGATGAGTGTTGTAACGCCGGCCTTAAAAACGACCTTCATGGCCTCCTATCTCGTATTAATGGGCTATACGGGCCTAACACTCATCGAGGCCTTGCGCACACCCTCGGTGAATGTGCGGCACGTCATGAACATCGAGACCACCGTGTCCTTGGTGGCCGGCTTGTCCTATGCCCTCTTCAATGAGATGTTGAAGCAGCCCACAGTCAATCTGCACGATATCACAAGGCTCCGCTACATCGACTGGTCCATCACGACCCCGCTCATCCTATTAGTCATTATGCTGTTCTACAATCCTGGCCATTCGTCCTTCGAGACCTATGGTCAGATTGTTCTCCTGAACTGGGGGATGTTGTTGACGGGGTATTTGGGCGAAGAGGGGATTATAAGTAAATGGCTCGGATTTGCGGGAGGTTTCCTGTTCTTTGCACTTGTTCTGATGCTGCTGTATACGTGCTGCATCCCTGGAAAAGCGAACCACGCTGTCTTCTATCTCTTTGCAATTATCTGGACGGGCTACGGATTCGTGTATCTGTTGGACGAAGAGAAGAAGAACATCGGGTACAATGTGCTGGATGTGATTTCCAAGGCGCTCTTTGGCGTTGTTCTGTACTTCTATTTCGGAAAGGTGCTGGAGTTTTAATACCAATTAATAATAGAAATGCCAAGAGTCATTCCAGAAATGAAAGGAGTCGTTGCCGTTCTGCTGTCCTTTCTAGCGGCCTATGGTGTTGAAAAAACAATGAACGTGAAGCCTACCACAAATTATTCAAACATATTTGAGTATGTGCCGATTCTTACTGCAAATATCTATGCGGATCTAATCATTATTTTTCTTACATTTACTCAAGTATTCTATTACGCCCCGACTATCATAGAATGGTATAAAAAATATAGATTGTCGGCTATGATTGCCGACATATTGATCGGCGTTTTGTACATAGTACTCGGTAGATATATCGTGAGTGTAACAGGAATACAGGTGGGCTTGACGGCCTTTGCTGCAATATGCGTTGGAGTTCAACTGGTGTTTGATTACCTGTTCTATATACTGTTTAGTATAGTTCCCAAAGGATCGAATCATATGTTCGATCATTTTAAGGGATATGCCAAAGAGGTTGGATTTAATGCATTGGCATCCGATAGCGCCTTAGTTATTTTTGGTGTAATTGCAAGTGCCCTCTTGAATACACAGAGTTTTGATACAAATATAGTATTCTTGATTATGGGTGTCTATTTGGCTCCTTATATTATCTATATGAAGGATTAGACCTGCACGGATGTTAAATAAGCGGCTGTAGTTAGAAAATGGTTGGAAAACAACACTCTTCTGACTACAAAATGACTGCTCTTCAGCACTACGAGAAGAGCAAGATATTCTATTGTAAGCGTCAAATTCTTAAGCGAATGCTTAGTTCCTGCGTGAGGAACAGCGACGTGTGCGACGAGCTTTCTTTGTTCCACGGCGATTCTTGCGTTTATTGCCACTGCCTGCGCCCCCTGCGGCTGCGACGGCGCCGCCCGCAGCAGCAGGGGGCGCAGGAACTGCTTTTCGTAATGTGATTAAACCATTGATTGGCGGTGCGGTCTTTGCGACGATCTTTTTATCATACTCTTTCCATTCTTCTTCGCTTTTGTTATTCAATTGCATAATTGTCGTTCTACCTAGGGGTGTGACCAAGTCTAGACTATATCCGGATGGTAGTACTGAGGATAGCATCCTCGTTTTTCCTGCGAACGTTCCTTTTAGGATTGTTATTTCACAATCTACAGTATCCGCGACACATATTCTCGATTCTTCATCATTATCTGTTTTACCATTCCTGAAATCACCGATTTGTGTAATCTTAACACTGAAAATCGGTTTACCTGCGGTATTACCTCTATTCCAACCATCAAACACATCTCCAACCTTTACAAGAGCAATATCTTCGGGACTGCACGAAGGAGAATATGCCATTTATACTATACCATCAGGAATAAAATTACCGTCAAGTATAAATTTACGCCTCCCAGCTTCGCATGTCTCTTCCCCCGCTGTTGCGGGGGAAGAGCGCCAGGGATGCGTAAATTTTACGACGGCTTCACTGTCAAGAATCAAGAAAGCCCTCACCAAAGGTGAGGGCTTTCTTGATTCTTGACGGTACGCCCAACGGTGGGGCCAAATCGATTCTTGAACGTGGGAGAAACTTAGTGTTTCCTGGAGGAATGGCGGCGGTTGCGACGAGCTTTCTTTGTTCCACGGCGATTCTTGCGTCTTCCGCCGGTCGTATTGCGAACAATCTTATCTCTCAAGTCGGAAGGTATATGCACAAAGATGTTATTCACCTTAATTATAATTGTTTCACCGGGCTTTTCATTCATATTAATAACACCCTGTATTGGTTTATTAATATTAGTGGTTCCATCATACACTTTAATAGAATTGCTATCCGCGATGTGATTCATTCCCTCAGGATATTGTGGCGTATATGGATCAAAGTTGCGATTCCACATAATATAAACCGTTTTTTCAGTAATAGGATTTATTGTGACTTTTTCACCTTTCTCAAATAGGATTTATTGTGACTTTTTCACCTTTCTCAAATAGGGACATTTATATTATTTGTGCACATTTTAAATCCGCACAGATCTACTAAACAGTCCGAATATACTGCCACTGCATATCCGAGCAGATCCCCTTCCACGCCTGATCCTGAATATACAGCTTGTCCCTGTTCTTGAGCAAAGGGAAGCAGGCCAGATGCTCATCCATCTCCAACAGCTCACAGAACTTGTACAAAATATAGCCGTAACTCAAGAAGTTGCGGCGACCTTTCGGAATATGCTTCTTGAACGCCGGCTGGATTTCACGAAACATATGGCGCAGCTTCTCTTCGTCTTCGCGGCTCATGAACGGCGCGTTCTGGCCCGAGAGTCGGTTGATAATATGCGGAATATGCTCATAATACTTTGTTTCCCCCATGTGTCGGAGGATTTCACGCAGCTTTGTGCGTTTCAGAGAGCCAAAGTTGCTGATCCGCTCTTTCTTGAGCTGCAACAAGATCTGATCGTAGATGCCTGCTGGAATCTCCGTGGACTCCTTGGCCTGGAACTGGGCAAGCCACTCATTAAAATGGTTGATCTTCTTATACGCATAGTACGAGAGCTCTCTCGGAGGGTCCTTATAGGACGGTTTATCCGAGTCGATGAGAATGAAGTCTTTATTGCCGCACTTGGAACAGGTCATGGTGGCCTCATTCATACACATGATCATCTCCGACCTGCACAGGTCGCACTCGGTCCAGTCATCTTCGGTAGACTCAACTTTTGCAGCGGTGGGATCCTCGATCTGTAAATACTGATTCAGCAGATCATTGCGCTGTGGCTTATGATCCACGTTCTGTGCCTTGGACCCGCCCCCCTTCAAAAACCCGTTATCCGAAGAGGCCTCGTCTTGCTGAAGTGTATTGAGGATTGCGAGAATGGACCCCGGTTTTGACCGTTGACTTGTAGTGGATACGGAGCCGCCGCTATGGATCTTCTCTTGAATGTCATAGTACGAAAAAAGAATGTTGCCGGTTCGCAAATAATACTCGTTCATTGCATCACCGCTCTCGATCGATTTCACTTTCTTCTGCAGACGCTCGAGCTGCTGCTCCAGAGACCAGATCTCGGTCACCTGTGTACAGGACTTTATTCTAGTTTCTAATGCTTTTATCTGGTCTTTGTATTGATTAATGCTATTTTTCTCTTCGAGCATCTGATTTATTTTTTGGCCATGGAGGGCATCCAGAGTCGTACGAGTCTCCGGTCCGCCGACTTTCAATTTCGGTTTTGTTTGAGAAGCCTCGCTCATTTCCTCGTCTTTCCCATCCAATAACGGGATTGTTTAGGTGACCTGTCTTTTTAACAGGGGCGCGTTTTGAAAAAGTGAGAGTTTTCCAAAATTATTTTGTTACCAGAGGGTATAACAAATGACAGGTGGTGGTTTAATGCAGCTCGTTGCCTATGGCGCCCAGGACGTTTACCTTACGGGGAACCCGCAGATCACTTTTTTTAAGGTGATCTACCGTCGCTACACGAACTTCGCGATGGAGTCTATTGAGAATCCTTTCAACGGTGCGCCCAACTTCGGCAAGAAGGTCACCTGCACGATCCAGCGCAACGGCGATCTCATCCACCGCATCTACCTCCAGGCGACGCTCCCCCAGGTTGTCATCAACTCCGCGACGGACGGCTCGGGCGGCCAGTTCCGCTGGCTCAACTGGGTTGGCGAGAACCTTATCTCCTACGTCGAGCTCGAGATTGGCGGCCAGCGCATCGACAAGCACTATGGCGACTGGCTCCACATCTGGAACGAGCTCACGCAGGAGGCGGGCAAGCAGGCCGGCTACGCCAAGATGGTGGGCAACGTCCCCGAGCTCACCAACCTGATCTACGCCGGCGGTGCGGGCTGCGACAACTACTGCTATGGCGGTGAGCCCAACACCTCCGAGGTCGTTGGCTCTTGCACGCCCATGTACACCCTGTACGTGCCCCTCCAGTTCTGGTTCTGCCGCAACCCTGGTCTCTCGCTCCCTCTCATTGCGCTCCAGTACCACGAGGTGCGCATCAACCTCGAGTTCAATGCGCTCAACAACCTCTGCTGGGACCAGGCCACGGGCACGGACCCCCACTCCGTGCGCAACCGTGTCGCCAACACCGGTCTTGCGGCGGCGTCTCTGTACATCGACTACATCTACCTCGACACGGACGAGCGCCGCAAGTTCGCCCAGGTCAGCCACGAGTACCTCATCGATGTTCTCCAGTTCACGGGCGGCGAGTCCATCACGAGCTCCTCCAACAAGCTCAAGCTCAACTTCAACCACCCCTGCAAGGAGCTCATCTGGGTTGTCCAGCGTGATTCCTTCGTGTCCTGCGATGACACCGTCGTCGGCCCCTACAAGGGCCAGCAGCCCTTCAACTACTCCGACTGGTGGGACCGCTCCGTGCTGGAGTCTGGCTACTCCGTCACGCGTGTCGAGGGCATGGCGGGCAAGAACCCCGTTATCACGGCGCTCCTCCAGCTCAACGGCCACGACCGCTTCTCGGTCCGCGAGGGTGCCTACTTCAACTTGGTCCAGCCCTACCAGCACCACACCAACTGCCCTGCGGTCGGCATCAACGTCTACTCGTTTGCCCTCCAGCCCGAGCAGCACCAGCCCTCGGGCACGTGCAACTTGTCCCGTATTGATAACACCACGCTCCTGCTCACGGTGTCCAACAACGCGGTCGGCCTGAACTTGTCATCCACAGTTCGCGTGTATGCAACTAACTACAACGTTTTACGCATCATGAGCGGAATGGGAGGCCTTGCGTACTCCAATTAAATGCGGTTGTTGCAAATCTTCCGGCAATGTTTTTTATTATATGCATATTATAAAACTACAATCGTATTATATTTATATAATATATATTGTATTATGCGTGGTCATATCATACTCTAATTTATCACACTTCAATGTTTTAAATTTGATGAAGTTTATTTCTCACTATACTTCATCAAATGACCGAAACACTCCCTTGCAAGTGCAAAGCTCTTGTACAACAAGGAGCACGGAAAAATCTCTGCTGTGAACGACCTCCACTCGCGAATGGATACTGTGTATATCATAAGCGCAATTATGAATACGAGGTATTGCTTGCATCAGGTAAAACTCTCTGTGGTATGTTCTTTCGAGGATGTAATGTAGAGTTAACAGAGGCGGATATAACACGCGAATATAAACATTGCATAGACTGTAGAACAAAAAAATCAGGAAAAGAATTTCCTTGTAAACAAGAGGGTTGTACTTTTCATACAGCACGTGAAGGAGATTATTGTAGAAAACATATTCGCAGATTATTGTATGATAATGAGAAAAAAGAGAATATTGTATATTGTGATATTGCTAGGGGCTGTTTCAATCAAGTAATTTCTAAGAATACGTGCAGTACCTGTATTAATAAGGAAAAACAAGTCGTAGCCGTTAGTATAAAAGGGCTTAGAGAAAAACACGAAGTTGTGACTTCTGTATCATCCCATACACAATTGCATATACAACAAGAAGCAAAGCCAATTTCAATCGCAGAGTTATGGAGATGTATTCAAAAAAATGCATATGCTCGTGGACTACTCTTTACAATTACAGAAAGTGACTTTGAAAAATGCGCGATTCAACCCTGTCATTACTGTGGATTCTCTTCAATGACACGGCTAAATGGGATTGATAGAATTGATAATAATAAAGGATACATTGCAGGGAATTGTATGGCGTGTTGTACTATGTGCAATATTATTAAGAATGTACAGCACCCTCTTGAATTTCTAGATAAAGTCGATGCTATTTATAATTACTATACTACAAAAACACCTTTCGTATTAATACTAGAAAAATGGTCATCCTATCTATCATCGACTGTTCGAGATACGTATAATGGCTACAAACAAAAATGCAAACAGAGAGAGATTGAATTTATCTTATCCGAAAGTGAATATACTGCACTCATTCAAGGAATATGTTATCTATGTGGTATAGCCAATCAGAAGTCCCATGCAAACGGAATTGATCGTCTTGATTCACGTATTCGATGTTATTCAATAGAGAATTCAAAGTCTTGTTGTGGGCACTGCAATGTTATGAAAGGAATTCTATCTTATGCGGATTTCATTGAAAAATGCATACAAATTAATAAGTATGCATGCAACCGGTCTATCTTTGCACAGATTCCTATCTATTCCGCTTCAAAATGCCGAAATGAATTCTATACTGCAGAAGATATTTATCAGATGATGCATAATGGTCAATATATGAATTACATTGAATGGTGTAGAGAGAAAGAGAAGAGTTCTGAATTTGTCTCTGCAATGAATCATATTTGTCATTCAGAAGAGCTGACTACTGCATGTATTGTAGAGATTCGTTCTGAATTAGATAAAGAGAGAAGTCGTCAAACATCGATGGATGATCTAACTGATAAAACACATATACAGAGTAGCACTGTCTACTCCTATCTTACGCAAGGGAAAGTAGACTTCTTTAAAGATTGGTATGCTGCAAATTATAATAAAACAACACTATTTGATGAACAATTTGATATCTTACTTGCTGCATTACCTACATTAACGCGTGAGCAAGGTATCGATGCTTGCAAAAAATTCATGTATGATGAGAAGAATCGTAGAATCGCTCAAGAACGACGAGACCGTCAAAAAAAAGTCCTAAAATATTCAAATAGTTCTACAGCATCCCCCGTAACTGTTAATAAGGTTATATATCCAACTGCTCCAGAACCAGAATATCCTATTGTTCAAAAAGTGAAACACATTCAGGAACAGAAAGGGTATATCAAAGTGGAACTTCCCAAACAATGGAAATCCAAACAGATTTATAAAACGATTCAAGCGAATGAAGAAAACCAGTACAAAGCGTTCTGCGAAGAACACAACACAGTTCCGAATGACTGGATGGAGCAATGGACAACCTTTGTGCTTGCTGTCAAAGGAAAGACTTTCGAACAATCAGAACCGATCCTCAAGGCGTTTGTTGAAAATCTCAGACGGTTACGACACAACAAACTATGTGCAAAAGATCCACTTGAACGAGAAGAACGGCAACAGTGGCCAGCCATCACGGTCGTCCGTGCGTTCTTAGAAGGGAAGCTCGATGCCTTCAAGGCGTTCACAGAAGCTGCTTCGCAAGAATCAATCGAGGATCCAAAATGGACTAAGCGATGGACAGAGTTTGTGAAAACGCTCGAATCGAACCGCGCAAATGAAGAAACACTCAAAGGTCTGTGCAGCAAGTTCATGGCCGCTCAACGAATAAAGAAATATCGGAGAGCAAAGTAGATGAAACCACTCGGCGTCACCCTCCTGGTCGCCGCCACACTCCTATTCGTCATCGTAGCAGGCCGCTTTACCGAGGGATTTTTTGGTACAAGTCCTGGAACCCTTGTGCAGCTCTCTTCATCCCATGTTCCGACACAGGAAGATGCAGCGGAGGAACTAGAGGCGCGTCGACAAATTGCGCGCGATCTGATTGCTATGACGGGGTCTGCGTAAACTTTCTTAACACTAGGCGGTATCCTAAAGATGTGTAACATTCTATAGATAGAACACATGTCCTTTATCACCTGCAATTATACAGGAGGCCTGGGCAATCAACTCTTTCAAGCAGGGCATGCCTATGCGGTCGCAAAGCGCTGCAACAAGCCCTTCTATGCACTTGAAACATTTATCTGGGATTGTGGTGCAAAGCACCCGTCCGCCTATTATAGCACGCTGTTGAAGAAGATTCCACGAACCGTTCGTTCTGAACGGCCGATCACGTCCATTTCAGAACGCGGGTGGACGGCCTACAACATTCTTCCTGAAGTACAGTATGTTCTTCAACAACATCCAGACTCCAATTTTGTTCTGAAAGGAAACTATCAATCCGATCAGTGCTTCTATGGACTGGATGCCGAGATCAAAGAACTCTTTACGCCTGACGAGGGTGTCAAGGGCTGGCTGCAAACCAATACCGATCTGGTTAGCCACTATCCAGAACTCCTTTCAGAGGAGGGCGCCGAGACTCGCTGCTTTCTCGGTGTTCGCAGAACGGACTATGTGACCAAGGCCGATTTCCATAATCCCTGCGGCACAACCTATTTTACGAAGGCGATGGAGACGATGGGACCTATGAAGTACTATATCGCAAGCGATGACATTAATTGGTGCAAAGAGAAATTTGTCGGCGATCAATACGTCTTCATGGACATCAAGGACGACATTGTCCAGTTCTATGCCGGCTGCCTGTTCAAGAACTACATCATCGCCAATTCGACCTATCACTGGTGGATGTCCTTCCTATCCGTGTTCCAAGAACCCCGTATCATTGCTCCCGATAAGTGGATCTTCGGCACCAATGTCCGATGGAATCAGTATTCTACGATTTACCGAAAGGGGATGGAGGTTATACAGAGGCCCGTGGAGATATAAAGAAATTATACTACGTACAGATAAGTATGTCAAGTTCCTATGCACATCCTGTCATTGCATACAATGATATATTCAAAATGATTACATGGTTTCAGCCCCCTGCGACTCTTGTAGAAATTGGAATATTGAATGGATATTCTTTGCGGAGTTTTGCAGAATCATGCCCTTCCACGACACAGATATATGCATATGATATTTTTGAAAAATTTAATGGAAATTCTGCATCAAGAGATATAATTGACAAATTTACAGAATATCCTAATGTACACATTGCAGAGGGTGATTTCTATGAACTCTATAAAATATATAAGGACAAGTCGATTGATTTACTCCATATTGATATTGCGAATGACGGGGCAGTCTATAAATTTGCTCTAGAACACTATATGCCTAGATTGACGGATAGAGGCCTTTTGATATTAGAAGGAGGCAGTCGAGAACGCGATGCTGTGCCTTGGATGCAGAAATATAATAAGGTACCTATTCATGATATACTTGAAAAGTATAAGGCAACGTATGATATATATACAATTGACGCATTTCCGTCGATTACATTTATTCGTAATAAATCGGTACCGTTCCAACTATAAATTGGTAGATACATGGATGAATAAGAGTGTAGTTCATTTTCGTGCAGGTAGTTGTTTTGGCGTCGGGTCATTAAAGCATAGGATAGGGACGCAAACTGCAAAATATGAGATTAAATATGCAAAATTTTTAGAATTATTTAGTTAGAATTGTTTCTATATAACTCCAGACCCATTTATTTGTAAAATATTTTTTAACTAAATAGATCTGATTCTCTAAACACCTATTATATAAAGCTGGATCGGCCTCCAATTTCATATAATTTGCATAGAGCTCATTGTCGTCTGAAAAGAAGCATTCTTCAGAAAAGCGATCGCCTTCGTCAAACGGGAATTTAATATCGAATCGCTGTGACAAAAGTAGACTATTTGTAGTAAATATTTCATACAGTCGTTTATTTAATCGCCCATTTCCTCGTAAATCCAGTACATACTTATAGGAATTTAGTGTCTGTACAAACAGGTGATTTGAAACTTGTACTTTGGCAAGTATAGAAGGATACTTTCTTGTAATTGTTTTTACAAGGGTGTCGCGATTTGCAAATTCATGAATGGAATCTTCTTCATGTACTTCGAGAGTATCATAGGTTGCCCCAGACCATATAATTATATTATTTTTAGTAGTAGTAGCGTGAACCATAGGTGTATTAAATAGATTCATAAATGGATCATGTATCGTGCACATTGTAAACGGATAGGAATACGTATTGGAACTGTAATTTGGCTGATTTAAACTACTATAGGTTCGTTTTAATATAATATCGCATTCTATGCCGAGTGCCTTCAAATGATTTTGTGGCAAATAATCAAAATCATGATTGTCGATTATAATGAGTTTACCAGTTATCTTTGGTTTATACTTACTAATAAGCTCTAGGAATCTAGTTTTTATTCCAATATAACTAGAACCCTGATATTTTTCAATAGATGATATAATAGGCATTACAACAAACATGTGCTGAAATCCGCTTGAACTGTCCATACACACGATGTCAGATCTATAATCGAATTTATAGCGGTCTATAAATGCATCAATGCTATAATGACCAGGCGGATATGATATATTATTTGGTAACGTATAATATAGACTGTTGGGGATCAGATATTTTAAATGGGGACTATGTGTCAGTGGATCAATAATAATATTCATATACAAAATACATGGATATTATTGTTTAAGTAACTAGGTGCTAACCTACATACCGAATATTACGATTTGCGGTATCCTTAAAATCAATAGGATCCATTGCCCCATAATTCCAGTTTCGAAGCCGAAAATTTGTCCAGGATCCAAAATACGGGCGCTCTACTGATGTTGTCCCTGCAAGTGCACTAATACCGCAGCCAACATCAATAAACTGTGCACTACTTATCTCCTTGAATCGATAGGCAATGGCCAGTTTTGAGATACCCATGCCGAATAGGAATACCTTCGCTTTACTAGCACGAATCTGATCCTTCATCGAATTGAATACGGCCTCTGTATCATCGCATGCAAATCGTTCAGGGACGGAGATATAGTCCGTGAACGCAGTGACTCCTATGTAGTCCCGATACTCGCTGTGCTTCATCAACTCTTGAATCACTGTCATCTTCTCATTTCCCCCTATCAGTGCAATACTGTCTGGAAACTGCTGAAAGATCCATCGTGATGATACAAGCGAATAGAGCAGTTCCATTGGAATATCGAAGGGGCGCTGAGGGAACAGGCTCTTGTATGTATCCATTTCTTCAGCATAGAGCTGGGTTGATACAACATCTGCCTTCAGAAATCCATCATAGAATTGTTTCAAAAAATCGGATGTCAGTTGCCGACTGCAGTGGCGAGTCCCCACATTACCCACCTTTTGTCCCTTTAGAAACCAGAACTCCCCGTCAAAGATTCTCAAATATACCTTTGCAGTGTTATTGGAAACATCGCGCAGAATTGTTTCTTTCAATTGAATCCAATCCTCTTGAAAGGTTGGCCACGTGGCGGGCGTATTATATTCGGGACCTTCCGTTTCCCGTGTACAAATATTACTTGTCCCTTCAATACAATAGAGATCGAGCATTTGCTTATATTTAATACAAACCTGATACTTTAAATTGACTAGCAGTAGTCTAAAGTAGTAGTATAACTATATACCATATCATGAATCCATCTGATGTAATTGCCAACTGGAATCTCGACGGATGGGCAATTGGAAAAGAGACATTCCGCAAGATCACCGAGATTTTACCGACAGGTTCTACCATTCTAGAATTTGGAAGTGGTACGGGTACTGATGCATTATCCAAGTTCTATACCATGAAATCGATCGAAAGCGATCCACTATGGCTACATAAATATCCATCCACTTATTTTCATGTTCCACTTATACCGAGTGTGAACAAATATCCCGAATTTCCTGAAGATCCTTACTGGCACGATGAAGAGATTATGCGTTCTGTGGCGCCCACAATTGGCCACTATGATTGCATTCTAGTGGATGGGCCCAAAGGATATCGCGGAGGACTTTACTACAACAGAGATCTTTTTAATTTTAAGAATACTGTGGTAGTATTTGATGATGTGCATGATGTGCACCATCGGAGACTGATGGATTTGATTGCGAAGGACGTAGGTCGTACCTATACTATATATAATGATATGCACAATAAACAGTTCGGGGTTCTTGATTAGAAATCAATCGGGTCTTTTCGTGATTGAAACCAGCGTAATTGGAGACGCGGTACAAGTGTTGTGCGATCAATTAGCACATCTTTCATGGCGTATTCAATACTGATATGGTGCTTGAGCAATCGCTCAATGGGATAGAGTGAGCAGAAGCGAAACAGATCCTGTACTTTTACTGTAAAGAGACCTGTATAGAAATGAGAGAGATCCGATGAATCAAATGGATTTCCGTACCGAAAATAGGTACGCGGATCTGCAAAGAAGCGATCCATAAATTCGAACGACTGAAGCAGCTGCCGTCCTTCAAAATGAAGAATCCACTCATATTGCAATAAGGTCTCCTGGTTATAGAGCCATTTCTGTACGAGACCTGCGCCCTTATTGATGGCGCCTACATGATTATCACGAAAGCATCGCACGATTGTGCCTTCAGGCAATAGCTCTTGCAGTTCTGGATAGAGATCTGTACAAGTGTTATCCGTGATAAGAATATCACAGGTATGTTTTTTATAATCGTACTCAAACAATTTTTTCAGTCCATTGATCAGCTGTTGTTTTCGCAGAGCATTCGGCTCCATTTGCGGATCCTTGTCATTAATGATGCTTGCGATATCAATATAGAGCAGAAAGGGTTTCATAGATAATTGGTACATTATGCAATGCTTTATATTACGCAAGATCTTGAATCTCCTTTTCAATATCACTCCAATTTGGAAGTTCTCCAAAGAATCGCTGTAAATTCTGTACCGGTGTTAATTCTCTTGTTATATTTCTCCCATGAATATTCGAAACATCAAAGAAATACTTGTTAGTTCCCCACCGAGTAAATAGTGTATTTGAAAATAGTTCATTAAGTGACATTTCAACATTCCATACATCCTGCGCCATCCCCCTTGAAAACAGTGAAATTAAATAATCAATCTGTCCAAAATAGGTTCCATCATTCCAGCAATAAAGTGGTATCTTCTTCCACTCCCTTACATCATACTTATAGAATTCGATTTCACCCTCTGCTCGTTCTTCTAATGGAATAAGTTTATTCCATTTCTTGCAGCTATGATGTTTGAATACCTGCAAAAGATCCACTTTATGTGTCCTAACAAAATCAAACACTCCATTAATAAGAGAGAGATTCTCTATATTTTCGCGACTATTAAATCCATGGTGATCATCTTGAATTTGCAGCAGATATTCTACCTTTTCCTGTTTCAAATAGGCGAGTGTTTGACGAAAGCTTTCTAAATACCCGCATCCACTGTACTGTAAAATAACTAGTTTGTCTTTTGAATATATTTTTGTAAGCAAGTCAGTCCCTCTTTCTATAAAATGTGCAGGGCAGTTATGAAATACAAATACAATTTTGTCACATAGATTACGAAAATAGTTGCCGACTATATCATACTGTAACATATGCAATTCTAATATACGGTTACTGCCGTATGTTTGAGTAAAGGATGCAAACATTTTACTATACCGTTAAGAATATAATTATAGCTTAAAACATAACTATAAATACCTATAGATGCAAACCCTTCTTATAGCTGTTCCTTACTATAACAATTCACATTTTATTCCATTGCAGATTTATAGTTGTCAAAAATACTTAAAAAATTGCAACTGGAAACTACTTGTATTGGATGATTCCAATGATACTACCGTGAATGTGCTTACACATGAAAAAGAGGATATCCAGTCCGTATGCAAGAAATATGCCGAAGACTGTATCTATTTCAAAATTCCTCAAACACTTCATAAGGCATCGGATTCAGCATGGATCCGTCATAGAGATATATGTACATATCTCATGTCTACAGTTGCACCAACTTATGCAGCCACATTTGATTATTTAATGATATTTGACGCAGATATGTGTTTTATTGACACGTTTGACTTTCCAGAGATTGTGGACAACTGTGATATAATTGCCCCACGCAGAAAACAGTGGCTAGGAGATAATCAGTGTTCTACGCAATTTAAGGTATTCGATTTCTTTTGGACACATTGTTGTTTTTTAAATCTGAAGCGAATCACAAACATTCATGAACTAGATATGGGGGCTGTACCGCGTACAAGCTGTGATACTGGATCCATGATATATAGATTTATGATTGATAATCCGCAGTATAAGCTTAAATTTCATGAATTTAGCACAGGTAATGAACTGATTGAACCGTTGAATTTTGAATTTTTATATAATAATCGCATTATTCATTTTGGATCAGGGACACTCTGGAATCCAGATGATAAACATATGATGGGGGATAAATATAAATACAAAATGGATCGTTTTATTCAAACAGTGCACACAGGTCTAACTGAAACAGATAGAGAGCATATTGCAAAACAGAATACTGATATATGGTATCCTAACCGCAAGTATCAATTGGAGCACCCTAGTCAGTACTGTACTCCCGATGAGTTCCGACAATTTCTGAGTTATGCTAGATAAATTGTCATTTCTGTTCCTTTTTCAATAAATCCACAGTGTTTATAAAAATTAATATTGTCTTTATTACAGGCCAATATGATTTTATAACAGCTATGTTCTGCGCATACTCGCTTTGCATGTTCAACGAATAGGGCACCGATGCCTTGTTTACGATGCGACTCGTGAATAACTACATCTTCAATATGACCGACCGGTCGAAAATTGTTATGCAATTTATGCTCAATAAGGACTTTTAGTGTTCCAACAATAATTCCATCCTTTTCCATCACAAAAACATGGGCATTCTGGTGTTCTATTTTATCAAGCTCTCTGCAAAATTGTTCATATGTAATTTCAGTGGGATGCCTTGTAAATGTATTAATCAGTTCCATATAGGACTTGTCAAAATCACCATATTCTAGGCGGCGGATCATATTTACATTATACATCCTATGCGAGTTTAAATGATGTCTAGAATATAAAGGCACATTGTACACTATAAATAGAATGTCACAGCCATTGATTCCCCTCTTCAAGGTGTTTATGAGTGAAGATGTAAAGGATCCGCTACTTCAGACCCTCTATTCTGGCGCAATTACACAGGGGCCACGCGTAGAACAGTTTGAAGAAGCACTGCGTACCATGTTTGGACATCCCTATATTGTAACGCTTAATTCAGCCACTTCAGGCCTGATCTTAGCGATTCGTCTCATTCAAGAACGACACGATATTCAATCTGGTGATGAAGTTCTTTCATCACCCCTGACATGCATGGCTACAAACATCCCTATTTGTCACAATGGACTCACCATTAAATGGGTGGATGTTGATAAGGCATCGGGACTTATTGACTTGGAGGATTTGGAGCGCAAGATCACGGCTAAAACAAAGATTATCACTTTTGTTCATTGGGGCGGATATCCAGTAGACTTGGATCGACTTACAGGGATCCTGGATCGCAAGGAGAAGGAACTTGGATTTCGACCTGTTGTGGTGGAGGACTGTGCCCATGCACTCCTATCCGAGTACAAGGGGCGCAAATTGGGCACAACGGGAAACTATGCTGTATTTAGTCTGCAGGCCATCAAGCATCTTACTACGGGAGATGGGGGACTACTCTTCTGTCCTGATCAGGAGTCCTATGAGAAGGCGCGGCTTCTGCGATGGTATGGGATCGATAGGGATAAACGCAATTATAAGGGCAAGGATCTTCGCCTTGAAGCAGATGTGGTCGATTGGGGCTATAAATTCCATATGAACGATCTGAATGCCACGATCGGCCTCTTCAATCTGCCCCATATGCCCGCCCTCATTGCAAAGAATCGCATAAATGCTAAGTATTTTGATGAGCATATTACTAATCCGAAACTTCAGAAGGTGAATCCGGTCACTGCAGAGTATAACTCTGCCTATTGGCTCTATACGATGTTTGTTGAGAACAAGGTAGCTTTTATTGAATATATGAAGGAACGGGGTATATTTGTATCACAAGTTCATCAACGCAACGATGTTCATACCTGTTTTAAAGAGTTTCGTGCAGAACTTCCAAATCTCAATGAGGTTGAGAAGCAGATTGTCTGTATCCCCGTTGGTTGGTGGCTTACCAGTGAACATTTAAAATATATTGTAGACACAATTAATGTATTCAATTGAACTCTAACTTAAATAGCTCGTATATCTGACTTCCAGAATGCCACAGACAATTTTAATTACAGGAGGGTGCGGATTTATAGGGCATCATTTCGTCGAGCATGTATTACGAACAACGGACTGGAATCTTATCATTATTGATAAGTTAAATTATGCAAGCCTTGGATTAGCGCGTCTTCAAGATATCGAGGCACTTCAGAATCCTCGTGTGAAGATGTTGACCTATGACCTGCAGCATAGTTTGACCGTTGGTATGGAGAAGGAGATTGGTACAAACATCGATTATATCGTACATATGGCGGCAGAGACCCATGTCGACAACAGCATTGCAGAACCAGTCTCCTTTATACATAATAATGTGATGTCAACTGTGCATCTGCTCGAATTTACTCGCAAATGTTGCAAGAATCTGAAGATCTTTTTCTATTTTAGCACAGACGAGGTGTATGGGCCTGCTCTCGATTCCAAGCTATTCTCGGAAGATGAGCGTCACAATCCTACAAACCCCTATTCGGCCTCCAAGTCCTCCGCAGAACAGATATGTGTTGCCTATGGTAACACATACAATATTCCAGTTATGCGTATTAATGTGATGAATGCATTTGGTGAACGACAACATGTAGAGAAGTTCATTCCAAAGGTTATTAATAAGATATTGAACGATGAGACTGTATTTGTTCATAGTTACCCAGACAAGGAGCAGTCAGGAACCCGATTCTATATCCATGCACGAAATATTGCCCAGGGTGTCATGTTTCTGATTCAGCATGGAAAGATTGGCGAGAGTTATAATTTAACGGGAGAACGCGAGATTTCAAATCTAGAAATTGCTCAGCGAATCGCAGATGTGATTGGAAAGCCTCTCAAGTATGAGCTTGTCGATTTTCATTCATCAAGGCCTGGGCACGATCTGAGATATGGTCTCGACGGAACAAAAATGGCGGCAATGAACTGGACGCTTCCTGTTAATTTCGAGGATGCACTGACGAAGACAATTCGATGGACGCTCGAAAATCGTAAATGGCTAGAGGAATTATAATTCGATTCGTAGCGCATCCAAGAATCGCTGAAAACAGACCCTATCCGTCAACTGTGCTTTCACAAAGGCCGCTGGATCATACGTAGGAATTGCCGCTAGAAACTCATCCAGGCGGCTCGTAAACTCTTCATTTGAGTAGACTTTGAGGCCGCACGTGTCACTCCAATACGACGCAGTGGTTGCAACCATCTGCTCTTTGTGATGGGCGTAGCCATAGCGCCCCGTGAACTCGTCCTTCATGGTTTTCACATCGTAGACATAGATCGGTGTTCCTGTAGCGAGGCATTCTTGGAAGCCAAATCCCTGGGACTCATGCGAACCGATCCAGATTGCAAACCGAGACTTCTTTACTGATTCAATATACTCTTGGCGCTGATAGGATCCGTAGCGATAGACTTTGTAACGCAAGTCGCGACCTCTCAAAACAGATTCGCAATGATTCAAGAGACTCGGGTGTCTCGCCTTAAAATAGACGATACAGTCGTATTGATACTCTGTATCTGCTGCTTTTGGCTGAATATCTTCCAAGCCAAAGGCGAGGGGATGAAAGGGAATATTGGAATGCGCAATATCTGCAAACTCCTGATACAGTGTAACAATCCAATCACTCAGACAGACAAAGATGCAGCGATCTCTGTGCTCGGGCTTTGATTGGGTAAAGAACGCGTGATTGGGATCTGGCAAGACCCAAAACTGGGGGCCAAAAATGAACTTCGAAGACGGATAG
>Ga0187843_10000232_pt1 | contig 44323 bp, 35 predicted proteins | sample SpaLakP09_SKY_43_FD_134516 | JGI IMG/M metagenome (GOLD analysis project Ga0187843, IMG submission 134516) | Oligotrophic lake water microbial communities from Sparkling Lake, Wisconsin, USA - SP09_SKY_43 | ecosystem: Environmental > Aquatic > Freshwater > Lake | place: USA: Sparkling Lake... | reverse complement strand
ATAATAAGTTCGTCATCAATTAACTTTAATGGAAATAGTTTTTCAAGTGTAGTAGTTTTATATCCAAATGATAGGGTAACAGTAGAATATATTCAACAGTCTGGATCATCTATAAGCATCTTAGAAGGACAGTACACAACCCGTATTACCTTTACACAACTAGACAATGTACTAGGGCCAACTGGTTTTACTGGGTCAACAGGACATACAGGATACACAGGACACACAGGACATACAGGCTACACGGGCCATACAGGCCATACAGGTCCACCAGCTATTAAGGGTCCATTACCGTCGGCCTCATATTATTTATCAAAAAATAAAACACTACAAGATAATCTTGTATTACTAATAAATTATAATACCTTTGACCCAAATAATTCAAATGGTGCACCAAGCTTTACATACATAGATGGTGTTTTAACTAATCCAACAGATAATATTCTTTCTGTCTTAGTCTCAGGCCAATTAACAATCTCAACCAGTGTGTTAAATACTATTTACATAAGAAAGAATGGATCCTCAATAATAAGTTCATCCTCAATTAATTTTAATGGAAATAGTTTTTCAAGTGTAGTAGTTCTATATCCAAATGATAGGGTAACAATAGAGTACATTCAACAGTCTGGATCCTCTATAAGTATTTTAGAAGGTCAGTATACAACCCGTATTACTTTTACACAACTAGACCATGTGCTAGGGCCAACTGGTTATACTGGGTCAACAGGATACACAGGTTCACCAGGAACAGGATTAACAGGTTATACTGGACTAACAGGCTATACAGGACCTACAGGATATACTGGTTATACAGGATTAACAGGTTATACTGGCTATACAGGTCCCTCATCAGTTAAGGGTCCCCTACCCTCAGCCTCTTACTATATATCTAATACCTTAACAGTAAGTGATACTACACTTACTAAATTAAATTTCAATACAATTGATGCAAAAAACTCAAATGGGACACCAAGCTTTACTTATAAAAATGGAACATTGACAAATTTTACAGATTCTATACTCTCTGTCTTAGTCTGTGGTCAAATAACAACCTCGGCCAGTGTATTAAATACTATTTATATAAGAAAGAATAACAACTCAATAATAAGTTCATCCTCAATTAATTTTAATGGAAATAGTTTTTCAAGTGTGGTAGTTTTATATCCTAATGACAATCTAACCTTAGAATACATTCAACAGTCTGGTTCATCTATAAATATTTTAGAAGGACAGTACATAAGTCGTATAACCTTTACACAACTAGACTACGTACTAGGACCAACAGGCTATACTGGTTATACAGGATATACGGGCTACACAGGCTACACAGGCTACACAGGGCCTACAGCTATAATTGGTTCAATTCCATCCGTATCATATACTAATACGGCCAATATAAGTGTAGGTAAGGGAATACCAACCACCATAATTTTTGATAAACTTAATTTACTTAATACAAGTTCAACACCCCCATCCTTTTCATATAATAAACAAACCGGTGAATTAATTAATAATACAGTCTACGATTTAACTATCTTAGTTTCAGGTCAGTTAACAACAAGTGCAAATGTTATATCAACTGTATCAATAAAAAAGAATAATTTTTATATTGTTAAATCGTCCATTGTTAATATAAATAATACAGTTACATTTAACAGTGTTATAAGTTTACGTTCAGGTGATAAACTATCAATAGAAATATTACAAAATGCAATAGATAAGTTATTAATTTTTAAGGGGGAATCTGACAGCTTTGTAATATTCACAGAATTAGATTATGTTCAAGGGCCAACAGGCTTTACAGGTTATACAGGTCCACAAGGACCAAATACATATATTCCAAATCCCTTGTATTGGGACAGTCCAGTTCCAACAACTACAAAAAGTGCATTAGATCGTATGGCAAAGGCACTCTCAAATTTATTAGGAACTAAAATACCTATTTAGTACTAGAAGACTAAATGTCAGAATCAGATATATTATCTAAGTTGACCACAATTGTCAGTAATATTACAGGAAATAAGTATCCAACTGTTAAACAACGCAGCACTGTTGATGGACGTGAATATTTTGTAAGAGATCTCCCGGATAAACAGGAGGCATCCAATCTACTTGCCAAGCTTCGTATGAATCTAGGTACACTTATGGACGAATTAATAAAGAGTTATCCAGACAAGCCCCAGGTTCAACGTCTTTCTCAAAATTTCAAGGCAGAACCCAAACGTTTTTTAGAATCAACCCCAAATGCCGACCATACATCCTATAGTGTAAATAAAGGTGAGTCTGTCCACTTTTGCTTAAGACAACGTGACGGAACTGAAAAGCTCGTTGCCTTAGATATTATGATGTTTGTAGCCCTTCATGAAATGTCTCATATGATTACTAAGAGTATTGGTCACGACCAAGAATTTTGGAACAATTTTGGATGGTTATTAAAGGAAGCTGAACAACGTGGTCTGTATAAGCCAAAGGATTTCAAAAATCATCCAGTATCTTACTGTGGTGTAAATATAACAGATTCACCGACCTATGATCCAAAACGTGATAAGGAGGGTACTGATTTTAAGATCGGTTCAATATCTAAATAGTTCTGCGAATATAAGCCATCCTATTTTCAAATATGAAATTAGGATGGAGGGTACACCACTCTATGATTTAATACATACTCTTGAACGTCCAACACCAATTAACGATTTAAATGAAAATACAAATACTATCTCTGTTATTATTCATAAAAATGCTAAATCAGAATCAATTGAATTAAAGAATCTTGCCCCCTTTCATAATCTTGAAGACTTATCACGAGCTATATATGATAAAACAAATGATTCAGAATTATTTCCAAAATTTACCTTTTTATGTACTATTGAAGATAATAAGTATATACCGTGTATGGTAACCTGGGTTCAGGGTGATATAATTATTCCCTATTTACAAGATCCTGAAACTGTTATACAAAATGCTATAGAACAAGATAATTTTGTAGAGGTAGATGGTACAAAACGTCTTTCAACAAACTTTCTTCCAAAGGGGCGAGTAACCCTTGAAGATTCTTATCCAGATGGACTTCCAGAGTTCCATGTTTATACCCTACAGTATTTATTATCCCTGTATAAGGGAGCACAGCCAATTTCTGAAAAGGATTGGTATGGCCTTTTCTATCCCTATTTTTATCAATTAGGTCATCAAGAAAATATGAATATGGATTCACAAGATGAGGCCTTTGGTAAGGATATAAAAAACTATATTCAAGAAAAGACAAATATAATAAATAATCTAAATACACTTTTACAATCTGTTGATGATCTACATGAATTAACTACAACAAATGTAAAATACCTATCCTTTATTTGGAATAAAAAACAGCCAGATTTTGAAGGTGTTGATATATTTTTTTATTCAATTCCTGTAAATAAAACAAGACCCTATATGCGCCTATTAACACCAAATATAACACCCTTAACAAAATTATATCAACCAAATGACTTTGGACTTCCTTATATAAATGATATAACCTTATTAAAAACATGGATTCAAGATAAGGCTCCAGATCCAACTAAGTCCTGTCTTTATTCTAAAATTTTATTAAGAGAAGATTCAGCGGGCCTCAAACCCTTATATGGAACCCTTGCATTGTTTGACGAAGGTGATTCAAAATTTATAATACAGCCACAAAAAGATGTTCGTTCATTAGATTTTAATTCAGATCTTGCCTTACTTTCAGAAACAATACAAGAAATCTCTACTGATATGTTTCTTTCTTTAGATAATATAAGATTAGCAAAGGCAAATATTGTTGTTGAACTGGATTTTAAAAAGGCCCCATCAAAAAATATTAATTCAATTGTAGCCTCACGTTTAAAATATTTAGGAACTATCTTTCAAGAAATTTCTCCACCAGATGGTCAACCCAAACCCTTATTTATGCTTAGATACAAGGGTGTGTCCAATTTCATAAAGGAGGATACATTTTCTGAATATTTAAGTTATTATATTACACGCAAGGGTATTAGTGATGAAAATATTAAAGAATATGTTACAGATATAGCAAGAGAATTTGAAATCTCTCAAGAATCCGCCCTTGAAAAAATAAAAGATTATTTTGATAAAAAGCAATCAATGACCCTGGCTGATTCTGAAGGAACCTTTGTTCCTCTTATTTCTAATGGAACAGATATATCCATAATTTCAAAGGATATAAATACCTTTTCCTTACATATCTATAATCTAGTTTCTGAAAAGGACTTGGTTAGAATTATTTCTATATTAAGTGCAATTTTTTTTGCGGATGAAGAAATCTGGGAAGAAATATTTTCAACAGAAGCCAGGTCTGTAGAAAAAATAGAAGAAACTATTCAAGAAAAGGCTATAGATTACCAACAATCTTTAAAAAGAACTGCGGGTCTTTTAGATGTTAATGAGGATGAAGATGAAGAAGAGCCGCCAGTTGTAGTAAAACCCGTAATTAAGAAAGAAAAGATTGTAGCACATAAATGGTTTATTACACGCCTACAGGAAATAGATGTGAGATTATTTGGATATCCAAAGGTAAAGGGTGTAAGTCATTATTCATCACAGTGCGCATCAAATGAAGATAGATATCCTGCCGTGCTAAATGAGGCACAGTACAGACGAATGAGACAGTTGTATGCCGAAGCAGAAGAAGAAGGAAAGGTTGGGTTTATTATTTATGGTGTACCAGAAAGTGATAAAACAAAGACTGAAGCAATTGGTAAAACAGAAAAAATATCTGTACTTCGGTATGGTTCAGATACACTACATCCAAATTATTATCTATGTACAGAATATTATTGCCTTCGTGACTTACTTCCTATATTAAATGCGGATTGGGATTCAGAAACGGATCACGACGGAAACACTAAACCCAAAAAATCTTGCCCCTTTTGTCAAGGAACACTTATTATTGATCCAAAAAATCCTGATGCGGGTCAGACTGTTCTTAGACGTAAGGTAAAACCACGTAGCCGTGAAGAAAAACGTCATTTACATGTAGGGTTCTTAGGAGAAGGAAAAAATCCAAACGGTTACGATATGCCCTGTTGTTTTATAAAGGAAAAGGAAGTAGGATGGATGGATCCAAGATTTAAACGATTTAGAGATGTTACTAAGACGGCTGTTGAAAAACTAAATGATGATGAAGATGAAGATCTTAATGATAAAAAACTTGCTCTTAAAAAAAATCTTGTAACAAGAGCACAACAACTTATTTCATATGACCTATTAAAGTCACGTCTACACAAGGAATATGTTTTAGGTTCTGAGAAACATCCCTTAGAAGCTGGAAAGATTGGGATGCCAAATATAGGTCTAGATAATTATTTTCTACAGGATTCATCCATTTTTGTAGCAAGAACTGCCATTAAACAAGAATTTAAGACAAGTGCCCGTGGGATGTTTCGCCTTGGTGTATTAAATCGTATAACATCTATAAACACTAGTTTATTTTCAGCACTTGCACCAATCTTAGGAAAAAATACAGCAGAAGATGTTAAGAATGATTTTGCTAAACTAATTACACCACGTGTATTTATAAACCTAAACTTTGGAAATCTACTTCTTGAATTTTTTAATCCTGGCGATGATGAACCAACACCTTCTGAACTTTCTACATGGATACAGCGCCATTTATTAGTATACAAACCTGGCACAGAATTTGAACAGTCCAGATTTTATAGAAGTTATCATAGATTTATATCATATATTAATGACCCAACAAAGAAAAAACTTCTTCGTCATTTTGTTCATGCCCTTGCAGAACCTGGAATTATAGTTAAGAATGGTCTGACCTTAGTAACTCTTAAATATATAGGAGATCCAAGAGAATCAACATCCACCATGGAGGTTTTATGTCCATCCTTGGGATACAATATTGATAGATATGAAAGAAATGATGTAGCCTTTATAACCTATCATGAGTCAGGTATTTGGGAACCATTAATTTATGTGAGTAAGATTATTCCTAAGGGTACCACACCCTTACAACAAGAGGGTTTTTATAGTATTACCTATATGGAGATGTTCAAGGAAACCTTTCCACAAAATATTAGAGATAGATATTCTGAATTTGTCAAACAGTGTCGCTCTTCCTTTCGTGGAGCCTATACCTATCAAAGTGGTGTTGATGTAAGAAGCCTTTTTCCAGTAACGCGCGCCCTAGAAATATTAAAAAAACTAAATCCAGTAGGTCTAGTTCACGATTCTTATAATCATTTAGTTGCTATAACCCTACAAAGTAAGTCTGGTGAAGTGTTGTTTCCTGTTGTGGATGATGGTAATTCCTTTCATAATAATACGGCCTTAAAAATACACTTGGGTCTAATGTCAATTGATTTAGCTAATGCAAATGATGTAGAAAATTTATATATGTCAGAATATATAAAATATATTAGTGAATTAAGTAGTAATTATATTCTTAATTATTTTCTAGAATCGGATAATATCTATGGCTACAGAATTGGTAATAATATAAATTTACCATGTTTACCACAGGTAGCCGAATTAAAAACAGAAATAGAAATAGAAGATGATTTTCAGTTTGAATATGAGTTGAATCGCAAAATTCTTGTTGATGGCCGTGATTATGTGTATCAACAATCGCCTGTATTAATACAAAAAGAAATTATTGAGAATATTTATCAACATCTTCGTTTAACCTTTAGTAGATGGATATCAACACAAAGTGAATCAGCTAAAAGCCGTGTCTTTGTTAAAAAACTTATTGAAAGAAATGATATACCGTCCTTTGAGAAAATACGCCGCTTAGAATTAGAATTAAAACCTGATGTAGTTTCGTGGCTTTCTCCAGATCCTAATCCCTTTAATCCTGAGCCGGTTTTTTTGCGTTCAGATTGTACATCTATCAAAGATCCAGAACAATGTACAAATTATTGTCAAATTTCTGATGGAAAATGTAAGATACATACGCCTCAACAACTACAAATATCTTCTAATGAAACCATGGATGCTATTGAATATTTAACAAGAAGGCTGTTTGACGAAATTGTTCGTTTACCAGCTAAGGCAAATGAACTGCTTGAAAGAGGAGTAAAACGTGTTCAGCCTCCAAAAACAAATATTCATATAAGAGATCAATGGATTATTCCTCAGGGGGTTCCAGCATGGTATGACTTATTACGTATAAGTAATGAAACAAACTCAGAAGCACCAGTTTATTATGAAGAATTTCATACTACTAATACACAGATAGGTGATCTTACACTAATTGAAGTGCCAGAAATATTAAAGGAACTTTTACCACCTGAATACCATGATATACTTGTCTTGCTTCCAATTATGAATGAATTATCATATTTTGATATAACTGATGAAAAAGATATGACAATAGAACGTCAAATGTTATCAATATCAAAAAAATATAATAAACCTGTAATACAGGTTATTATAAATTCAGACCCAATAAAAATATTGGGCTCTGTTTCTGGTTCTATAAAATCCTTATCCTGTATTGTTATTGTATCAGGCCTTGCCGATGGACCTGCCATTCTTACAACAAAGGATACATTAACAGATTCAGTTCCAAGTGTGTATATAAAGGGTAAATTAACTGACTCAATAAAAAAGACTACCTTTGTTAAGATTCCAAAACGAAACTTTGCTAAGGCATAGGTAGTACTATACCAGTAGAATTTGTTTGAACAGCCTTCAAGCGACATTCAAGCATATCCCTTACCTCATCACCAAGTATATTCAGTTTATAACGACAGTAGTTATTATTATCTGGATGAAAAATTAATATACAGAGTTCAGTAATCTTAAGACCATAGTAGGTTTCTAAAAACCATTTATATACGTTGAGTTGTAATGTATAGTGCCAATAATTACTGTTTGGAAGATGGTCTACAGGAGCATAGCCATTCTCAAAGGTGTTTGTAGTCTTAATCTCCTTTGAGCGCTTCCAATCATAGACAGCAAAGGTTCCATCTTTTTTCTTGTAAATCATATCAATACTTCCAGCTAGTTTATGTGGCTCTGAAAAAACCTCCCACTCGGTACGGTAGGGCTCTAGTTCATGACCAAAATCATTCCAGTAGTTCAGAAAATACTTCCATTCTGGAGTTTTCTTAATTTCTTCTGGAATCAGATGCTCAGCACCATTATGGTGCATTTCAATGGCTAAGTGCATGGCTGTTCCAGCCTCTGAGGCATCCTTTCCAGAATTTGACCATTTGGCCTTGATTTCATCCGCCGTCATTCCATAATAGGGACTTGTGACCCACTTTGATGAGGCCATCATCTTTTTAATAACGGAATCTGGGTCAAAGTGTGGAAAAAACATGTGGAGGAAACCTGTACAGGAGATCCATCCCTTGTATTCATCATCAATTGTATATCTATGCGTAGGCTCATCAAACTCTATGCGTAGATCGCGAGGGTCTCGGTTTTTAAAGGCTAGACTCTGCCAGGGTTGTGGATTTTTTGGCATTTTTTCTTGAAAGGTTTCTGTTATAATATATAAGATATTCTTTAGGCTAATATAGATTACCCTCTCCTACTCTTTAATAATATAGTACCGATCCTTTTATATTGTAATAGATCTCTCTGTTATTAACAAGTATAAGTACAATTATAAAGAATAATAAGATGTATGAAACTTGTTCATTCTAATTAGATTATAAATTTTGGGCATCCTTTCTTAAGTTTTTTTTGAGCTGGAAATTGAAGAGTACAGCGAGATTATAAGAATAATTGCAAATGGACTAATCAGTACAAAGATAGCCAAAGCTACATTAACACTACCATCATCAAACCCTTCACTAACATTTTGTTTAGACTCCCTACGATATTTTTTATAAGAATAATAAATAAGAGCAAATACTATAACAATTATAAAAAATAATGAAGCGGATAGACTCTTACTCATTCTACTATATCGGAGGTTCTTTTCCAGAAGCCGCACAGGTCTGGAGAGGCGTAGGCCTTCTCAAGAATGTAGTGACTATACTTATTATAAATTTTCATAAAATGTACTATCTTATACCACTTAATAACATAAGAATAAATAGACCTACAACTATCACTCCAATAGCTATACCTACTTGTTTACCAATATCACCAGAATTGAAACCCTCATTAGCAAGTTCATTAGAAATTAGGATAATAGCTAAAAAAAATAGTAAGGCGTAGAAGGTCTTCATTCTACTATATTGGAGGTTCTTTTCCAGAAGCCGCACAGGCCTTAATAAAGTCGGGAGAGGCATAGGCTTCTTCAAGAATATAGCGGCCGTACTTATTATCACCCTTAATTGTCTTATCGGCCTTGCGAACTCCACCAAGTTCGCTTGTTTCCTTGTCAACATAGAGTAGATACTTATTTTGTTCAATGGCAGCACTTACAATAATACAGAACCACTTATCAAGGCGTAGACGTTGTTTAATTGCCTCACGTAGATATTTATCCTTAACAGCGTTCCATTTTGAATCATTGTATCCCTTATTTTTCTTAAGTTCATTACGTGACTCCTTTTCAATACGTTCAGTTTCTTCAGCTAAGAGTTCATAGTGACGAGGCCTTGAGATAACACCCTTTGTTGTCCGCTCAGCTATACGCTTAGCCTTGAACTCTGTATGAATGCGTCCCTCACTACTGAATTCATTGGCCATTTCTGGTCTTCCAGAAGCATACTTAAACTTCATTCCAATTAAATAGTGTGTGATACTTGGATAAATAGTATCCTCATCTGATATATTAAATGGTGCATTTGGTGCAAGCCAACGAGCAGCATATTGAGTATATTCCTTGGGTAACTTAAGTTTCTTATCCTCAGGCAGGGAATCTTCTTTAAAGCTGAAGACCTCATTAATTTCATATTTTTTCTGTGTAAGAATACCTGATTGTGCTGGTGCCTCTACAGGCGCCTCAGGTACTGCGGGCGCACCAGGGGCTTCAACAGGGGCTGCACCAGGGGCTTCAACAGGTGTCTCAACTACCGCTGCCACTTCACCACTCTTACTAACACGTTTAAAGATATACCAGCGATTTAAGAAACTGAAATGCTTGGCTGCATCACTCTTAATTGTATACATGTCCTTATTTCCACCCTTAAGAATCATATCATATGATGTCTTGTACATATTTGTACTGCTCTTAAGACCCATGGTACCCAAGGTTACAGGATCAACAAGTTCACATCCAATACCCTTCATCTTTGATACAAGAAGCTCCCAAGGAACAAGATATTCAACGTGTGCCATTCCAATAGTAACAAACTTCACATCAATGGCCATTCCAAAGGCCGATGAATCATTTGGTAGTTCTTCGGCCTCATATTGTTTTGTAATTTCCCATAAGGTACTTCCTGAGTCTAGGCCAACCTTTGTCTCATTTAGCCTTGTTTCACGAAGCAGGTTAAAGACAGCCTCGCCGTCAAAATTAGTTCCAACAAAGATACCGCCAACCTTCAAGGTCTTATCAATATTATCTAAGAATCCATTAAACATGGTCTCAGAAGCAAAGAAATAGTGTAAGGCATACATACAGACAATAGAATCTACACCATCACGAAGAGCTCCTGAACCAGTATCTCCAACCAGTGGGGGAACTGGACCCACAGTTGGATATCCAAAGATACTACGTAAAATATCCTTTTCCTGGTCGGTTACACCCGCAGTTCCATCATAGATAGGCTGTGATGAATTTCCAATCGCAAAGAAGATTGGGGGAATCACAACCGGTCGTCTATCACGCTGATTACGCTCATAACGCTGAACTAGACGTTTATAAGCACCCTTCTCAGGATTTAAGATACTGTCACCAGCTAAGTCAACGCCAAGAACAAACTCAGCCTTCTTCTCAATCCACTTGTGTAAATCTGAGGCCTCTCCAACCGCCATATCAAGAATCTTCTTTCCAGTTCCAGAAAAGACTGCCCCATACAATAGTTCCATCTTAATATACTTGTTGTGAAAGTTCAACATTGTCTGAACCTTAGATTTGTCTTCAATAACACGTGCCTTTTCTCTGTATTTTTTCTGAATTCCAAGTGGTACAACGGCCATAGATTCACGCTCCTTGGCAGTAGGAGCCTCTTCACCGGTGCGAATCATATGCTCGGTAACAGGATTATGAATACTTAGCCAAATATCATCTGCTACAATCTTGCTATTCATTGTACGTGAAATATCACCCCTTTTAACACCAAGTGCATACCGTTCTGTTTTATCTATACGGATACGCATGGGAATCCATCTCCATCCTGGTGGCTTTGTTCCATCATATCGCATTTCTACAATACTCTTATCACGAATGGGCTCACCAAGCTCTGTCTTTACAAACTCCTCGTCAGTCTGAGTATCTGTTTGCGTCTCTAAATAACAGGTATTTGCCATTAGGTCAGGATACTCGCTTGGCGTGAAAATAACAGGACGAGGCTTGGCGCTTCTAAAACTATCAATGGGTAGCTTATCTAGAAGAATGCCACGTGGGTCAGGTGGATCCCTACTGCTTACAAGAAGACGTAGTGTCTTAAAACGTATATCTTCCTCATTATCAGGACGTATGCCTGTCTCAATACGATCCTTATTAGATTCCGTATCCTTTTCAATAGCCACAAGGAAATCAATTGTATTGTCCTTGGATGGTTTCCATTTAAACTGCTCATCAAACCGCACACCCGCCTTAGATGGAATTGGAAGACTGTTTGGAGTAAAGATAAGGCCATCTGTGTGGTAGTTACGCATTTTTTCATTTGCAGTTAATACCTGCTCTGAAAGTCCAAAGATATCATCACCCTTTCCAAGATAAAAGCGTTTTAACATAACACTTAAGCTACACGACTTCATCTGTTTAGTTGGCCCCCCGTCATTAGACCACCGTTGAATCCAAACCTTCATGTCCTCATAACGTCCATCTTGAAAGGGTGACTGTGATACATCCTTACCATTGAAGTAATAGATGTCAAATAACAGTAAGTCCTGTATTGCCTTATTACTCTTCTCCTGCGTTACATATTCACCATCTAGAAGACAATTGGCACATTCCTTCTTAGTTAGACCTGTCTTATACACATTCATTGACATGTCAATCATAAATAGCTCTCCCCTTTCATCAGTAAAGGCGTGTACACGAAGACCGTCGGCCTTATCTGTTACATTATAATTATCACGAATGTTAGGTTCACCGTCCTGTTTTTCCTTTGTCATATGACGAAGGCCCAAGGTAACAGGATTTACTCCACGAAAGCTGTCCAACTTTGTCAGTTTCTTATAATTGGCTAAGACACCTGTTACAACTGACTTGCGAATAAGTAAGGGACTGCCTTGAATTCCACGAAGAATTTCGCCTACTCCCTGAATAAACTTGTTATAAATAACGTCAGTTGTAGGAGCGACTCCATCTACTTGAGAAAGACCTTCACGATTGATTTCTACTTCAAGTTCATATACTGGTGCCTGTTTTAAGATATCAATCTGTTGGAAATTACGTACTGTCTTTCCCTTTGGGGTACTACGAACCATACTCATATCAAACTTTACTCCATTTGCATGAATAGTCCAACGATGAATAAGGCGAAAATATTTTTCTTGTGATGGCCATGTCTTAAGAATGCTTTGAATATGCGTGTCATCCTTTGAATATTCAACCTCACGTCGTGATTTTATTTTTACATTGTAGTCATCAAGAATAACATCAGAATAGGCTTCGGCCTTGCTTGAAATATTACGATCCTTGATAATGGCCGTATAATCTTTACCAAGAATATTGGTCCGACAATAATCCTTAACAATTCCATCACCCTTAAGAGTAAAACGTGTTGCGTCCTTCAGACTAATAGTTAAACTATCTTCCTGAGCAATCTCAGAAAATCCCTTAGACTTAAGACGTGCTATTACACGAAGAAAGGTCTCCATATCAACCGTCCCTCCACCGCCAAAGGTAGCCTCCAGTTCAACATCGGGCTTTTCCCGCCAAATGTCGACGAGCCCCTTTATATGAGCTATATCGGCAGAATATAGTTCCATATTCTCTCTATATAGACTAGTTATATATGGCTTAGGCCAAGGTTAAATGATCAATTTTATATGTATTCTAAAACTTAACAAGCGCCCTTACACTTTGGGCACGACCTACCTTTGCCCCTAACTTATCCTTTGTTATCTTAACAGTTGCTTCGCCAACTGCAACAGCAGCCGCCTTAATCTCTTCTAGTGTACCATCCATGCAAGGCCATGCAATTAAGTAGCCATTCTTTTCATGACCACAAATCCAACTAAGTAGATTATAATTTTCAGGTGGAATAAGAAGTGTATGAGCAGTTGAATCCATAATGTACACTGGACGTGACTGTGTCCAAAGACGAATATCCTCAGGATAGAAGGTAATAGTCTTAAGAGTATCATCAATAATTACAAATTGACACTCATAAAGATAACAAAGGGCACGCCAACCAAGTGGGGTCCAAAGTGAGTGTTTTTCTGTTTCAAGACCAACTGCAGCAAGACCCTCTGCCGTACGCCGAACGGGCCACGCCCGACCTTTTAGATGTAGGGTTGCCCTTTCTTGAAGCTCGGTAGTTGTATCACGAAGTTGACTGTGCCGTGCAGTAGTTGGGATCGCATTGTAAATATCATCTTGAAGCATTAACACTGCAGATAGTGGTGTTGATGGTGTAACAAGGCGCTTTGACCAACCATCGGACTGTTGTGAATCTTCAGGGACATTTACAGTATCCTTACCTAAATATTCATACAGCTTAACAGGATGTACATGGTTTTTAGAAACCCACATCTTTACCTGTTCAAATGAAACGGTGCCCATATTATTCTTATAAATATAGCAATAATTGTTTAGACCATTTAATTATTCTTAGTCTCTACACGTAAATTATCCATTGTTTTAACACGTGCCGACTCATCCTTACGTTGACCCTTACAGAGTTCCATAAAATTTTTTATGTCATTAAAGGTTGTATCTGAAAGTGTAAGCATATCAAAAAATACTCCATTACTGTTTTCACTTAATGAAACATTATTTTTTTTTAATATGCGATACATTTCTCCATATTCATCCTTTGTAAGAAGTTTTAAATCATCTAAAAAAGATTTTCTTTCGTCATACTCTGATTGAGATATAGTCGGAGTCTGCATTTATCTTCTTTTTGGCACGTTTGTGTTTTTTCTTTTTTTACGCTGAATTAGCTTCAAGGGCTGGCATTGGAACTTCAGGACTCTCAAGGGCTTCAGGAGCTTCAGGTGTTTCAAGGGCTTCAGGTGTTTCAGGTGCTTCAGGTGCTTCAGGTGCTTCAGGTGCTTCAGGTGTTTCAGGACTCACATTTGATTCGCTAGATTCATTGCCATAGGTGGGATTAAACATTTTTTCCATATGTGTATTAGCATCTACAGAATTATCAACTAATACAGCAAGGCTTAGAATAAATAGATCCTGAATTTGAAACCGTGATTTGCGAATTTCAATTGTAATTTCCTGTCCTGGTTCAAGTGTTTCAAAGGCCTTATTTCCAACATGTAGATCCCTGGGTACAAGAATACGAATGGCATCATTATAAATAATATAGAGTCCCATCTTATTTTTCTTATCAATCTTTCCAGTAATACGTGTACCATTTACTGGATTATATACACGTCCTTGTAGTTGAACATGAAAGATGATATTTCCAGTATATCTGCCGTGTTCTAGTTGACCCATACTACGTGAAAGAATTTCAAGTGATCCCTGTATAACATATCCGTGTTGATTACAGCGACCCTCTAGATTTTTTGATACCATTTCAAGAATAATGGTATTAATTGTATCATTGCCCATACGATTCATATCCTTTGGTGTAAGAGCTACCTTTTGTTCAAATAGTACAGATTGTTCCATCCTTTCCTATTATATATCTACCTTATTAAGTCAATTTTATTTACGCAGGTTTAGAGGCGTTTACCTTGTAAATATTCTCTGTCAAATGTCTTAAAAACTACAGGATTAAATTTACCACTTTTAGGAACTATTTGTGTCTTTTTGAACTTTTCAAGTTGTTCTTTATACTCGGCACTTTCCTTATAGTCTGGTGCCTGTGCTGGAGGTGCCTTTACAGGAGGTGGCTGTACTGGTTCTGGAGGTGGCTGTACTGGTTCTGGAGGTGGAGCTGGTGCTGGGGCTAGAGGTGCCTGTACTGGTTCTAGAGCTGGAGGTGCCTGTACTGGAGCTGGAGGTGCCTGTACTGGAGGTGGTGCTAGGGCTGGTTGTTCTATATTAAATACTTCATCAATTTGATTTAATATTTCTGGTTCTGGTTCTACCTCTGCTACCGCAATCTTTGGAGGGGATTCTAAGGCAGGCATTGATGAATGTGAACTTAATTCAGAAGATTCAGCTTCAGGTACAACCGGTTCTGTAGGACGTTTGACAAACTTGAGGGTCTTCTTAAGAGTAGCAGCAGGTGCCTTTGGTACGACCTTACTTACAACCTTTATTTTCCTTACTTGTACATCAGCCTTTTTCAAGGCCTTTTTCTCAGCAGTTATAAGTTTTTTAGCTTCAGCTGTTATTTTTCCCATATGACCACTGTAAAAGGCAGAAATTGGACGAAAGAACCATCGTTTATTATCAGTCCTTAGTTTATCCATATAACGTAAAACCAAATCTAGCAGCGTACAACCTTGTATACTATTAGAAACCTCAACACTCTTTTTATCTTGAATCTTAGATACCTTTCTATTGATGGCTTCCTTGTCAAAATCTCTTATACCCACTTCTTTTATAGTAAGTTCTTTAATAAGACTATATAATTTGACCTTATAATCTCCAGAAGCAACATTTCCACATTCTTGACCCCCCTTAACTGTTTCACCTACCTTATGTGGCTTATGTGTTTTAAAAACCATGGTTCCAGCCTTAGGAACAACAAAGCCATACATAAATCCTGTAGTGCCTTCTTCAGCCTTAGTTTGTGTTGTAGAATCAGAAATCTTAGAAAAGGCATCTATTACACCCTTGCTACATGGCTCACCATTATCGCATATATATTTAAGAACATTACTTTGTGGGTCAATATACCTATAAGCAGAAAAACCCCCAGAACTTACTATATTTTCATCAGCTACTTCTAAAACTACTGGATCCTTACTATTATAATAATTATATTGAGATTGACTATCAATCCACTCGTCCCATAAATATTCTAAAACCGCAGATTTAAAAATATTCTTATCCTTATCTGGTATTCTACTTGCCAAATATATAACCATTCCTAATTTATCAGTATAGGTTGCCTGTTGCTGTAAAAAATTAGGGGTGAATTTTTCAATATGTCTTTCAATTTCTATACCGATTGTTTTCTGGTTACCTTCAATAACCTTTTTTACCCATGTTACAAGATGTTTCCATAATTCCTTTGTGGTTGTTTCAGTTTCTTCTTCAACCTCTACAGGAGGCTTATCCATTACTGAAGGCGTAAATGTATCACGACGTATAGGAAAATCTAAGGAGCGTATGGAAATAGGAATACTTGTATCCTTATAGACTTCTGGTTGAAATAGGAAATATCCGTTCTTATATATTATATAACCCTCCTTTGATCCATGACTAACTCTAAATAATCTATTGTTTAAAATACCCTGTAGCGTTATATTTATTGCAATCTGTGGAGATCCTGTCGCAGTCAATATTTGTTCTAGTTCAATCCGTGAATAATAGGATTGTCTTAAAAATAAATCCTTTACAATTTTCTGAATCTTACTCTCACGATATCTTGCACTAAAGGCATCATAGGTAGAATCATTAGCTCCTTCAACATCAATACTTATATCAGGTTCGCATGTATACTTACATTCCATCCAGTCACATAAGGCTGTATATGGCATATCATCTATTAAAATACCATCACCCTTAGCACCAGTTCTAGGTAGGCCCTGTGAATCAACCTGTATACGTGTGCCTAAACCACTAAGAACTGTAACATTCTTCCGTAAGTTACAATCAACGGCAAAACGTTTTAGTGTTCTACTTACCTGACCCACAAGAATAGCCTTTACTAGCGCGGATCTATAACAATATAGATCCGCCGTTTCGTTAGGATAATTTTGAATGGTTAATACATGTAGAAAGACAGTGGTATTTCGTTTTTGTACATCATCTATTAAACAATGACTACGAAAACGTATACCACGTCCAATAATTTGTTCGGTCTTATTTAAGTGAAACCAGGCATCTAAGATATGGACTTCACGAATAAACCGTAAATCTAGACCCTCTCCTGCTATTTGCGAACCAATAACAACCTTTACAACACCACCATTTACATTAATATCAGAACGTGCCGCGTCAATGGAAGCCTTATTGTTTGGACTAAATTCCTTATCACCTGTTAATAGTACATACATGGCAGGTGTAAAGTCATGAGAACTTGTATGTTCGGCCTCACGCATACTACAATGGGCACACTGACGACCACCTGGACTCTGTATTCCAGATTCTAAAAGGCCACTAGGCCTTCCATACATTGTATAACCATTTGCTTCTAAAACAAGAGCCATAAGTAAGGCTCCTGATATAACAAATCGGCTGTAAATGAAGCATACACCCTCTGCCTTTTGTAAAAAACGTAGAATCGTCGCCATTTTTGGAGAAAATCTGAATATATTTTCCTCAGATAACCAAGAAGCATCCTTTGTACCAATAACACCCTTTCCTTTTTTTACAAAGTTATTCTGGAATCCCTTTAATCCCACGTAGGTTTCAGGACCTTCTTCACCCAATGGAAAGACACAATTACCAGCCTGTAAAAGACTATCTATAATCATATAATTTGAACCAAGACTAGCTCCCCGCATTGTTAATGCAGTCATGACTTTATGACTATGACTACCTTCTATAGAGGTACTGGCCACCAAGGGTAGTCTTTCTATACGCTCAATCATTTCAGGATTCACATCAACTTGATCATTTTTTAGAGAAAAAATATACCTAGGATATATTTCCTTGGTAACACGTTCAATAGGTCTCCCCCGAGAATCTAGACCCTCGGGCATCAATCTTATAGGAAAGCTATTTGGATTTTCTCCTCTCATAAAACTCACATAGGCATTTGCTATTGGCTTTATAATACTATCCGCCCCCTCAATAAGATTTCCCTGAACATCCATAATCATATCCTGTGTTATAGTCGCACGCTTATCATTTCTAAGAAGTAGATTAAATATTTGAATGATTTCTAAGACACTGTTAAACATTGGAGTGGCTGTCATAAGTAAAAGCTTTATACCATCTGCCGAGTCTAAGAGTAGATTTAAATAGGGTGTTAATAATTTTCCAGCCTTAGCTTCCTCCTTTTCATCCTCTGTTCCAACTGTGTCAGTTTCCTCTTCCTCCTCTACAACGCCAGTTGAGGCAACATCACGTAAGTTATGTGCTTCATCAATAATAAGAAGTCTATAGTTAAATTCTTTCTTGATTGCATCAATTTCACGAAGGCGTATTTCATCATCAGTTCCTCTTTTTGATACTCTTGCCACAATAGATCGTATATAATTTCTGAATTGTAAGTATCCATAAAACTCATAACGACTCTTTATAGCACGACGTACATCACGTTCTATAATATCCCTATTACGTTCATTTGTGAGTCCTGTAATACGTAAGTATGTGTCTCCAGTACATCCTATTGCATAATTTGAAGCCTCACCAGTTCCAATATGAAGATTTTGTATATCAAATATTGTACGATAAAATCCTGCCTGGATTGTTGGTGGAGCAACAATCATGACCTTACGTTGTGGATAAACATCTAAGTAAGCCTCAGCAGTTTGAATGGCTGCACAGGTCTTACCAACACCAACACCATGATATAATAATGCACTCATATATGGGGTCCGTGGATGTAGAAAGTTTGCAACAAAACGTTGAACTGGTGTTACTTCAAACTCTGCACCGGATATACAGGCGTTTTCATTTGAGATTGGTGTACTGTATGTGTCTGCAAATTCACTCTTTTTGAGTAACCTTGATACAAAGTTTGGATCTTCAACATCAGGATACAGACCCCCATCTGATACAGCTTCATCATCTGGAAAGAGTCCCCGTTTTTGTACTTCCCTTATAATACGATCACGTTTAGACATATCTTTCTCAACCTTCCATAGATGTATAAGACCATTTTTTGAAAGGTTTGCTAAAGATCTTATTTCCTCCACTGGGGAGGCCGTATACCCTAAATTGTTCATTCCTAATTTGGTGTTCTTCTTCATTTTCAGAATTATGTAACGCTAATATACTTAGACTATCTAAAATACCTACTGCCCGTTTAAGAAGTTCTTTTTTATCTAAGTTTGTTGTTCGGATGCGTGTATTTGCATCGTTTAGATTAAACCAGCCTATATCTCCAATTTCCTTTGTCATAATTAAATTAGTCTTATCATAAGTGACTTCAACATCTGAATGAATCCATGCTAGATAATAAATATGACAATAATGTATGTTATTATTTCCATAAAATATTTCTTGAAGGGGTTCTATATTTTTAATTATACTAAATTGAGTTTTTAAGAGCCCCGTTTCTTCCATAAATTCTCTTGTGGCACATTCTAAATCCTTTTCAAGTACATTTCGCCGCCCCTTTGGAAATCCCCATTCTGGCGTAGTCCATATAATAGGTATAATCTGTATAAGTTCTTCTAATGTAATTTTTCCACCGTCAATATCTAAGCCACTTTTCAGTATTTCAAATTTGAGTTTCGCTTGATCATATTCCTGCTTGTATTGTTTTAACTCAAAGGTTGATTTTCCCCATAAGTCAGACCATAGCTCATCAAAACTTTTGGTTAATAAGTTCTGCCGTTCCTTTTCTGTAGTTCCTCTAATTTGCTCCTTAATATATTCAATATCATTAGTCTTGTATTTTGCTCTTATTAATTCAATGTATCCAATACTATCCCTACGCTGTATCATAAGTACCTTTAAATCATCTAAGGCAAATCCAGAAGATGAATTATTTTTTAACAATTCTTCTGCCTGATTCCAATCAGATTTACTATGTTTAAAGGCAATAATACCATAACTGTATATTGGCTTACTACATGATCTGAAATGATGACCATATTCTCCACAATTTGTACAACAAATTTGTTTTGTGTTCTTATAGTATGAACTCATAAATCTATTTATAGATATTATTAATTCTTTACACTGAGCGTTATGATTTTTTTAGAAAGATTCTTACATACAGAAGAATGCCCGGTCGTATACCTCCACAAACGTGGGGACCTTTTTTATGGCACACGATGCATATAATAGCTCTTGGTTATCCAACTAAGCCAAATTATGCTCAAAAACGTTCGGCCAAAGAGTTTTATGAAAGTTTTGTAAATCTTATTCCCTGTCCCGTTTGCCGTGGACATTATGCTGAGCATTTAAAGGCAAATCCTATTACACCGAGTCTTGATTCTAGTAAGGATTTATTTGCATGGACTGTAAAAATCCACAATTTAGTAAATAAGGACCTTGGTAAGGCTGAATATACTGAAATGGATTCTATACAGTTCTATCATGCTCTTGGTGATCTTGGACGTAGTCCTGTTTGGACACCGCAGGACATTGATGCAGTTCAATATAAACACATGCTAGTCGCAGGCGGGGGTCTATTAGCGGGAGGTATAGTCTTAGGGGGTATTTATTATGCCTATACTAGATAGAATGTTCTCATGGTTCACTTCTAAGGCTAAGGCTGTAAATCCCGGAAGCGTTTCAAATGCAACAAAACAACAAGCGTCAGTTAATAGCCTTAGAGCCAACCCTTACTATACAAATGCAACACAGGCTGGTCTAAATAATGCAGGCGCGCTAAAATATGTTACAAATATGCAGGCATGGAACAGCAGTAAGCCAAAATATTCCCGAGGACAGAACCAAAATACTGCGGGAAGGGAATATATTGAATGGGAACTTACACATCCAAAACCCGTATTACCCGGGCGGCAAGATCCACAACAGGCAGCACGCAATGCTAAAACAAGAGCAAATGCTGAAAACGCTACTAGAAAGGCTGCTAATTTTTATTATGGAGCTTATAGCGGACGTGGAGGTAGAAGGTCCAGAAAGTCCAGAAAGTCCAGAAAGTCCAGAAAGTTGCGGCGTTAATAATAAAATACCTATTGTAGAATGTTCTCTTCGGGTCGCGCACTACCCCCCCTTCCTTTATCTCCTCGTAATAATATGGGATTTTTAGCTCCCCCTAATAATTTAAGAATGGTAGCTCCACCTGAGCCTGAGCGCTATGTAGCCCCGGAATTTTATCCTTTACATGGGCCAAAAACACGTAATAACTCTATCAGAAATAATATAAAAAAATTAACACTTAAAATGAATGGAACAAAGAATATAACTAATAAAAGATTAATTAGTTCAAGAATTAATAGACTTAAGCAGGCAATTGGACATCCGACTGAATCAAATGGTTATGACGGATGGGCAGTAAAGCCTGCAAATAATGGATATTTAAATGCATTTTATGCGCATCGGCCGGCCGCCGCCCCACCATCACCGTCTACTGTACCCCTATCACCATTTACTGTACCCAAAAATAATTATCATTTTGCTACAGGGCCCCCATCACCATTTACTGTACCCCAAAATGAATCTCATTTTGCTACAGGGCCACCATCACCGTATCATGCTTTAGGACATATGTATGCGTATCCAAATAATAATGGTAAAATGGTTATATCAAGTAAAGATCCTTTCAGTACATTTCAATATGGTGAACCCAATCGTTATGGCGGCACTAGAAAGTCCAGAAAGTCCAGAAAGTCCAGAAAGTCACGGCGTTAATCAGAATATAATAGATATTTTGATTAATAAACACTAAGTAGGATGAATAACACAAAAAAAGTTAGAATAAAGGATGTGAGCACAATGCTTCCCTTTCTCCAAGTTCCAAAGAAGCCTACAGAATCCTTACATGATAAGGCTGAGGTAATACATGCTAAGCCAACTATGACAGATGATCAAATTAAGGCACGTGAGGGAACCTACTTTGATGAAAAGGGTATGACCATCTATGATAATGATGTAGACATATATGATGCCACAACAAAAAAACTCTTGGCCCGTTTTCGTAAAAATGTCATCCCGAAGGATCTTTTAGAGCTTGGATGGGAAGCCTTTTATAAAACTGCCGCCCCCTCAAGAAATCGTGGTGCGGCTGCAGGACCCATTCAGACCAACTCTGAATACTGGAAGAAGCGTAAGCCTGTAGAAATCAGGGGCTGGAGTGCCTTAGACGCAAACGGCGGAAAGATGCGTGTCAACAACAACGTTTACAGTAGTGTACTTGGTTATTTTGAAAAAACACCCTTTATGGGCCTTCCCTGTCGTCTTACATCCTATACTCAAAAATACTTCCAACAATTTAAACAAGGTCTACCCTTTTTACAACACATTGATAAGTGTTTCAAGGCACTTATCCCAGAGAATCATAAGAAACAATATGAGCGGGCACAGTCTAATCCAAAGTTTCAAATTGATGACACTGCCTTTAGTAGTGTAACCTTAAATCGCAATTTCAGAACAGCCTTACATAAGGACGATGGCGATTTTAAGGAGGGTTTTGGAAATTTAACAGTCTTAGAATACGGTAAGTATAACGGTGGCGCAACATGTTTCCCACGCTATTCACTTGGATTTAATGTTCGCACAGGCGACTTTCTTGCCATGGATGTTCATGAATGGCATTGTAATACAGAAATGGTAGAGACTCCAGAGCAAAAGCTATATAATAAGACCCTACCTACTATTTATCTAAATGATCTTTCAACAGGCACCCTAGGTCAAGAAAAACCCTTTACACGAATTAGTTTTGTCTGTTATTTACGAGAAAAACTTGCGGATTGTAAGGTTGGTCCAACAAATGCATATTATAAACGCATAAATTTTTCACCAAAAACTGGAACAAGAAAAAAAACGAATAAATAGGAATGTCATATACCTTGACAGATAGTAGCTATCTTAGTTCAGAAAGTATATCTCCAGGTGTACTTCAATATGTATATTATTTGGTTATTATTATTATTGTAGTCATGTTAATACTCGTTCTAGTTAATTATACAATTACACCGATTTTTCGTCTTAATCCAGGAGACAGTGGTCTTATAAGCCTCCCCGGTTCAGATGACTCACTTCTTTATTGGAAAAATCCAAAGTCTATTATTGAAATCTTAGATACATCAACATCTCTTGGAACAATCACTCAAAATTGGAGTTTTATGTTAGACATTCAACTTGATAATCCAACAGCACACACAGGATCTCCACGTATCTTATTTTCAAGAGGTGGAGCCTTTACTACAGGTAGAACTGGTATTACTAATACTATACTAACAGTAAATCCAAATTTTAATGTATGTGTGTATCTTGATCCGTTAATAAATGACCTATATGTATCCCTACAAACACTAAACTCTGACAACAGTATTAATGTAAAATCAATAAATGTTCCAAATATTCCTGTGGGTAAGCCTATAAGAATAGGTGTCTTTGTCGGTTCAAGGGTACTGGAAGTTTATGTAAATGGTTATTTACTAAGTAATAAGGCCTTTCCAAATAATGTGCGTGCTGTTGTAGGTCCCCTACGTCCTCCAAATTCAGATATACTAACAAATACAGCACAAGTTTCTAATCTACGTATATGGCCAAGGCCAGTAAGTCCTGCTGAATTCAGGTCCTATGGATCACCACAGAATAGCTTTGAAAAACGGGCCTTACCAGATACATGTTTGGTTAGTTCATAAAGCTTTACTGGTCTAAATTAGGAATAGTCTATGGCCATGTCAGGTATATTAATTGTTGTATTAATAATTATTTTAATAACTACAACAATTTCGCTTATAGTTATATCAAATCTTCGCCCATCTATTTTTAAAAGTTTGTCTCCGACCTATGGAAGAATTAATGAAACTAATATTGGATCACCCAGTGCTGTAAGAGATAATTTCTTAACACCGCCATCTGGAACCTTACTTGTTTATTTAAAATATAAGTCAAATAATAAATCATCCTCACTTAACAATACAACACCAATTAGAATTTTAGAACTGAAAAACTGTCTTCGTATAGAATTAAATCCCGGTAATATGAAAACGCCACAGTCTACCACTGTTAAAATTCAAACACGTGGAGAAAATAATAGAGTTATTTACGAATCCTTTCCTCTAAAAAATCTTCCTGAACAAAAATGGATTCAAGTTGTTATTGTAAAGGAAGGGCGCCGTTATACAATATATTATAACGGTGAAGTGGTATTTAGTGAACGTACACGATACTTTCCGACAATTAATTCAGCTCAGTTCATAATTGGAGATAAACAACTTTCAGGCGATTTTGCTCTACCACGAATTGCTCCGACAGAATATCGCCTTAATGATGTCTTATCTGATTTAGCTGCGACATCAGATACAAGACACAAGCCTTATTTACCAACAGAAAGCATACTTCCAAGTTATTATTTTTTTATACCAAACCTTGGCTGCCCGAATGGATTCTTCTGTTTCAGTACATCTGATCCAGTTCAAAATCCACTAAAAAATTGGAAGTCTCCATACGCATAGAATAACTTTGACACTTATAGATAGATATGGAACAAGTTGCTGCTGTTACTCCATCTGGAACTCTTCCTAAGGTTATTTTATTTGTAGTATTATTTGTTGCACTTTATTATTTATATACTTTTTTAACAAGTAATTCAGGACTTCAAGGAAATACCATCTTAAACGCTATAAGTTCTGCAAGTCCAGGTACACCTTATACTGCAACTGGTGATGGACTTCCGGCAGTTTATGAAGGAGGTGAATTATCATTAAATACATGGGTTTATATAAATGATTATTCAGTTAACCGTGGGCAAAACAAGCATGTTATAAGTATTGGAGGTGGACAATTCTTATCATGCTTAGTCTACCTTGGTCCTTATAAAAATGTGTTATCGGTTCGTGTACAAACAACACCCCCTTCAACTGCTGCCGGCTCAGCAGTACCCACAAGTTCCGATGTTGATTTAAGAGTAACAACTGTTAACTCAATGTTTAGATCAATTGTAAATGAAAATAGTCTTCTTGAACCAAGTTCTGCCTGCGATATTAACTCTGTTGATATGCAAAAATGGGTACAGGTAACTGTTACCCTAAATAATAAGACATGTGATGTATACCTTGATGGTAAGTTATCAAGAAGTTGTATACTTCCATCATTTTTCAGGGTAGATAGATCTAATATGAAACTTTCTGTATGTGATCACGGTGGATTTGGAGGATTTGTAAGTAATGTAAGTGCCTATAATTATGCATTAAATCCCGAACAAATTTGGAATTTATATATGACCGGTCCTGGACCTCAATATTCAGTATGGGAGTATATAACCTCACTATTTTCACCTTCATCTGCCATGCAGCTTGATTATCCCAAAAAGAATATAATACCGTAAATTTACAATTTACAGGTCTAGATATAGAGTGATGAACAGTATACAAAACAGTTCCTATGTTTCTGGTACTGGTATTGTACCTCAGATAGTCATAGGTATACTTATAAGTGTAACCTTATATATTGTTCTTCTTTCAGTTGAACTCATTTATAAAAGTTTTAAACAAATTGCCGGTACACGTGTTGATGTTTTACCTCTTACAGTAAGTTCCTTAGATAAACCCCGCAACTTTGATCAAGACCCGTCAATACCAAAGGCTACCCTGCTACCCTTATCCGATAATGAACGTTCAGGAGCAGAATTTTCTTATTCATTCTTTCTATGGATAGATCCTTCAAGTTTCAAAAATGAGAGTGGTCTACTCCATATCTTACACAAGGGTCATCCGGTTCCCTATCCCTTATTAGGGCCCGGTATTTTCCTACATTCAAATGCAAATACTCTTCGTGTATATATGAATTCATCAAAGACATGGAATAACTATGTTGATGTTGAAAATATTCCTGTAAAAAAGTGGGTACACATTGTTGTAATGGCACGTGATAATAGTATTGAAATTTATGTAAATGGCAACGTTGCAAAGCGTCTAAATATTACTGATGGTGTTTTATATCAGAATTTTGGAAATCTTTACTTATTTAGTCAACGTTCACTTGTATTAAATCGCACCAATGTACCATCCTTAATAAATGAGAATCTACATATCTTTGGAAGCTACACTGGAAATTTTAGTAATCTAATATATTTCAGTTATGCCTTATCATATACGGAGATTCAGTCACTTGTTCAAGGCGGTGCTAGTACAAAAACTGAGAAAAAGTCCGAAGATTCTCCTCCATATTTGGAGGATACCTGGTGGGTGAATAAATACAGTACGTAAATGAATCTAAATATAACTAACAAGTGCTAAATAGGATATGCCCGGTGGCGGTTTATTAGCACTTGTTAGTTACGGTTCACAGAATATTATTTTAAATGGTAATCCTGAATTTACCTATTTCTATAAGGTATTTAAGCGCCATTCACATTTTGCAATAGAAAATACCACACTTGCCTTAGAAGGGCCAAATCAACTCTTCTTTGATCAGCCTATTAAGTTGCGAAATAAAATACCACGTATAGCTGACCTTGTCACAGATTTAACTCTGACCTTTGATATTCCTGATATTTATAGTAAGTTTGTAGACAATAGAAATAGCCAGTATGAGTTTCAATGGAACAGTTATCTAGGAGCTAATATTATTAGTAATTTAGCCTTCTATGTGGGAGGAAGTAAGATTCAAGAATTTGACGGTGATTACATACTTGCGAAAAATCATGCGGACTTAGATCAGGATAGTTTCCAAAAATGGAGATATTTAGTTGGTGATGTCCCTGAATTAACAGATCCAAAAAATGGAGTATATGCTGGAGGAAGTTCAGGCACTGGTTATCCAACTGTTATTCCACAACCAAATACTCCCCAACAGGCTAATCGTCCAAGTATTCCTGGACGAACAGTATATGTGCCTCTACCTCTTTGGTTTTCTGAATCTATTAAAAAATCACTACCGCTTATTGCACTTCAGTATCATGAATGTGAAATACAATTAACACTACGCCCTATACGAGAACTTTATAGTATATTTGATGCCTCAGGATTTCGTGTCCGTCCAGGATTTCGTGTTAATGCCTCTAATTATAATATAGCCATTGGACAGCCAAGCTATGTAACTGATAGTGATCCTTCTGGTGAATTCAGATCCTTTTTAACAGACTTTAATTGCGCAGTACCAGCCTTAAATACCTGGTATATAAATCCTCGTCTACAAGCTTCTTATATATATTTAACGGAAGCTGAAAGAAAGGTTTTTGCTGCAACTCCCTTAAACTATCTTGTTACACAGGTTACAACATTTTATAAGGCAAATATATATACACGAACAACAGTAGATTTGGAAATTGCCAATCCAATAACACGCCTTATTCTTGTTCCTAGAAGATCAGATTCATATTTGTATAGAAATCAAGTAGAAAATTATACAAATTGGGTTGATCCATACAAGGCTCCTTGGTTACCTACTCTGGGCGGATTAAGCTTACAGAATATCTTAGGCTCAAGTGGCCTTATTATTCCAAATTCTCAGGTTGATATTATTAATAGCTTGCGTGTTATATTAGATGGCAATGATTATCAAGAAGAAAAACCATCGGCATTTTACACAAACCTACAACAGTATCGTAATGTCACAGGGGGTAGTACGGTTCAGTCAAGATTTCTTCCAATAATTAATTTTAGTTTATCAAGTCCCGATGATCAGCCCAGTGGCAGTATAAATGCAAGTCGTATAAGAACCTTTCAAATTGATGTAAATCCTTGGGCTCTTCCACCGTTACCAGTCTATGTATATGACTTGCTTGTCTATGTTGAAAACATAAACTTTTTTATTGTAGAATCTGGATATGGTGGAATTAAGTATGCGTTGTAGTATCCTTAAGACGAACTTCCATATATCCACTTTTCTTGCTTGGATTTAGAACGGCATACTCGGGATAGGTTTTTACAAGCCAGCGTGCCGATTTTTCAACACGTGCCTTGGTTCGCTCTTCTTGCATTCCACCAGGCTCCTTGTAATATGAACTAATTGGAGAAACATTATTTAACCTTACTACTGCCTTATCTGCCTTGTAATATAAGATACTGCGCTGATAATCTTCCTTATCATCAAGGGTAATATTTATTTGAGTTCCAGGATTTATACATCCCCAGAAACTTCCAATAATATAACGCAGATCCTTACTAATTTTTGGCTTCATAAAATAACCATTTGCCACTGGATAAACTCCCCATAGACGGGCACCAGCCTGTTCACAGGCATGGAATCCCTGCCGTACAACTGAAAGAAGACTACGTAGGGGTCTTTCCTTTCTTGGACTTGTTGCATCATATTCTAAGAATCCCTTAATATCATCGTCAATATTCACTATAGAGGTACCAATTGGATAGTAGTTGCTAATAAAATTTCGTATGGCCCCCATTCCAACTACGCCAACTACTATTTTACCGTAGGTTCCTGATGTCAAGGTATGTTTGTATATACTTTCTTGTTCAGTATTTGCCACAAAGACAGTAATCTTATCTGCGGGTATACGATAGGCCTTTAAAACAGCCAAGGTCTTATCACGTAAGGTCTCTGGGCGTTTATAGGAAGGAATGGCAACCTCATAATCAAAATTATTTTTTTTTCGTGTTTGATGCCTTGTCTTACCCATCTATCTAAATATATACTATATATTTAGACTAATGGCTGCTCCAGCTTTAGCAGACTTATTAATAACAGATGCAGAGGCCTTAACAACCTTTGAAGACCTACAACCCGGTATAGAAAGAACACTTAACGCGGCTATCTTAACTAAATTAGCAGCTGCTAAGGATGTTTTAAGAGCACCCTACCTTATTCCTGAAGGGCGGATTGTATTTATAACAAGTGATGTTCATTCTGATCTAGAAAAACTTATGTTTCTTCTTTTTAACATGAATATAATAGATAGTTATTATACAACAAATCCAAACGATGTCGCCTCACCCTACTATAAAAATCTCCAGAATGCAGCTGATAGAAATGCAATTGTATATTTTATAACCAATTTTGATATAATTATTCCTGATAAATTTATACTTATTATAGTTGGTGATATAGTTGATGGGGCGCGATATGATAATAACATTTTTCACGAGGTCTATGATGAAATTGGTAACTTAGAAGTCCTTCTACATATATTTTTATATAATCTAAAAATTAAGTCGCGGCTACATGGTTCAGATTTTAGATTTACAATTGGAAATCACGATTGGCACACTGTCATAACTGATACACTAGATTATGGCATGTGTGGCGCCTATGTTCATAATAGTGCAAGAACTTATTTTGGAACTGAAATAAATAGAAGAAATTGTTTATTACCCTTTTATCAAGTTACTCCATATTTAATTACCTGTGTGGGTGAGGAGGTTGTTTGTGTACACGGTGGTTTACATAGAAATGGAAGTTATGGTGAACCCGCAATTGTTAATTTAACAGATAGTCTAATAGATATTCAACAGCGATTAGATGCTAGCGACTTTCTCACATTAAATGCAGCAGATAGGTACTATCTCTCAACCAGTGGTACACCCACATCCCCTCTATGGTCACGATTTTACAAGGATTATGCTCGTGATACTGCCTGCCAGCCAACACGCTTCAAGATGGTAGTTGTTGGCCATTGTCCAACCGATGGTCGTTCGGCTGGTAGGGGATATATACGACAACTATTAGCCGAGCCACGTTATTCTGGGTGTGATGCTGGCGGATGTGTCTTAGTTGGTTGTGAAAGAGCCCATGGTCCTAGCTTAGCCTTTGTTGATATTTCAATGAGTCGTGCCTTTCGTCCCTATCATCCAAATGATACTGGAAGGCGAGGTGATGTACTTCTACTAACTCATGTAGATGACCCGCCTAATACAAGATTTTATAATAGAGTATTACGTATAAATGCTGGTTCCAGTCCTGTAGATATTATACAAATTTACCCACCCTCAGCCCAATCACCTGATCCAGGACTACCACCCTTAGCTGGCGGTAGACGTAAAAAGACCAAGAATAGAAGGCGTACAAGAAATACTAGAAAAGTATTAAGAAATAGATAGAGGCATGGGGTCTTGGTTTTCAAAACCTACCAAAAAATCATCACAAGATTTGAAAGACTTACGCAATACTCGTATTAAGTATCAAGATTATTTGGCAAATGTACAAACAAATACACAGAGTGATGTAGCAAATAATGCCCTTACCCCCGAAACAGGTGCCTCTATATACAAGGTAGTACAGAATGCCTATGATTGGTTAAAGAAAAATCCAAGTGTAGATATTACAGATGTCCAAGGTAATCAAGATTCTAATACAATTGAAATAAAACGTCTAATGTCTGTTGATATTCCTAAACGCAAATTTAATAACACACTTATCTCACTTCCAACAATCTTAGATAAATTAGTTGCAGATAAAACAATTACATCGGATAAAAAAACTGCCTTTCTACCCACTCTAGCAGCAGAAACTTCTTGGTATAATAGAAATAAAAATACAGCATCTCAAATAGACTTTACACAGGAATTTCAAAAAATCAATGATACTATAACAACAACCTTTGTTGATTCGTCAATTGTATCAAATATAAAATCACAGGTTGAAGCGGCGCAAGCAATTCCAACAAGTCAACTAAACTCACAACTAGCAGAGTATACAAAGAAAACGGTTGAAGTACAAAAACAGCAGGTGGATGTAAAAAGTGCAGGACAAACTATTCTTAGTACAGCCTTAAGTGTATTTACCGGATTTCTTATAGTTTCATTACTTTTAATGTGTGGAAGTTTTGCTGCAAATATGGCAATAGGACGACCTCCTATGTATCGTATTTTATACTTCATATATGGCTGTGTTCCTATTTTTGCTCCCCTTGTACTTTTTTATTCAATATATAGATTATTTCAAGATAAAAAGGTACATATATATAGTTTAATCCCATGTAGTATAGAACCCGCAACTACACGCCTTGGTAAGATTTTATGGTTTCCCTTTTATTGGATTCCTGATCAACATTCAATTGATGAATACAAGGCCTTTATGGCTTCCTTACCCTTACAAGTTGCCTAGACCGTGTCTTTCTTTTACCACCCTTTGGTGGGCATACAAGGGGTGCTATAGATCCTGAACGTTTATATAGGCCTATATCATTTGTTGGAATAAATCTATAACCCTTATTAAAAAACTCATTCTTTATTAGACGCTTTAAGGCATCAACACTAATCTTATAGGTTTCTACAAGTTTTACAGAGTCTAGTTCTTCTTTTTTAGTTAAGAATAACTCCCCCTCCCCAGGATTTAAATCAAATTGTACATAACTTATTGGTACATTGTTAAATGTAATAATGGGTTCCATTTCAGAGTTAAAATGAGAGATATTTTCATTTTCTATTAAAATATGATTCTTTGGCCAGGTTGGATTCCATCTCTCGGGATGTATATTACGAAAACTATATTTACCAATAGTAACACTAATAGGTGCTGTAGTTACAAATATACCCAGTTCTAGATCACGATCATATTCAATCGCCATTGCAAGTGACTGTAAAATATAGGTGCTAAAATACACACCCTTCTTTCCAGTATTTCCACATTCACGTTTTTGATTACATAGATTTGACCCATAAATACATATATTAGGTGAAGATCTATATAATATGGTTCCTGCTGGTATAAGTTCCATCCTAATATAAGGAATTTTTAATATAGTATATTAATGTCAAGGCCCCTTGTATCAGTATTAACACCGACCTATAATAGGGCGCACTTTTTCTCAAGATTAATTGATTGTTATAGAGCCCAAATCTACCCAAAGGAATCTATGGAATGGATTATCTTAGATGATGGTCAAGAAACCTGTGAAGATATTCTTAATAAGGAGGCCAAGGATTTACCAAATATACGCTATATACAACATTCAGAAAAGCTAAATATTGGAGAAAAACGAAATATCTTAAACAAGGAGGCAAAGGGAACTATTATAGTATGTATGGACGATGATGATTATTATAGTCCGTATAGAGTTATTCATGTAGTAGAGATGTTTGCTAAAAATCCAAAAATACAATTGGCAGCTTCTTCAGAAATGTATATGTATTATACTGATACACAAATAATTTACAAACTAGGCCCCTATGGACCCAAGCATGCAACAAATGGAACATTGGCCTATAGGTCTATCTATGGAAAAACGCACACCTATGATGATTCTGTTATTTATGCTGAGGAACGTAGCTTTTTAGATAATTATGTACATCCAATAATTCAATTGGATCCTAAAAAGGTTATGTTGGTTATGAGTCATTCTGAAAATACCTTTAATAAGGATGTTTTACGTAATAAAAACTCTCCCTTTGTAAAACAAACCTCCCTTACCCTAGATGATTTTATAATTGATCCAAATCTAAGAAATAAATTTCTAGCGTAAAGAAACACTTATTAGCTAGTATAGATGACCTCTAGCCTATTAAATATGATGTATCCTGGTTCACAATCATGGAATATAGAATCTATATTAAATACCTTAAATTTGGGGTTTCAAAATAGCCTAACTGTATCAAGTCCACAGATTAAGCAACCGCTTGAAATTAAGGTAGCCTTAAAGCCCCATCAAAAGGCCATTGTTCAAGCTATGATTGATCATGAGAAAAAAAGCATTTCTGGAATACAGTATGCTGATAGTTTATCATATACAAATTACGGAATCTTAGGAGATGAGGTTGGTTCAGGAAAGAGTCTTTCTGTACTTGCCTTTATTGCCTATAAGAAAAATAATCCAACAACTGCAATAAAACATAGTTTATATCCCTTTAGTAAGTCCAACCTTTTTACAATTTGTAAAAAAGAATATAAGATGCTAAAACCCACTCCTAGTCTAATTATAGTTCCTCATACAATATATAGACAGTGGCAGGAATATTGTAAGAAACAGACAACACTAAACATTTTTTATGCAAAGTCAAGTAAGGAACTAAATCCAGCAAATATATCTGATCTTTCTGGAAGCACAGTAAATGCTGATTTTAAGAAAAAATTTATGGAATCTGACATTGTATTAGTAAGTAATACACTATATCAAGAAGTACAGATTATTGCAAACAGCCTTTCCTTAACATGGAGTAATGTTTTTCTTGATGAGGCAGATTCTATTTATATCTCTGGTGGAAATCTACAACCAACCACACCCTTTACCTGGTTTATTACAGCAACATGGTCAAACTTTCTTTTACATGGCTGTTATATACGTCCAAATATGTTAGATCATTATCAAAATAATCAAGCCAAATTTACAAATGAACTTGGAAACTGGTTACGTTCAGAACTTGGATTAAATACATATTCAGTGCACCATGGTCGTGTAACATGGTTACGTGTAAGAAGTTCAAATTGGCTTCGTGAATATTTTTCAGACCATGTACTACGTAGTCTAAATCTAATATTTTGTTCTAAATCCTTTCTTGAAGAAAGTCAAAAGATGCCTGGAATAACTGAAGAAACACTATTATGTGAGCAACCTGCTAGTCATCGTGCTGTTCTTGGACTTGTAAATCCTAATATACAGAATATGATTCATGCTGGAAATATTGAAGGTGCCTTATCTGAGCTTGGCGTATCATCAGATACCTCAGTAAATTTAGTTGAGGCTGCTACCTTAGAACGTGAGAAGGAGTTAGAACGTCTTAAAAAGACTCTGGCCTTTAAGGAAACAAATGATTATTCTACTCCAATAGCTAAGGAAATGGCGCTAAACAATCTTAAAACAAAAATAGCCTCCGTTGAAGAACAGTTAAAGGTCTTTCGTGAACGTCTATCTACAACAGAAGAATGTCCAATTTGTTATGAAGATCCTAAGAGTTCTGCTGCTACACTAACCCCCTGTTGCCATCGTATCTTTTGCGGGGAATGTATATTAAACAGTCTTACACGTCGCCTTGCCTGCCCTATGTGCCGTGCCCCAATTCAAACAAATCAACTTGTTCGCCTTGTTGATGAAAAGAAAAAGACTCCCAAAAAGGTAGAAGTAAAACTCTTAAGCAAGTCTAAACAGCTTATAAAATTTCTTAAAGAAAATCCAAGCGCTCGTGTACTTGTCTTTAGTCGTTATGAAAATCCCTTTGTATCTCTTGAAAAGGACTGCGATACTATTGGAATATCCTACCATACACTTAGAGGAAATAAGGATGTTATAGCCAATACAGTTAAGTCCTTTGAAACAGGTGAGAAGCGCGTCTTATTTTTACCGACTCAGACAGCGGGGGCAGGACTTAATTTAGTTAGTGCCACCCATGTAGTCTTACTTCATGCAATGACTCCTGAAGAGGAAAGGCAGGTTATTGGACGTGCCTATCGTCTTGGTCGTCAAGAAGTACTAAAGGTTGTAAGACTTTTACATGAGGGCGAAAGTATACTAAATTAATATATACATATAGAGATGGCCAAAAAATATCTAATATAGGAATTTTATTCCTATATTTTATTATATTTAGTTTAATTTCATATAGTATATATTTATATTCTGTAGAATATTTTATTGCTCCCGGATGTCCTAGTAATCCAAGCCCTAATTTTAAAACATGCCCATATCCTCCAATAAGAGGATCTAAAAAGCCCGATCCAACGTGCCCAGTAGGACAATATAGTGAAATAACGGGTGGGCCTTGTAGTCTTGTAATAAATTCTTCAAAAGAAAAACCTACCAGTAGTGATGAAAAAAAATGTAACTCATATAAATCTTGTGGTTCTTGTTCTAACTCTAGTGGCTGTGTATGGTGTAATGATATTAAAAAATGTCTTATCAGTGATAGAAATGGATTTCCATTAAAAACACAGTTAACTAAATATAATAGCAGGAGATGTAAAGGAAAAAACCTTATGGAATTTCCTTCAGATTGTCCTAGTAATAGAGAACAAGATATAAGAGAAAAAGGATATAATACGGTAAACCCTGTTACTGGATATGATCCAAACCCAACTCGGTTTCCTGTATACCATAAAAAATATCCTGTAAAATTTTCTATAGATGAATCTATAGATGAATATGATGGAGATTTAACTGATGATGATTAGTATGTAAATAGTAAAAAATATCGGAGAAAATAATGGTGATAATATATTAAGTTACTTCCAAAGGTTTTTTCTATTTATATAGTAGATAATGGATACCTTTACAAAGTTATTCTGGCTTAGTTTCATACTTTTTACTGTCTTATCCTTTTATTTACTATGTTGTACAAAAAGAACGCCTATATTTTATGCACAGATTGCTTCTGGTTTTGCTATGTTTATAACAAGTAAGATTGGGCGTAAGTTTTTAGGACTAGACTAAAGATTATATTTGTTTATCAATTCTTATAAATTTTCTGACTAACTAATAATCAGAAAATTTATATTCTAATAACTTATTCCTTAAAGGCTAATGACAGTTTTTTAGTCTTAGCTTCTGGAAACTTCTCTGCCACCATGGCCACACAGCGTATTGGAACATCATAGACATCATGTACACGACAGATTTCTCTCCAGGCATTGAATAAGGCACTCTGACGACTTAAGACACGTGTAAAGACCAGGTCCTTGGCCTCACATGGAGGTTTAACAGGTGGACCACGATCGTTAAAGATTTGATTTGTAATCTTAAGTTTCAATTGTTGTGTTAGGGGAAGAATCTGCCAACACTGATAAAAAAAGGCCCAAAAATCTGCCCAGTCACTTATATATAATATTTTAAATATACGCATATAAGCTTCAAGAGCATCATCAGATCCTTCTAAGCGCCTTTGAGTATTTTCATGTAATACAAGGCCGGCCAAGTTAGCCTCATTATTTTCTAAGGCAATTGTCATATAGGGATCATATTCATCAAAAAGACAATGCCATGCCCATTCAAGGCTTGCACTGGTACAATTACTATCTTCAATATGAACATGTTGTTCAAGAGCAGGAAAGCCTTGAAGATGACGAAAAATAACACGAAGATCTCCACACCCTGCAACATCAGTTGGAATATTTGAATTGAGACTCTTTAAAATAATATCTGAGTTAGGTGGTTGTAGAAGCATTGTCTTACAGAGTCTTCGTATTTGTTCCATTGGCCGACCATGTAGATTATTACAAATAAGAATTAGGGGATGACTCTTAGTCTCCTTTTTCCAATCTCTTAAATAACCTAAGAGTTCCTTGAGTCCTCCATTTTCTCCTCCACTGAGACCATCCATTTCATCTAAAAGCACAGCCATACGATCAGAGTTTCCATCACGAAGCCACTCCTTGACTCCACCATATTTTAATAGGGGAAGAATGGTCTTACGAAAGGCAATTCCAGTTCGTGTATGGCTTGCATTAAATTCACAGAGTGTATAATTAATCTTTTTCATAATACGATGTACAACTGTGGTCTTTCCAATTCCAGGAGGTCCGATAAATAAAAAGGCCGGCGTAGTTTGATTGTACATCCATTCATAAAGTTGTTGTTCAGCCTCTGGCTGAAAGCAATAGTCCTGAGACATCTAACTTGAGATAGTTTAGGAGTTTAGGCCATTAAGTTGTTTTTCCTCTTGCAGTAGCAGTCATGCTATTCCACTGTGACTCTAAGGACATTTGAACAGATTCTGTAAGAGATGGGCATGACGCACTTGGGCCAGAGGCATCAGGACCAAGAACCTTAGGTGGTGGGGCGTAGCTACATGATTCTCCATTTGTAATACCCTCCCATGTTAGTCCAAGTTGTTGAGCAGAGTCACATAAGACCTTTAGTTGATTTTGACTCATTCCAGCCTTGTAAGTAAAGGGGAAGTATTTATTTGGATTTGACGGGGGGTTGGATGTGCTATCATCTTGTGACCAGGGAAATAAGGCACCGTTACTGCGATTGACTCCAATTAAATCAATACAGGTATCCATGGTACCCTTTTTAAAATAGACTAGGTAGTCGGGGCAAGTATTTATAAGTGGTGGCCATGAACCTGTGTAAGTTCCAACAACATTGCCCGTTGAAAACCAACGAACACCGAAAAAGATAAAGACAAAGATAAAAAGTATTAATGTTATTATAGCTGATACCATACGTTGAGAACTGTATAAGTACATTGGTACACTCAATCCAACTGCGATTGAAACGAATATATAGGCTATGAAAGCAAAGTTCATATCGGGGCCCTTCTAACAGTCAAGGCTTTTTTAGAATTTTGTACTATCTTAATCTTATAAAAAATCTTAAGAAGATTTTTTTATAAGATTAATAAATAAATAATTATAAGAATTAAATAAATTTTCAACTGGCTGCGTGGATAAACATAAATGTTTAACTGGCTTCGCAGGTTTTGCGTGATAAATATCACGCTCAACCGACTTCGTGGATAAACATAAATGTTTAACCGAGGCGGGCGACGGGTGTGTAGACGGGTGCCGTGCCAGCAAGGCCTGATGATCCACCGCCAAGACCAGGGAGCTCAATGTAGCCCGTGAGGTAGTTGTTGGGGGTAGAATCAAAGCCACCAACACCGTCCGTGCCGGCAACGACTCCACCGTAGACAACACCCGTTGAGACCATTAGCTGAACCTTGCGGAACGTGCGGCCTGATGAAACAAGGTTCTTGCCGTGGTCACGGAAGACAGCTGATCCAGCCGTGGCAAGCATCGTTGACATTCCACCCATTGTACTGCGAGCAAAAATGTTGGCTGAAACATTGGGGGCGACATCTGTACCATTGTTCTGGTAGAAGGTTGTGCGCGCGTCGGCGACGTTGATATAATAACCACCGTTTGTGCGGAGCTGCTTAAATCCAGTGGCTGACATCTTCTATACCCTTACCGGAGAAAATAAATTTTGTGAATCTAAGAATATATTATTAATATCAGAAGACCGGATGGAAGCGCCACCGCCCTTTATATTCAGAAATGTAAATTCATCAGATGGCAAAAATGGACGAGTAAATCTAGAATCACGCCCTTCAGCCGGTGGGTTCTTAGAAAATCCGCAAATGGGTGGCTTTGGACATCGTACATCCGTAGACGCAAATCCCGCACAAGATCTTATGAGAGGAAATTGGACAGAAAATACTCTCAGTCAAAAATTCTTTGGTCCGGAAAATACACGTGTCATTCAGGCCGAAATCAAAAAGGAAGTTTATACCCGTAGTGGAGATAAACGCTGGGTTATTGATGATCAAAGTATTGATGAACTACAAATTGTTATGAGAAGTATATACTTACAATACGCAAAAAACCAGGAAAATAACATACCCGGGCAAATAAAAGATTTAAATGATCTTATTATTGAATGGTGTGTTCCACGTATCCTAAGTGAAATAGGAATGTATCAATATTATTTAAATGATATAAGTAAATTACCAGTTCCTATGTCACACCCTGCTTCACAGTCCTCGGCTGGTACTAAATCTCTTCCATTTAGAAAGTTTATGTAGATTTCTTCTTAATAACAAGTTTTTTCTTAGGTTCCTTACTGGCGCTCATAATGGAAAGCATTCCCTTTTCAGCAACAGTCCAAGCATGCATAAATTCATCAAGCTCAACCTTCCATAGTTCGGCTGCCGTAATTTTCTCAAGCGCAGCAAGTTTATCCCTTACTATAATAACCTCTTCCTCAGCCTCAGTTACGGCCTTTTTCTTGATACGATCTACACGCATCCGAAGTAGATATTCATAGGCCGCAAGGCTATCTGGTGCCTCACGATCAGAGCGTGGAGGAAGATTCAGCGCCTTTAGTCCAGCTAGAACAACCTCATCTTCTTGATTCATAAGTTTTAGTGATCCATCAACAATGGACCGAATAAAGAGCCACTTTGCGCCAAGCTCTTCTAGATGATCTTTGAGATCAGCTATCATATGTTGCCGACGAACCTCATACAGCTCAAGACGTGCCGCATAAAACTCTTCAATAATATCTCCAATAGTATCATACTTGACAATATTTAGATTGGTATCAAAACAGCACATATTAGAGGTCTTCCAGCTTGTAGTTAGGTGGAAGCGCTTTTCAAACTCCTCAGGCGCCTTCTTAGCGGCCGCATAATAGGGAGCCTCAAGATATAGTGTGAAATTCACATCAACATCATTGTAAAGATCCTCAAAGGATTTTAGTACTGGCTTACCTCCCTCTAGTGAATCAGTACCCACACCCTGAACCATTCCATCAAGAAAGGCTTTATAATCCTTTGTCCAGGTACCAACGGGAAGTTCAGTAATTCGTACAGACTTTGATAGATCATTCCACTCATAAACACCATAGGTTAGCCACTGCTTGGCCTCCTTTTTCTGAACACGGCCACGGAATCCAATCCACCATGGATCAAGCACCTTACCCTTAAGACTCTCGCCACCATCAAGACGATTGCGCAACATATCAACAACCTGACCAGGGTTATGAGGAGGAATGTCTGTACTGAAACCAGTACCAATCCCTACAGAGCCATTAATAGCAAGTAGAGGAACAACAGGATAATAGGTCTCTGGTTCAACAGTATCACCATCATCTACAAGATTCTTTAGAATGGGCGCATCACTCTTGCGAAAGATTGCGTCAACAATGGGCTCCATATGCGTATGGATATAACGAGGAGAAGCCGAGTCCTTTCCACCCATAAGACGAGAACCAAACTGTCCAACAGGGCATAGTAGGTTAATATTGTTTGCCCCAACAAAGATCTGCGCCATTCCAGTAATAGTCATATTCAGGGACGCCTCACCGTGATGATAGGCTGCATGTTCTGAGATATAACCTGCGAGCTGGGCAACACGAATCTCTTGCTTCAGGTTACGCTTGAAGCAACCAAATAGAATCTTACGCTGAGAAGGCTTGAGGCCATCCATAACATGTGGAAGAGACCGAACATTATCAGCATTGCTAAAGTGAATAAGTTCATCATTTACAAAGGAACTATAGTTCACAAAACGCTTACCACCCTCAGCTACAGGTTCAACATTTGTCTTAGGATTATAGGTGGCCAGCCACTTTTTACGATCATCTGCCAATTTCTTGTTAAAGGCAAGATTCATACTCTTGTCAGTCTTTGTATCCCAACGATACTGAATATCAGAAAGATTCTCAAACCATTCACGCGCCTCAGCTGGTGTGCTTGTACCCAGTCCCTTATAATACTTACTCTTATAGCGCGTAAATACACTCGGCCCAGCATTTGCCTTCCAAGCCTCCAACTCTGCATCATTATAGAAGCAAAACACCTCAGAGCCACGAGTCATTTTTACAAGTGGTGTCATCAAGCAACAGAGAAAGCCAAGCTTCATAAGTTCTGGCCACTCAGTATGGAAAAGGTTCATAAGAAGACCACGAATATGAAATCCATCCACATCCTGATCACTCATAATCATAATACGGCCATAACGCATTGAGGTTACATCTGTATACTTTTTGCCCACCTCAAGGCCAAGAATCTTCTTAATCGCCGTTAGCTCCTCATTTGTATTGAACTTTTCACGACTAATATCCTTTACATTTAGCATCTTACCCTTAAGAGGAAAGACGCCCCACTTCTCACGACCAACAACCTTCAGGCCGGCAATGGCAGAAGTTGCAGCTGAATCACCCTCAGTAAGAATAAGTGTACATTCACCTGATTTTCCAGTTCCAGCCCACAACGCATCCTCAAGCTTTGGAAGGCCATAGATGGTTCGTTTCTTAGATCCATCAGTCTTTTTGGCCTCCTTTGTAAGGCGAGCATCAAGAATAGCCTGAGCCTCTTCAAGAATACCAAATTTTACCAGCTTATCAACAAAGGCACTTCCAATTGAAACCGTGCTACCAAACTTAGCCACAGGAGTGGTCAAACACTCCTTTGTCTGACTATCAAAGGAAGGATTGACAATGGTCGCATTCACAAAGAAGGTCACGGTATCCTTTAGCTGCGCAGGCTTGAGGTCCATCTTTTTCTTCTTACCAATCTCACATACATCACTTAGGACATGGCGCTGAACTGTCTCTACGTGCTTACCACCCTTACGGGTATTAATACCATTGACAAAACTCACATGACGATCCTCAGGAGTTCCAGCATCATCTGAATACAGACTACGAGTTAGAATGGCTGCGACCATCCAACGTGGACCACACTGTTCATAGGCAAGGCACTTTTCAGAATCGTTCTTTAGAAAGAGCTTCACAAACTTCTCAAAGCTATCCATCTTAACCTCAGCCCCGTTCATAGTAACAGTCACGTTCTTTCCTGCAAGGGCAGCCAGTTCAATAACACGAGTATGAAATACAGCCTTCATATCAGCGTGAATATCGTTACCAACACCTACATGTAGAAACCGGCTAAGGTCAGGAACGTAGGTGATTTGTACATAGCCCTTACCAGAATCTTTCTTAATAGATGCCTTGCCACAGACACTCATATTCTTTGACCATGTCTGCTCATAGCGAAGACCATTTTTACTATCACGAACCCCAACCTTGAATGTATTGCTGAAGATATTGGCTAACTTAGCGCCATACCCATTCTTACCACCAACAATCTTCTCCTCACCCTTGTTGTAGTTACTAGAAGTTAGTAGGTGACCAAAGATGAGTTCAGGAATATAGCACTTCTCAGCCTCGTGCATTTCAACAGGAATTCCAGCACCATCATTCTTAACCACAATTGTAAAGTGTCCATCAACCACACCTGCCGATACATCAATATGCTTAATCTTAATTTCACTGTCCTGAGATCGCACAAGAGCATCACGGGCATTTACAATTAGCTCATCAAAGGTCTTGTAAAGACCAGGATTGAATTTGACAATCTTGTGAACCATCTTTGAGGAGTCGGCATCATAGATCCAGCGCGCCTCATCACTAGTCTCAATGCTACCAATATAGGTATCAGGGAGTTCAAGAACATGTTCACGGTGAGTGTGCTTCTTATATACTTCAGTCATTTCTATAATAAGGGTGGGGGTCATATGTCGCGTCAATTTTTATGTCAATAAAATTGATAAACTATAAATCCATATAAAGTTACATGTATTATCCAAGTGTGTCTAAGATAAAGGCGGCTACAAATCTTCTGAGACCCTTATTTCAGAAGACACCCTTACAGTTGAATCAAAGCCTTTCAACACGTTATAAGGCACAAATTTATCTTAAACGTGAAGATTTGACACCGGTTCGTTCTTATAAAATACGGGGAGCCTATAACAAGATGTCATCAATTACATCTAAGTCTGTTGTATCATGTTCAGCAGGAAATCACGCTCAGGGTGTAGCCTTTGCCTGTAATAATCTAAAAATCAAGGGAACAATCTTTATGCCAACAACCACACCTCAGCAAAAGATTTCAAGGGTTAGACAATTTGGCATGGACTATGTAGATATACGTCTAGAAGGAACAACCTTTGATGATTCTTATGAAATCGCAAGGGATTATTCTGAAGTGTCAGGCGAACCCTTTATTCATCCCTTTGATGACAAAAAGGTTATTGAAGGTCAGGGTACTGTTGGACTTGAAATTCTTGAAGATCTTCCAAACCCTGATTATATTATTTTGCCAATCGGTGGAGGAGGACTGGCCGCTGGTGTTTCATCCTATGTAAAGGCACTTTCACCAAAAACTAAAATTATTGGGGTTGAGCCACTGGGAGCTGCATCAATGATAGGGGCTCTTCATCATGGAAGGCCAGTAACTCTAGATACTATTTCAACCTTTATAGATGGCGCTTCTGTAAAGCGTATTGGTGATCTTACCTTTCCAATCTGTCAAAAATATCTTCATGATGTCCTATTAATTAATGAGGGTCATGTTTGTTCAAAGATTCTAGAACTTTATAATGAACAAGGATTAATTATTGAACCAGCTGGTGTACTTTCACTATGCGCCTTAGATATCTTAGATCTTCGTAGTTCAAAGGTTGTTGCTGTAGTCTCTGGTGGTAATTCAGATGTATTCAGAATGCCTGAGATTCTTGAACGTTCTCTTGTTTATACAGGGCTAAAACACTATTTTAAGATTGAATTTCCTCAAAAACCCGGTGCCTTAAAAGACTTTGTTATGAATGTTCTTGGGCCACATGATGATATTATATATTTCAGATATACTAAGATCATTAATAAGGAAATGGGTCCTGTTATTCTTGGTATTCAACTTCAAGCCAAGGAGGAACTTAACAGAATTTTAAAAAATATGAATGCGTACAATATTAAATATGAGTCTCTAAAAGATAATCTCTATATTTAATAGAATGAGTAGTTTTAAACAAACACGTAACTTCTGGAATGGTTTAGGAAAGAAAATGACTTCATTAAACATGAATAATGTACCGGCCATTACATCAACAGCCTTAACCAATCGTCAACGTAATGCACCTAAGCCAAAATATAATGCAAAATATTTAATCTCTAAAGGAAATAATCTAACTAAAAATAATCGTACTAAGGTTATAATACAACAGCTTACAAATTATATAAAAACTAGTAATAACCCTTCTGGAGTAAGGGCAGCAAAAATTCAGCTTAATCAACTAATGGGTAATCGTAAAACACGCAAGCGCTAAATACTGTACTGTGGCATGGTAAGTTGAAGTGTTGGATGTTCTAGGGTTGTTCCAACACGCATATTTTGCCAAAATAATCCAGTATCCTTTTCAGGAGTAATAATATCTTGAAAGTGTTGCCAAGGAAGGCCGCCGTCAAAGGTTGGATAGGATCTTGAAATCCAGGTTCCATTCCAACACTGCCAATTAAGTTCGCCTGAGATCTGCCATTGAATAAGTTGCATATCAATTACATTTAATGGGGTATTCTTACTAAGATCAAATATACGCTGTGCGCCTTTTTTACTAAGTATATACGCATGAAGACAGTAGGTTGGAACCTTAACAACAAGATTAGACTCTTTAAGATCAGGGTGATTACCCATCATGTTTCCCATATATAATATATCAAAATCCTTTGGTGTCGCATCCCAGAATTTCTGTCCAAGACCCTTACCTAGATCAAGATGGGGAAGTGAATCATCTTCAAAAAAGAGTCTATACTCATCACCAGAGTCTAAAAAACGCTTCCATTCACGCATCATTGTATATATACAACCCTTATGGCCAGGGCGCAATCCTTCTCTAAATTTAAATCCAAGGCTATCTAGGGCACTATCAGTATCACCATGAAAGCCATCAAAGGCTTCAACAACTTCAACGTTAGTAAATCCAACAGCTGCAAGTTTGGCAGCTGTATATTCACGACGAAAGGCATACCGAGTTAGACCCATAACAACTGCCTTGGCCGAACAGACCGTTGCCCAAGAGGTTGGAAGTGTCATT